>FPHL01000021.1_pt1 | contig 37829 bp, 40 predicted proteins | sample 1057231 | NCBI WGS metagenome assembly FPHL01 (sample SAMEA4473313, study PRJEB15554) | hydrothermal vent metagenome | biome: marine basaltic hydrothermal vent biome; feature: marine hydrothermal vent; material: water | place: Pacific Ocean | collected 2011-06-14/2011-07-23 | depth 1199 m
CTGTATTTCAACACCGGGCATCACACTGTCAAGAGGCATAGCTTTCAAGTCGGCAAGGCCTACAGCGGAAGTTCCCACCAACACAAATTTTCCGGCAATATCTTTAGGATCAAAATTTCCCTGAAGTATATCTCCTGCACTAATATATTTGAAATAGTTTCTTCCGCTTCTGTAATTGACATACAGACGACCTGCAAAATCTGTAGGAATACTGAACTTACCGAACGTTATCTTTTCAACCCCCATATCATCACCAAAGACACGGAACGGACCATTCCGTCTGCATCAGGCACATTGTTGAAAAAACCACTGGAGTATAAACTGTTTTGCAAAATATCAATATTTAAAACCACACCTTTTGGTTCGAGTACAGTATGATTGTTTTGTAAACCTTTTTCAATAAATACAGCCGGTATGATAGGCATATTTTCATGGGTTTTTTTATCAAATCTGAAAAAATATCCTCCGACTGTGGGCGTTGTAGCAAATGTTTTTGCCAATATTTGATCATAGTTATCCAGATTTTCTATATTGATTTTAAGTTGGGAAGCAATGGTATGGGGCGAACTCTTATCAGGCTCAGAAAAAATAATATCCAATCCGATAATACCTGCTCGGGCATCACTTATCTTACGGATCAGCTCAGACACTCTCAGACGGGACCATGGCCACTGTCCGTATTTTTCCAAAGAAGCCTCGTCGATATCGACTATAACCACTTTTCGGCTTTGTGGAATATCACCTCGTATCCGGAAAAACAAGTCACTGATCTCGTTATTTAACGAAGAAACCAATTGCGGGGGGAAAAGATATACCCAGGAGAGAAGCAGTGCAAACAGTAAGACTACACTATACCTGGGCAGTGAACTAAACATACTAATCTATATGTAATTAAAAACTGTAAAGTATACCCACAGTAATACCATCAACACTCAACTTATGATATATTGCAGGATCATAGCTATATAACGTGGATTCTATATCAGCATCTTTTGCCAGGGAAGTATAGTCTGCAAAGATTGAAAAATTCTCTGTCACATTATAGCTGAGCCCGACGCCCCATTGAAATTCCGTATGGTCCAGTATTGTTTTACCTATCACATCCTCATGCGCACCAGATGAACTGTCTCCTTTGTAACCTTTAACTTTGACGTTCCCAAAGCCTAAAAGTCCATACACACTGAAAGTATCTGTGACAGGATACTGGGGTTTTAAAAACATACTGTAGGCAGTCAGATCAGAATAGTTTCTTTCAAAAAATGTTGTAGTGATACGACTTTCGACGGCAAGGTAGTTACCAAACTGATAACCGGCAATCAAAGAAATGCCACCTGTTTCATCCTGGGTATGGGGATTATTATTAAACCAGCCTGAACTGATTGAATACACTCTATTGTAAATAGTACCGGTTCCTGCATAAAACTTGTATGGAGCGAGTTTGTCTAAAAAAGACGGCTCCTTGTCCAGACGCAACTGTTCACCTTGGGGTACAATATACATTTTTCCGTCATGCAATACACTTATTTCACCTCTATAGCACTTGAAAAGTTCATAGGTATCCGCAAGAGCGGCACTAAAGTCGGTACCGCGTATTCCTATGGTTGATGAAACTGTTTTTACTTTAAAGTGCTCCGGTGCCAGTTTACCTATTTTCCCTGACACACAACGAAAAAAACCACGTTCAATCTGCATATCCAGCAAACTGTTATTTCTGTTGCCAAACCTGTAACGATCAAACACAAAAGTAGAATCAGCTCCAACCGTCACAACCGTATTATCTTTCAATATAACTTTTACTCGTGACTTCTCTTGCGTAATTATTTTGTCTTTAATCTTTATTTTCGTACCACTTTTTACTTTCAAAGTATTCATACTGCGTACAATCTCTGCATTGCCTTTAACATTACTCACATAACCGATATTGGACCAAACAAAGCTGCTCAATATCATTATAAACCATAAATTTCTCATGGTTCCTCCTCCCCTCTTTTTGAAATAGAATTATATATTCTACATATTTTATTTAGAATCACAGCTTATGGTGTAAAATAAACTGCTGTCTCAATATTGATTTATCTTTTTTTACACAAATACCGGGAACTTCCGTTCAAAGAGTTTTGCGGGGCACAGTATAAAAGTGATGTCAATACTTCTCCAGCGGATCATAGCGTACCAGAGCCGGTTTGGAGAAGTTGGGCACATCGTCGTAGGAGAATACGGCATAGTATTTCTCGGTATCGAAAGAAGCGAAGTTATCGTAGGTCCAGGTATCTTTTCCTCCATAGAGCTTGACACCGTCCATAAAGTGTTTCGGCGGGTGGAAACTGTTACGTACGACATAATAACCGCTCAATGCTTCATCTTCCACCTTGTTCCAGCTTAGCTTGATCATCCTGTTTTCTTTGCTTATTTTGACATTTTCAACCGCAGCGACAGGCGTTCTGCGCTTTTCAATATATTTGACAACCAGCTCGACATCTTCATGCCACCTGGTGATGCGGTTCTTCGCACCGAGTGCAGATGTCGGCTTGATGACCAGCTTGAGAGTCCTGCCTTCCTGATGTATTTCATCAAGTACCTGTCTGGAAAGTGTATCGAAATTAAAATACTGGTACTCTTTGGTATTGAGATCCGACTCGGCTGCTTCATATCCGATATACTCGATCTTTTCACGGTTCCTGATGTCTTCGTAGGTTCCTGCTTCTCCCAGTTCAACGAGTTCGACATAGAAGCGGATATCTGTTTTCTTTTTGAACGTGTTTTTATTGCGTATTTTCAACGCGCACTGAATAATCATATTTTTATTATGTTCGGGCAGCTGTGAAAGGTCGAAATCGAGATAGCCGTACACTTTGTCGCCGTTGGCATCGAAGCCGCTTTGCAGTACATGCTCTTCAACACCCGCCTGGGAAATGGTAGAGAACATTTGTGCGGGAAGGCCGAGCTTTTTATTTTCAACGGTATATTTGATGTCAAGCATCGGACGGTAATGGATACCGCCGCCGAACTGTCCGTAGCCGATGTCAAACTGCATCATCTGGCTGTCTTCTCCGTCAGGCAGATATTTCGGTCCGTCGATCCTGAAGACTGCCTGCTGATGCTCTATTTCTTCCTGAAGCAGCTGACATTCAAGCTGAGAGAAGTCCCAGAAATTCCAGATACCCTGTGTCAGCTGACGTGACTTGACCGCCTGGCCGATATGCCCTTTGGACTGGGCATTCTCTATGTCATTGAAATCGGTGATCTCGGCAAAACTGCCGTGTTGGAGCAGGGAAAGATCCCACTGGCCGAACTTCTCTATCTTTGCCCCTACCCTGTTCATCGGGTAAAGGTAGAAACGTGCCGATTTGATAATGGCATCCTTTGGCAGGGCACTCAGATCAAAAGAGGCTACCGCATCACAGATCCCTTTGGATTTGTTGATACCGACAAAGAGCGAGTTCAACCCGAAGTGGGAACGGTTCTGCTCCTGTGTGTACTGTCCCACATATCCTGTTCCTTCTTTGCTGGCAAAGATCAGTTTGAAGAATTCATCGTCATCGAGCTTTGTTCTCACTTTGACCACCGGTGCGAACGGTGATTTGCAGGCACTCGTTTTGCTTACTGCACGAATGGTATAATGGTAGTTCGTCGAACTTTCAAGGTCGGTATCTACAAAACGGTTTTCTCCGGCTATACCGACTTTTGTACGCTCGTTACAGGCATCCTTGTCTTTGGTGCTTCGGTAAATTTCAAAGAAGATGTCGTCGCGTTTTTCATACTTCCATACCAGTGTGACAGAATTGGATGTTCTGTCCTCGATGGTGAACTCCTCCACTCTTCCCGGTGCATAGGAAGAGTAGTTGATGACTTCGGAAAAGGTTCTGATGAGCGCAGGGATATTTTCATGTATACTGCTGCTCATACTTTTCATGTAGTCGGGGATATTCTTCGTTCCCACCTCCACAACCAGCGCCATAATCCCTCTGGAGTAGTAGTATTCTCTTCCGCTTCCGCTGATGAGATGTGCAGGCGGCTTGCCGCGGTGGATACCGTACTTTCTCCCCGTGATCTTCACAAATTCGTCGTTCATATTCGCGGCGATCACGTTCATATCCGTACCGTCCATCTCCGCTTCATGCTTGAACTTGTGTGCCGGGAAAAAGACATTCCCCTGGGAGTGGTAGTCCAGAGCAATGGTAATGTTGTCATGAGCATCGACGAACTCTTTGATGGCCCGGGTTTCCGCTTCCGAGAAGGGTTCTTCCCCGCCGTAGACATTGGAACTCGTGTCTTTCTGTTTCACGAAACCAATGGAGAAGTTCCTGTTCAGATCCACCCCGTAGGTACCGTCATGGTTCTTACGTCGGTTCTTTCTCCAGAAAGAGAAGTGTTTTCGCGAATACTCGTACCCGTCAGGGTTCAGGCAGGGTACCATGTAGAGCGTAGACTCATCCAGCGCTTTTTCCAGTACCGGATCGACATTCTGGTTTTCGGCGACATGGCTGATGAACTTGAGCGCCAGCTCATGCCCGATCCACTCTCTGGCATGAATGCTTCCCGTATAGAGCAGGGCCGGTTTTTCATCGGCTGTCTCGACATTTTTGGATATTTTGGCAAGGACAATGTCGCGTCCTTCATAGGTGGTACCGATCTTGATGACCTCGATGAGGTCCGGGTACTGTTTCTCCATTGCGTGAAGAAACTCCAGACTTTCCTGGTATGACATATATTGGTTTTTCATGTATGTTAGTTCTCTTTTATAGTTTAGAAGTGATATATAAATCAGACCAATGATGATTGGGCTGATCTATAGACCATTGCCGGTGCCTTCACGCACCTGCAATCTGTTGTTAGAGTTTCTTTTTGAATTCTTTCCATTCTGCCTGAAGTTTTGTCAGGAATTTTTTCTTGAACCAAGAGATCTCTTCTACCAGTTTTTCCGGAGCGGTTTCAAGGGCATGTACCAGTTCTGCCGTATCGAATTTGTCCATGATCTTCTCCGCTTTTTTCTTGCCTATTCCCTCTACGGAAGTTAAAAGTTTTTCTACTTTCTTTTCCGTAAGCACGATCATATTTTCCTGTTCGGCAGACTCCGAATTTTCATCTTCGTCATTGTAGTGAGGATTGCTTTGTGCATGGACCTTTCTGATGGTTCTTCCGTAATTGTCCTGGAAGTTCCATTTCTCGCTCGGCCATTCTTCTTTGGTCCTGTCCTCTGTAAGCAGCATAGGATAGAGCACATCAAGTTCATGAAGATACATCTCGCCCTCTTCCGTCACTTTTGTCTTGCTGTCAAGGAAAAAAGCACCGTCATAGCTTGGGGTATAGCGTCCGAAAGTGATATAGCGCAGTGTGCGGAGAACTGAGGCATCCATCTTTCCGAGCTCTTCCCAGTTATACAGGGGAATATTCGGCAGAGGGAACCTTCCGTCAGAAAATTTCCACATAAGGTACTGGCCTATCCAGTCTCTGATGTACGGGAAGGCAGCAAAAGCCGTCGCACATTCGAGGATCCGGTATTTGCCGTCCTCACCTACTGCAATATCACAGGCCCAGTATTCGGCATTGGCAGCTTTGGAAACTTTGACGGCAAGGTCAAGCAGCTCTTTGGGTACATCCATGTAGTCCATGCTCCCGCCCTGTGAAGTGTTGGTCAGCCACTCGCCTTCAGGCGGTCTTCTCCAGAAAGCACACACAGGCTTGTGACCGATGAGCATAACCCTGACATCTGCTTCCATAGGAACGAAATCCTGCATATAGACCGGGTGGTACTTCTTCTGGGCCAGAAGGTTGTGTGCCTCACGGGCTGAATCTACTTTGTGTACGAAGTATCCGCCGTAGTTTGAAGGGCCGTAAGACTTTTTGATGATCTTCGGGAATTTCGTTTTATCAATGAACTTCTCCGCCTTTTCATGATCGTAGAAAATATATGTTTTAGGAACAGGTATATCATATTTCCATGCAAAACGTGTGACATTCTCTTTGGATTTGTTTGAGAACTGTGTGTCCATAGATGGAATGAACTGTACATGCGGCAGCTCTCTGGCAATCTCCCTGAATGTCTCATATGCCGTTGCGGGAATGTTACCGATGAGTACATCGATCTTCTTTCGCTTGACTTCTTTGATGAACCTGTCTTTGTCGTTCTTCCAGTGATACGTCACTGTTTCGATCCTGTCGGGCCATCCTCTGAAGTTCGATTTATCAAAAAATCTCAATACATAGTCAAGATAGAGCAAGCCCAGTTTCGGTAGTTTTTGTCTGTTTTTCTTTTTTGCCATTTTTTCCTCTTTTGTTGATTTTTATTTTTTTATTTTTTTGTTTTTCTGTCGATCAGGTTGACGATCAGATCGATCTTTTTTTCATTGAAGTTCAATCCCATTTTTTCCTGTTCCGGTGTCGCAAAAGCGGGAATACCGTTTACTTCCAGTACCACATATTCTTCACGTTCAAGATCGTAAATAATGTCTACTCCCGCAATATCGGTACCGCAGATCTTTGCCGCTTTTTTGGCAAGATTGATAATATCGTCATTCGGTTCACGCATAAAGACAGACCCGCCGCTTGTCACGTTCGTACGCCAGTCTGTTCCGCTCGCTTTTCTTCCGTAGCACCCTACAAATTCCCCGTCAACGACATCTACACGAAAGTCCGTATTGTCGTATTTGACGAATTTTTCTACATAGAAAAAACGAAGATCCATCTGGTTGAGGAAGGGAAGCAGCGTATCGAGTGTCGCTTCGCTTTCAATCTTGGTAAGCCCTACGCCGCCCCAGCCGTCCGTCGGTTTGTAAACCATCTTGTCCCATTTTTTGATGATCTTTTTAAGCTCATGTCCGTCATCTCTGTGGCAAAGCTTGAAGCTCGGGGTAGCAACACCGTGCTGTCTGAGAAGAAACGACGTTTGAAACTTGTCTTCAGTCAGAGAAAAAGCATCATACGTATTGATCATCGGCATCACTCTGTTCAACGCCTGGTAAAGAAAGACCTGGTACTGCGTCTGTTCTCCCGCATTGTACGAGAAAAACAGATCGAGTTCATCGACTTTAAGTTTGTTGTGAAGAATATGTCCGTTCTTTGCAATGGCATCCCTCAAGTTGATATCTGCCACCGTATCGATATCTCTCTCTTTAAGCTTTTTGATGATCTTTTTCTGGATCTTCCCGCCGCCGCCGTTACTGTAAAGCCACATACCGATCTTTCTGCCCATTGCACAAACCTTACCTCTTAAATTTAATCTCTTATTTTACTATATTTTATTAAAATATCTTCAGAGAATCATTACAAAAAAGCAACTAAATGATTACTTTCAGGAGAGAATGTATGGCCAGTATCAATTTTGCGGAACTCAAAAAGATCATTGAGATCAATTCCTGGACAAAAAACAAAGAAGGCGTTGACCGTAACGGAGAAATCTTTGCTTACTGGATGGAAGAACTCGGATATACTTTGACACGTTATCCCCGTGAAGAGATCGGAGACCACCTGCATCTCACTTCTGCATACAAAGACGGGAAAAAGCTCCTGCTGCTCGGCCATCTCGACACGGTATTCCCGCCCGATACCTTTGAAAAATTCAGCGAAGACGAGGGATGGATCTACGGACCGGGGGTTTGTGATATGAAAGGCGGGAACTATGTGGCGCTTCAGGCCCTGAGAACTGTCCACAGAAAATTCGGGCAGATCCACAATATCGACTTTTTGCTGGTCAGTGACGAAGAGACAGGCAGTGACGACAGCAAACACCTCACTGCCCAACTGGCAAAAAAGTACGACTGCTGCATGGTCTTCGAAGCAGCCGGCGTACATAATGAAGTGGTCATCGGACGCAAAGGGGTCGGCACCTTCTTTATCGATATAGAGGGTATCGCAGCGCATGCGGGGAACCATTACGACAAAGGAGCCGATGCCAATCGAGAAGCGGCAGAAAAACTCCTGAGACTCGTCGCACTGACCGACCTTGAAAAAGGTACGACCGTCAATGTGGGCAAAATGCATGGCGGCATCGGCGCCAATACCATTTCTCCCAAAGCCCATCTCACCTTTGAACTGCGCTACACCAACACGAATGAACGCGACCGTGTCCTCACTGCCATCGACAAAATCGTCAACACTGCCTATGTCGACGGTACCGTCTCCATTCTGAGCGGCGGCATTCAGCGAGATGTGATGCAGCCTACTCCGGAACAGGCAGCTTTTGTTGAAAAGATCAACCGGCGCTGCAACGTGACACTCCCTACTGAAAAACGCGGGGGTGTAAGTGATGCGAACATCATTGCCTCACAAGGCGTTCCGACGCTTGACGGCTGGGGGCCGTACGGTGACGGTGACCATACCGTACATGAAAGAGCGAACAAAAAAAGTTTTGAAGAGAGAATCGCACTGGTGACAAAGGTATTTGAACATTTTCTTGAGGGAGAGATATAATAGAGGGTGTAATTACATACCTACAGAGATTTTTCCACATCTGCCAGTGTCAGAGCGAACAATACATTTACATGATGTGCCATCAACACTTTTTGCGCTTCCTGAAGTGTGATACCTGTAGTGATGATATCATCAACGAGTATCACATTGACATCCTTTTTTCCAGTATAGACAAAATCACGGGGATGCTCAAGCCTGTATTGAAGCGGCTTACCGGAATAGTTCACATGGTTCCTTGCCCGTAAAGATGCAGGCTGCACAATGGCATGTTCCATCTTCATCGCATGGGTAAGCTGTGCTACATGTGAATACCCGCTTTTTACATTTTCGTCTACACCTACAATATATACAGTGCCGTCATCATGCTCGCTGAACTCTTTCATAAAAGGCCGAAAGAGCATTTTCCCAAGCTCCCTGTAAATGCGCCATCCTTCCGGTTTATGTTTGCTCAGAAGCAGCGGTTCCAAAGTACTGTAACGGTAAAAAGAGATAATATCGAGCGTACCGACGGTACGGGTATGAACAATAGGGGAGAACAGCGTCTCACGGCATGTATCACAAAGGACGCGAAGACTCAGCCTGCCACAGGAATAACAACGCATATCGGCAACTTTAAAACCGGCCTATGATCCAGAAGACCACAGAAAGAAGTACTGAAACAAGCAGCATAGATGTAATGGGGATGAATACAAAACTGTTTTCACCTTTGTAGCTTATGTCTCCGGGGAGATGTCCGAACCATCCAAGCAAACCGAATTTGTATGCCACACCGGCACATATCAGCCCAAGACCGATCATGATCAGTGTATTTCCCATAGTCCACTCCTTCCTCTGGATTTATCTGTCCGGGCACCTGTGCCGCAGTAAAAAAAATAAAGGGAACCTCTCAAAAAATTATAGCACATTCCATGGGCATATTTTACCCAAATCTCAACACAGTGTTCCTGCAATTTATGCCATGCCTGTATTTAAGAGGTTTGTATAAAGTTTGCGATTCACCCGCAGCTTTCCGGGTTAGAGAGGCCCTAAAGAATATCTCTGATGATCATGGCATAATGCAGAATGAACAGGTTCAAAATAAAGATAAGCATGGACGAGCTTCTTGAGATAAAATGCTGCAGAGGTGTCCGCTCCTTGTTATTTGTTCTGAGTGCGATAACAAAATGTATGACCGTCACTATCAGAAGTACCAGTACGTACCACAGTTTGGTACGCAGTGCATCCACTACAGGGGAATGATAGTCGGTAAAAAGCAATTCTATCAAACCGAAATCAGTGATCATATAGACACCTGTTGCAAGCAGGAACATCAGTGCAATAACTTCAAAATAGCCGAAGATCGGCCCAATATGCGGATAAACCGCTTTTTGTGCCTCTTTGTCGCGCATACTCACACCAAGTGCGAACATGAAAATGGAACCGCCTATCCAGGCGATCGCTGCGATCAGGTGAATATGTATCGCCCAACCCACTTAACTATCCAACTTTAATACAGCCATAAAAGCCTCCTGGGGAACTTCCACCTTGCCGATGGATTTCATCCTTTTTTTACCTGCTTTCTGTTTTTCAAGCAGTTTTCTCTTACGGGTGATGTCTCCCCCGTAACATTTCGCCGTCACATTCTTTCCCATGGACTTGACATTGGAGCGGGCAATGACATTATTGCCGATGCTCGCCTGGATCGCAACTTCAAAAAGCTGTCTGGGGATAAGCTCTTTGAGCTGTGCCACAAAAGCAAGTCCCCTTGTACGCGCTTTTTCTTCCGGTACAATGATCGAAAGCGAATCTACCACTTCTCCTGCTACCCTGATATCGAGTTTCACCAGTTTTCCAGGCCTGAACCCGATAGGTTCATAGTCAAAACTCGCATACCCTTTGGTAATGGATTTGAGTTTGTCATAAAAATCCATGACGATCTCATTCATGGGAATATCATATTCCATAAGCACACGCGTTTCATTCAGATAATCCATCTTGATCTGTACACCCCGCCGGTCATTGAGCAGTTTAATCAGGTTGCCTACATACTCCTGCGGTGTCAAAATGGTATCGATCTTCTGCGGTTCAGGCAGTTCACTGGGGTTCTGTATCTCCACTTCCTCACCGTTGGTCTGTTTGACCCGGTAAACAACTGTCGGTGCTGTAGCGATGAGTTCAAGATTGAACTCTCTTTCCAGACGCTCTTTGACCACTTCCATATGCAACATACCAAGAAAACCGGTTCTAAATCCAGAGCCCAGTGCCATGGAACTTTCCGGTTCAAAACTCAAAGAAGAATCGTTGAGCCTGAGACGGTTGAGTGCATCACGCAAGTCTTCGAACTTATCTGTCTCTATAGGGTAGATACCGGCAAATACAAAAGGTTTTGCCGGTTCGAAGCCGCCGATAGCTTCTGCCGTCGGATGCTTCGCATCTGTAATGGTATCGCCTACCTGAAGAGAGTCTACCGTCTTGAGACCCATGACAACGATCCCGATCTCTCCGGTACGGATTTCATCTGTCTTGATCGGAGCAATAGGGTTGGGATACATCAGGTTGAGTACCTGATGCTGATCCTTGGTTCCCATCACCTTGACCATCTGTCCTTTACTGATGCTTCCGTCAAAAACACGGACCAGTGCCAGCGCCCCGAGATAGTTGTCGAACCAGCTGTCATAGATAAGTGCTTTAAGCGGTGCATCCGCATCACCTTTGGGAGCGGGGACACGCTCCACAATCGAATCAATAAGGTCTTTGACCCCGGCCCCTGTTTTGGCAGAGACAAGGTTGTGTTCCGTTGCATCGATACCGATGGCTTCTTCAAGTTCTGTCAATACCCTGTCCGGATCAGCTGCGGGCAAATCTATTTTGTTGACCACGGGCAGCAGTTCAAGATCGTTTTCTATGGCAATATAGACATTGGCAATAGTCTGTGCCTCTACGCCCTGCGCCGCATCGACAATGAGCAGCGCACCGTCCGATGAAGCCAGGGAACGGCTGACTTCGTAAGAGAAATCCACATGGCCCGGAGTGTCTATGAGGTTGAGGATATAGTGCTCCCCGTCCCTGACATAATCAAGACGGACCGACTGTGCCTTGATCGTGATACCGCGCTCTTTTTCAATATCCATCGTATCCATCACCTGGGAAGACATTTGACGGTCACTGACTGCACCGCATTCCTGAATAATACGGTCGGCCAGAGTGGACTTGCCATGGTCAATATGTGCAATGATGGAGAAGTTTCGGATATTTTCCTGTGGTACTTTTTTTGTCACTTTGTTCCTTGTCTCAACTTGTTGGGATTACGCAGGGTGCTGTCTTCTGACAGCACCCTGCTTGATCACTGCTTGATGTTTTGGTGCTGTGGGGACACAGCACCCTACCGTGTCTAATTGGTTTCGAAAAGAGAATTCACGCTTTCATTGTTATGTACCCTTCGGATCACTTCACCGAGCATGGAAGCCGTGGAAAGCATCTTTATCTTCTTGCACGTTCTGGTCATCGGAATGGTATTGGCAACAACAAGCTCGTCAAGCTCACCCTCTTCAATGCGATCATAGGCAGGGCCGGAAAGTACAGGGTGTGTACAGCAGGCCATAACAGATGTCGCTCCAAGCTCTTTCAGTGCTTTGGCCCCTTTGACCATGGTACCGGCTGTATCTACCATATCATCTATAAGTATCACATCTTTTCCCTTGACATCGCCGATTACGTTCATCACTTCGGATACATTGGCTTTTTCACGACGTTTGTCGACAATAACCATATCGAGCCCAAGTTTGCTGGCAAAATATCTGGCCCTTGCCACACCGCCGATATCAGGAGAAGCAATCACAGGATTTGGGAAATTCTTCGCTTTGATATAATCCATAAAGAGGATCGCACCATACAGGTTATCGACAGGAATATCAAAGAAACCCTGTATCTGCGAAGCATGCAGATCGACAGTCACCATACGTGTTATACCCGCCGTCTCCATGAGGTTTGCGACCAGTTTGGCTGTAATAGGTACCCTCGGCGCCGCTTTTCTGTCCTGCCGTGCATAACCGTAATACGGTACGACCGCGGTAATAGACTTGGCGGAAGAACGTTTCAGTGCATCGGTCATGATAAGCAGTTCCATCAAGTTGGCATTGGCCGGTGCAGAGGTCGGCTGGACAATAAATACATCTTTACCGCGTACGCTCTCAGAGATCTGAACATTGATCTCACCGTCGGAAAAACGGTTTATACTGGCTTTGGAAAGAGGCATTTCAAGGTAGGTAGCTATCTCTTCTGAGAGTTCAGGGTTAGAAGTTCCGGAAAATATCATATATCCGCTCATTAAATGTACCTTCATATAAAATTTTGTAGGCGTATTTTACACCAAATAGCCTAAAGGGAACCTCTACCAACCGCTGAATCTGCCCTATGAGGATCTGATGCTAGAATTAAATCTCTGCAAAAAGGGAATATAAAGCGCTTTGATACTACACTATTACCACACTAATTAAATAAAATAAAACAGATAAGTACAGATTGAGATGATAAGACAGTTTTTTAGAAAAGCAGCAACACACAAAGACAAATTCGACCATATTTTGGATAAATACAAAATACCGAGAGAATATTTCAATATTAACAGAAAGATGATCACCAAAGGTATACTCGTCGGTCTCTTCTGGGGTTTCATTCCCATGCCGATGCAAATGGCAGGGGTCATGGTAACCACGCCCCTGCTGCGTTTCAATGTTCCCATTGGACTGGCCACCGTCTGGCTGAGCAATCCTTTTACCTACCCGCCGCTGTGGTACCTCGAATACGTGACAGGAAATTTCATTTTGGGCTATGAAGGGGTACATGATGTTCACCTTAGCATGCAATGGTTTGAGGATAATTGGGATCATATCGTTGTGCCGCTCTATGTCGGTACCGCGTTCTACTCTACCATTGTCGCCTACCTCATTTACCTGCTGCTGAACTGGATGTGGAAACGCTCAGCGATGAGAGAGTGGCATGAAAGAAAGTGCAAACGGGACAAGCAGGTAGATTAGGAACAAGCCTCCCCTCTGCTATTGACCCGGAGGGGCAGCAACTTTCTTGTTGCTTCCGGCTTTAGAAGATCACTCCGCCGCCCAACAGTCTTTTACCGTCATAAAATGCGGCGACCTGCCCTTTGGCAAGTCCGAAGACCGGTTCCCTCAGCCGGACGGTAGCCTTCTCTCCTTCTATCTTGACATGACAGGGCACAGCGTTTGTACGGTAGCGTACTTTTACTTCGCAATCGAACTCTGTCAAAGATTCAAAAAGATTGATTTCTTTTACTTCAAAAGCATTCTCTTCGAGTTTTTCACGTGTACCAACCACGATCTGATTGTCTTCGGGTTTGATCTCTACGACAAAATGCGGATCATGTGCACCGTTGACGAAAAAGCCTCTGCGCTTGCCGATAGTATAGTGCATATAGCCTTTGTGGGTTCCGACCACATTGCCCTCGGTATCGACAGTCTCTCCGGGTACATCAATATTCATATGTTTTGCCAGCACTTCATCATAGGTATTTTCCACGAAACAGATCTCTGAACTTTCTTTTTGTGTCGAAAATTCTTTGAGCGGCTCAATCTCGGCGGCATAGGCTTTGACATCCTCTTTCACCCAGGTACCAAGAGGAAAGATAAGCCTCGGAAGAACTTCTTTTTTTACTTCTGAAAGAAAATAGCTCTGATCTTTGTTAGGGTCGTCTGCCGCATAAATAAAGTTGCCGTCACACTGGATATAGTGTCCCGTAGCGATAAAATCGGCACCGATACTGTCTGCAAAATCAATCATCTTTCCGAATTTTATGGTGCGATTGCACATAACACAGGGATTGGGCGTAAGCCCCTGTTTGTAACTCTCTACAAAATATTCATACACATTTGCATTGAAGGCTTCGCTCAAGTCGTAGAAATGGACCTTGACCCCCAGATAGTTGGCGACTTTCTGTACTTTTTCCCAGTTCTCTTCATGGTATCCGGGTTTGTCGTGCAGCTTCATATAGACACCCTCGACTTCGTATCCTTCTTTTTGGAGCAGGACCGATGTTACGGTAGAGTCGACCCCGCCGCTCATTCCTACAAGCACTTTTCCTTTATTCATTGTTTGTTCACCTCTTTTATCTGTACAGCGATCTCATCATCCACCATGACAAGTGCGGCAGATGCGATTTTTTTTTCCTCTACGTAGAGCAGAATATTATCCATATCGATCTGTGCCGTCTCTATCTTGTGTCCTGCCTCAAGTACCCTGCTTTGTACTATTCCCAGGGAAATCTTTATGTTTTTATATTTTTTACTATCAAATTCTTCTGCCGTATCTCTGCAGGCTTCCGTAACCCTAATGGTCATCCCTTCATCACAGGAAGACAGTACTGCTTTGGCAGAGCCGTGCTCTTTTGAAACAAGCAGCATATCCATACGGTTCATCCCCAGAAGCAGAATGTCCCCTTTTCTCAGTTTCCTAAGTGCGGCTTTTTTGACAGAAACAGAAGGCAGACACAATTCATATTCCGGATAACACTGATGTTTCTGCATCAGTTTTTCCAGTCGGAGTGCCTGGTTCTCAGCCATCATGCACATCTCCTATAAACTGTTCAAGCAAATATTCTTTACTGGCCGCAAGAAGATCGTCAGGTACTTCCTGTCCTGTCGAAAAATAGCTCATCGGCAGCTCATACAGCAGCATAAAATTCATCAGTGTACCGAAGTGTTTCGTTTCGTCAAATTTGGAAATGATCACTGAATCCAGGTTTAGAAAAGAGAAGTTCTCATAAATATCTTCCATATCCTCATACTTTACCGTTGCCGCAAGTACCAGTGCCACTTCGATCTTTTTGGGTATCTTTGTATTGACAAATTCGATCGTTTTGACGAACTTCTGTGTATCGTACGGGGACATACCGGCGGTATCTACCAGAATAATATCATGGGAACCCAGTTCTTCTATCTTTTTTCCGAAAGCATCCGCTGATGCAATGGAATAATGTTCTATCTGCATGATGTCTGCATAATGTGCCAACTGCTCGATGGCACCGACCTTGTAACTGTCAAGGTTGATAAGTGCCACTTTATAGGGCCGTTCAAGCAGGTAGGCATAACGTGCCGCCAGTTTGGCGATCGTGGTCGTCTTTCCCACCCCCGTCGGTCCGACAAGCATCATGATCTTTGAGGTGTCCAGCGCTTCCTCTTTGACCTTGAGTGTCTCATCAATCTCTTCAAGCAGGTAGGAGACAAGAAGCTGGGCATCTTCCATGACCGGTGTACCGATGAGTGGAATAAGAATAGTATCGAGCCAGCGTTCACTAATACCCTTTTTCATAAAAAGTTTTTTGACATCATCTGCCACATCGCCGAATCTGCCTTTTTCCAACAGCCCGTCCCGCATTGCTTCAAGCTGTGTTTTCAGTTCGCCTATTTCACCGAGAAGCGCCTCTTCTTCATTTTCCGATTCACTTTTCGGTACCTGTGTACCGAAAGATCTTTCCATAAAGAGTTCTTTGGGTACGGAAATGACCACTTCCGAGCGCAGTTCGTCATCACTGTACTTCACCTGTCTTGCCGAGACGATCCTGATATCGGTACCGTATTTGTCCACCGCCTGTTCATAGGCATTTTTGGGGTCGGAGGCTACAAATGTTTCATTGATCATCATCTTACCTTTGTTTTCATCATCGAGAGCGGTATCAGCACCGAAGCCCTCTGCATCCATGCAGGATGGGGAAGTGTCAGTTCTCTGCTCTGCATTGTTATATCTTCATAGAATATCAGGTCGATATCCAGGGTTCTCGGCCCATCCCTGAAAAGACGTTTTCTTCCGAATTTCTTTTCTACCCGAAGCACATAACGCAACAGCTGCTTCGGCGTCAGATCAGTCTCTACCAGGATCAGTGCATTCAGGAAATCAGCCTGTTCCAGAAAGCCGAACGGCGGATTTTTCAATAGAGGGGAAGTCTCAAGCACATGAACAAAACCGGATGCTTTGAAATACCAGTAAAGATGTTCAAAACGCCGAAGTACATCACCCATGTTCCCGCCGATCCCAAGCAGCGCTTTATAGCGCATACGTGAATTTCTGTTGGTATTATAGGGAAAATGCGGGGTAAAAAGCAATGTCAGGTCTTCGTTCAATCGTTTTCTTTTCACCATTCATTTTCCTCGTTTATCACAGGATGCTGTCTCCCGACAGCACCAATTATATTGTAAAACGGTGCCGTTGGGAACATAGCAGTACTCAAAGTACCCGTGCTTTTCCGTCCACCATGGCTACCATATCTTCGATGCGTATACCGAACTCTCCGGGAATGTAGATACCCGGTTCTATCGTATAGACCATACCGTCCTCTATAATCGTGTCCGAACGGCTGGAAATGTAGGGCATTTCATGAATATCCAATCCTACACCGTGACCTGTCGAATGCACATAATATGCTCCAAAGCCTGCCTTGTCGATGAAATCCCGTGTCAGGGCGTCTACTTCTTTGGCTTTCATGCCGGAGCGGGCCTTGGAAATAGCTCTGTCATGGGCTTTGAGCACAGTATCATACGCTTTTTGGATCTTTTTTTTCCCAAAAGACTGCTTGGTGCTAAAAAGAAAATCTTTCTCGGCATGCACAGTACGTGTTCTGTCTGAACAGTAGTGTTTGTATTTCAGCCCGGCATCCACCAGCAGCAGATCACCTTTTTTTAACGTTTTCTTTGTCGGTGTCGCGTGCGGTTTGGCAGCATTGGCATTCATGGCTACAATGGGGTCAAAACTGAGATCATACTTTCCAAAACCGCCCAGAACCATTTTGGCTCTGTACGTCAGGGTAAACTCGTCTTCACCAAAACCTTTCTCACTGAACTCTTTTGCCAGTGCGTTAAAGGCTTTGGCACCAAGCCTGGCTGCTTTGGAAAGTATCTTCAGCTCTTCGTCACTTTTGATGATCCGTTTTTTATGTGAAAGATCCGGCTCCGCTGTAAAAACGGTCTTCGTTCCGGACGTGATCTTTTCAAATCCTGCCACACTCCACTCTTTCGGATCAAAACGTACTTTCCTGACACGGGCTTTTTTCAGTATTTTGGCTGCTCTGCCGTACAGGTCTCCGTCTATGACAACTTTGGCCTTTCTGACATGTTCCCGCGCATCGATCGTATACCGGCTGTCCGTAATAAAAAATGCTTCTTTCCCCAAATGCAGGTAGAGTGCATTGTCACAGCTGTATCCGCATTCATAATAAACAGCATTTTCATTTTTGAGCATATAATTCATGTAAAGCCTTTTTTAAAAATCGGAAGGTGACTGCGGGGTGCGATATTTCGCACCGTACAACCCTGTACAGGTCGAGAGAGTGTCTTCTGCAGGAAACACAGAAGTTGAGGGTTTTACTGCTGCTGTTGCTGTGCCGATGCCTGTGTTTTAGCCTGGTGTTCTCTCATCGCAGCCACTTCGGAAAGGATCTGCGTCATACCGACCATGGCAAGATGGTAACCGAACGGCCCCATACCTATGATCTGACCTGCACATACCGGAGCGAGCAGGGATTTATGTCTGAACTCTTCTCTCTGATGAATGTTTGAAAGGTGTACTTCCAGTGTCGGAAGCTGTACTGCAGCGATCGCATCACGGATGGCGATAGAGGTATGCGTATAGGCTGCCGCATTGATGATGATCCCGTCCGCATCTCCGATACATTCCTGAATACGGTCTACGATCTCACCCTCAAGATTGCTCTGGAAAAACTCAATATCAACTTTGTTCTGCTCTGCAAATCCCTTCATTTGCTTGTGGATATCTTCAAGTTTCATCGGACCATAGATATTCTGTTCTCTGATTCCGAGCATATTGAGGTTTGGACCCTGGATTACAACTATTTTCATTTAACTACCTTCTTAATATATATTTTGGGTATTATTTTATCCAAATAGGGTTAAAGGGTACCTATGAAATATCCCAAACAGGAGAGATTTTATGAAAATCATCATTGCTGACTACATCTATATAGACGGAAAGTTTGCTGAAAACCTTGCTATTGCATTTCGAACACACATTGAATCGGTCGATCTTCCGGAAAAACTTTTGAAAAAATATCCCGAGGCAAAGCTGATACGGGCCAAACCCTACACTGTACTCTTCCCCGGTTTTATCAATACCCATGTACACCTGGAATTTTCCGCGAACAAAACCTCGCTCAAGTACGGTACCTTCATGCCGTGGCTCGACTCGGTCATAGAACACCGTGACGACCTGATGAAAGACTGCAGCAATGAAATCATGCAAAACGAATGTCAGGAAATGCTGCGTTCGGGTATTACCGCTTTTGGTGCCATTTCCAGTTTCGGGACGGAACTTCAGGTCTGCGAAGAAAGCCCGCAGCGGGTGGTCTTTTTTAACGAACTCATCGGTTCCAATGCACAGTATGCCGATATGCTCTACGGAGATTTTCTGGAACGCATCAAAGCCTCGCAGAGCTGTGACACAGACAGTCTCATTACGCCTGCTGTCGCCATCCACTCGCCCTACTCGGTGCATCCGGTCATTCTGCAAAAAGCCGTCAGCTTCGCCAAACAGAACAAAATGCCTCTTACAACACACTTTCTCGAATCTCAGGCCGAACGCGAGTGGCTCGAGAAGGCAGAAGGAGACTTTAAAGCCTTTTTTGAAAAATTCTTCAACACATCCACACCGGTAACTACCATCAGGGAATTCATGCATGCCTTCGACACTTACCCGACACACTTTGTCCACTGTGTACAGGCAAATGATGAAGAATTGGCATATCTTGCGCAGAAAGGGCACACAGTGGCACACTGTCCGCGTTCCAACCGCTACCTCGGATGCGGCAGGCTTGCCATAGAGAAGCTGAGAGCACTTGAACTTCCCTACAGTGTAGCCACAGACGGACTGAGTTCGAACGATTCACTCAACATATTCGATGAGTTCAGGGCGGCACTCATGCTGCACCACCAGGCCCCTGTCCAGGAACTTTCACTCAGGCTCATCAAAGCCGCTACCGAAGATGCGGCCAAAGCCCTGGGCTTGAACAGCGGCAGTCTTGAAGCAGGAAAGAATGCAGACTTTGCTCTCGTTACACTACCTGAACTCCCCAAGCGTCCGGAAGAGATCGCATTGTGGAGCATACTCTATACCAGACAGGCGGATGCGGTCTACATAGAAGGAGAACAATATGTTTAAACGCATCAGTGACGGTATCAAATGGATCGGCGACCATTTCAAAGGGCTTCTGTTTCTGCTTATTGTACTCATTCTTGTCATGCCGAAATCAGAATCCGAACTGAAACCTGCCAATTTACAGGAGATAAGGCTTTCAGGGCCGATCATAGGTTCCGACAAAGTTGTCAGGGAAATAGAGAAGGCACAAAAGGACCCGGACATAAAAGGTGTCCTTTTCAATGTCAATTCTCCCGGAGGTTCCGTACCGCCATCCATAGAGATAGCCTATGCCATTAAAGAGCTCAAAAAACACAAACCTGTTATTGCCTATGCAAGCGGCATCATGGCCAGCGGAAGCTATTATGCCTCCATTTATGCCAACAGGATCATTGCCAATCCCGGGTCGGTCATCGGCTCTATCGGAGTCATTATGGAAAGCCCTGACCTCGCAGGGATCATGAAAAAAGTCGGCATCAGTATGCAGGTGGTCAAAGAGGGTACCTACAAAGAAGCCGGTACTCCGACACGCAAATGGACACCCAAAGAAAGAGAAGAACTTCAGCGGCTCACCAAAGATACCTATGAACTCTTTGTCTCCGATGTTGCCAAAGCAAGAGGACTGGATATTAACCGTTCAAAAATATATGCCGATGCACATATTTTCTCTTCTAAAAGAGCAAAAAAAGCAGGACTCATTGACGAGATCGGTACCATTCATACCGCCAAAACTGAAATAGCAGCCCTGGCAAACATCAAAAAACCGGTCTGGAAAGAAAAAGACAAATTTGATGCATTTTTGGAAAGCCTCGGCACCCAAAGTTTTGTAAACCTACAGGGTTATTTTTACGGGTTGAAATCTATACTTTTTTAGCACATAAAAGAATCTGCCCAGGAAAACAGCATAACGCGATATACCGACAAATGCAAAAAAGAGGAAGCCCGCATCAATTTATGCGATTTTTGCGGCTGCCTGTAAAAAATCTTTTGCAATAGTATCGGGATCTTCAAGCCCGACAGAGACCCGGATAAGCCCTTCTGTGACACCGAGGAACTTTCTGGTTTCAGCGTCAAAGTCGCTGTATATCGTGCTTTGCATATGCAGCGCAAGAGTGCGGTTGTCACCGATGTTGGCCGTGAGCGTAGCCATGTTCAGCGCATTGAGGAAGGCAAAAGCACGTTCCGACGTACCGCAGTCAATGGTAAGCAGCGGTCCGCAGCCGTTGGCGAAGTCACTGAGATAGCGTGCGTGGTCTTCACTTTTGGGAAGCGAGGGGTGGTTGACCTCGATGCCCTCCGGCAGGTTTTCATCCAGTCTCTGTGCAACTTTCGCAACGGAACGATTGACACGTTCTACCCTGAGCGCGAGTGTTTCAAGTCCAAGCATTGTCAGGAACGAGCCAAAAGCGTTGGCGGTCATGCCCATATCTCTGATCGCCCTTTTTTTGCAAATGGGTATGAAGGCTTTCTTCCCCATTTTCTTGACGATCTTATGGACATCAGCATATTTTTCATGATGCAGCTTGTCACCCTCTTCATTCACTGCCCTGAACACAGCGATGCCGCCCAGTGCAGCAGAATGTCCACTCATATTTTTGGTAGAAGAGTGTACTACAATATCTGCACCCAGTGCCAAGGGCTGAACGATGAGCGGTGTGGCAGTATTGTCCACCATTAAAAGTGTTTCATAGGTATTGCAGAGCTCTGCAATTCTTTTGATATCGGGCAGACGGAGGCTCGGATTGCCTACACTCTCCATGATCACCATTTTGACCCCCCGTTTGAGTGTGGACTCGATATCATCAAAATCATCAACCTCGCAGAAGGTATTGCTGACACCGAAACGCTTCATGGTCTCATTGACAAGGGTATAGGTTCCGCCAAAAAAACCGCCGATACAGAGTACTTCATCCCCGGCTTTTAAAAAAGCAGTGGTCACCATGGAGATGGCACCCATACCCGATGCAGTTGCTATGGCGCCCAATCCGCCTTCCATTCTGGCAACGACTGATTCAAGCTTGGCATTGGTTGGGTTGCCAACCCTGGCATAAAGCGGCTTGTTCACTTCACCCGCAAAGATTCCTTCTGCCTCTTCGGCATCTGCATATCCGTATGCGGCAGACGGTACTATGGTTGGTGCAATAGGTCCGGTTTTTGACCCCACATCCTGTACAAGCAGTGTATTAAAATAATCGAAATCTTTTGTCATCTCTGTTCCTATATGGAGTAATTCAAGGTATGATTGGCTTTTTGCTGATAATTCTTGAGTTCGGAAAGAGGAATATCAAATACATTCGCCACGCCTTCCCGTATATCTTCCCAGAAGAGTTTCAGTGTCGGATTGTCAGTCCGGCAGACATCGGAGAGCGCATCCGTCTCCAGGATCATCACAATATCCTTCAGCGTAATATCTTTAAGCGGTTTAGCCAGTTTGTACCCGCCGTGGGCTCCCTTGATGCTGATAAGAATGCTCTGTTTTCGGAGTTCCAGAAGTATCTGTTCCAAAAAGTTCTGGGGGACAGCCGCACGTGAAGCGATATCTTTGATCTTGAGGACTGCATCCTCCTGTACCTGACTGAGTTCATGGAGTGCCGCGACCGCATAGATCGTTTTAGTTGAAATACCTGTCATACTGTAATTTTGCCTTTATGATTTGAAGGACGTAGTATATCCTACATCCTATACAATAATCGAACAATACTTCAAGCAAGGCACAGAAGAGTAACACAACTGCTGCCGCTACAGCGGCCGCAGCAAAACCAAAACTGTAGAGTACCAAAGCAAGAAATGCGGTTCCAAGACCAAGGTAAAGAGCAAAACGTTTTGGGGATTCATCGCAGAATCTCGGTGCCGCACCCCACACTGAGAGGATGAACTTTCCCGTCATGGAGAAGAGGCTCAGTTCCGGTCTTCGAAACGCTCTTACGGTAAAATCGAAAATAATAATAAAAAGAAACAGTCCTGCCTGCGTAAAAAGGAACAATGCTGTAAAAAGTGCAACCTGCGAAGAGATCATTCTGGACATATTCGCATCAACCCTTCTTGTTGATATGGGGCATGATGGTGACATATTTTCTCCTTGACAGTACGTAGCATGTAAGAAATATATATTGGGCACCTCTAAATACCCCAGGTCTCTGCAAGATACCCGGTTCCAAAGTCAGTTAACAATAGAAGGAGGCTACAACTTTTCCCCAAAGGGTCAAACCGGATATCCCTTGTCCATTGTACAGATTCTGGGGTTTTTAGAAGTGCTTGACAATAATGATTTATGAACGTAGTTTAACCAAAATAATTTTTAAAGTCAAGTAAATCTATAGAATTTATTGTAGTTTTAAAATTTCAGTCTGAATTCTGTACCCTCCGCAGGCATGGAATCAAGTTCTATGCCTATATTGTATTGGCTGCAAATACTTTTTACAATACTGAGTCCGATACCGAAACCACCTGAATAGGAGGTACCCCTCCTGAATTTTTCAAAAATCTCTTTTTGCTGTTCAGGCTCAATACCTATACCATGGTCCCTGATATGAAAGGCCTTGTCTTTCAGGGAGATTTCTATCTCGGATCTCGGAGACGAGTACTTAATGGCATTGCCGATGAGATTTCCAAAAAGAAGAGAAGCCTGGGCTTCCGGGATATTGAAAAGCATCTCTTCCAGATCAGTTTTAAAGCTGATACGTTTGATCTCTGCAAGTCCGCTGTAATACGCTATGCTTTTCTTCAAAATCTCTTTCAGGTCGACCACTTCCGTGCTCTCTTTCCTGCTTGAAAAATTCAAATAGGTCAGGGAGCGGTAAATATCATAAAGCTGTTTGGTGCTGATGGAAATGTTATTAAGCGTTTTGGCCGTACACTCCCCGTGCTTCAAAGCCTGGTCTGTCGACATATGCAATGAAGTAATAGGCGTATTGAGCTCATGGGTCACATCATTGATGAAACGCTCTATCTGTCTTACACGCTGGTGAACGGGTTTCATAAAAAGATTGGAGAGTACCCAGGCAATAAGGGCAATGGCAAAAGCAACGATGCCCAGTACGGCCAATACAGAATCTTTCAACCTATGCAGCTGTGCTTTGAGTGTATCGGACTGTACAGCAACATAAGAGATATTGAGATGTTCCCGCGGTGCATCCGAAATCAATACATTATAACCGTCTACAAGAAAATATCCCGGTCTGATATGCATATTCGGATCGACAAGTCTTCCCTCCGTCACTTTTCCCTGTGTATTGATCAGGGCCAAAATCATATTTTTGGGAACAGCCATAGCTTGCAGCGGTGTCCCATGCATGTGTGCCATGATGATCTCACCTGACTTTTTATCCGCAATATGTTCCAGTTTATAGTATGTTTCCTTTTCAAGAGCATGTTTTTGTGCCGTGTAGTACCAGAAACCTGTCAGGGAAAGCAAGAAAAAAGAGGAAACGATATAAAGTCCCAGAAAGGAGTAAAAAGATTTCTTTTCCAGATCATTCATAACGGTATCCCATACCCCTCTGTGTAACGATCTTGTCAGTGCCTATCACTTCACGCAGATTGCGAATGTAGGAGCGCAGTGTCGCATCGCTCGGAAGCGCATCGAATTCCCAAAGATTCTGTATCAGCTCTTCCGTACTGATCAGCCTTTGCGGATGCGCAATGAAATATTCCAGTATTTCACACTCTTTGGGACGCAGCGTCATTTCATTCGTACCGTCACTAACCATATGCTTTTGGGGGTAGTAGGTCAGCTTCCCATCCAGCGTGACGGGGGCATCCTGTTCGATACGGAACAGCACCTTGCTCTTTTCGATACGCAGTCTCAACTCTTCAAGTTCAAACGGTTTGCGTATGTAGTCATGCGCCCCTACATTGAAACTCTCTTTAAGATGTGCCGTATCTTCATAGGCGGTAATGATAATGGCCGGAGTGGTATCGTTAAAACTTCTCAGCTCTTCCAACAGTTCTATACCGCTTTTACCCGGTACATTGATATCAAAGATGAAAAGGTCATACGATTCCTCATCTATGAACTCCTGGGCCTCTGCCGAATCGAATGCTCTGTGTGTCGTGTAGTATTGCTGCAGATAATCGGTTACAATGTCTCCAAGGACCGGATCGTCTTCCATCAGTAGTCTTTTCACCCTTCTCTCCTTGATTGCAGGTATCTGCTTTTTATTTTACTATATCACGCCTATAATTTCACATGCTTCAGTCTCAAAGAATTGGAGATGACAGAAACGGAAGAAAAGCTCATCGCTGCCGCGGCAATAACAGGAGAGAGCAAAATGCCAAAGAACGGGTAAAGCACTCCGGCCGCCACAGGTACACCCAAAGCATTATAAATAAAGGCAAAAAAGAGGTTCTGGCGAATATTTCCCATCGTAGAACGGCTCAGCCTGATCGCTCTTATAATACCGGTAAGATCTCCTTTGACCAGAGTCACACCCGCACTTTCCATCGCGACATCGGTACCTGTACCCATGGCTATACCCACATGTGCCTGTGCCAGTGCAGGAGCATCGTTAACGCCGTCCCCTGCCATGGCTACATGTCTGCCTTCTTTCTGAAGTACCTGGACGACTTTTGATTTTTCTTCAGGAGAAACTTCTGCCTGAACTCTGTCAATATTCAGTTTGGAAGCAACCGCTTTGGCTGTCGTTTCGTTGTCTCCCGTCAGCATGACAACTTCTATACCCTGTTCGTGCAGTTGCCTGATGGCGTCATGCGTTGTTTCCTTTATGGGATCCATCACCCCCAGAAGACCTGCCGCCTTGCCGTCTACAGCGATAAGCATCACTGTCTGCCCCTCTTGTCTGTAACGGTCGGCACGTTCCGGAAGATCTTCGGCATCGATCCCCAGTCTCTCAAAGAGTTTGACATTGCCGATCGCCACTTTACTGCCGTCGACCCTACCTGTCACCCCCTCTCCCGTCACAGAATCAAACTCTGTGCTTTTACCCAAGTCAAGCTCTCTGTTTTCCGCACCTTCCACAATAGCTTCTGCAAGAGGATGCTCACTTGCTTTTTCCAAGGCGGCAGCAGCTTTGAGCATGCTGTTTTCATCAATGCCTTCCTGGGCTTCCAGAGTGACGAGTGTCGGCTTTCCCTCGGTAAGGGTACCTGTTTTGTCCACCACAAGTGTATCAACCTTTTCCAGTATTTCAAGTGCCTCGGCATTCTTAATGAGCACTCCCATAGAGGCACCCTTGCCTGTACCGACCATAATGGAAACAGGTGTGGCCAGACCAAGTGCACACGGACAGGCGATAATAAGCACTGCTACAGCAGAGACAACTGCATAGGCCAGACGGGGTTCCGGCCCCCAGAAATACCATCCGATAAAGGCAAATACCGATATGGCCACAACAATAGGCACGAAATAGCTCGAAACGACATCTGCAAGTTTTTGGATAGGTGCACGTGAACGCTGTGCCTGTGCCACCATAGTCACGATCTGCGACAGCAGTGTATCTGCCCCGACCTTCTGTGCTTCGATCAGTATGGAGCCTGTTGCATTGACCGTAGCACCGATCACACTGTCCCCTGCTTTTTTGGGTACGGCTACAGGTTCTCCAGTGATCATCGATTCATCTACATTGCTCTCCCCTTCAGTCACTACACCATCCACAGGGATCTTGTCACCGGGCCGTATACGCAAAATATCTCCGACTGCCACGGCTTCAAGTGCGATATCTTCTTCACTACCGTCTTCCCTGACGATACGTGCGGTATTGGGTGCCAGCCCAAGCAGTTTCTGAATGGCGGTATTGGTCTGGGAACGGGCACGAAGTTCCAAGACCTGTCCCAGAAGCACCAGTGCCACAATGACCGCCGAAGCTTCAAAATAAACATGGACCAGTCCACCTTCAAAACGCATCTTCGGAGGAAAGATATGAGGAAAAAGCAGTGCAACCATACTGTAAAGCCATGCTGCTCCTACCCCCAGGGCGATCAGTGTGAACATATTGAGGTTCCAGGTTTTCACAGAGTTGACACCTCTCACAAAGAAAGGCCAGCCTCCCCAGAGTACTACCGGTGTCGCCAGTGCGAACTCTATCCACTGCACTGAACGCATGGAAAGTCCGGAAGGCAGCCATTGCGGGGCCAGGTCCGCCACCATTGCCAGCAGAAAGACCGGTATGGCCAGAAGGGTGCTGATTTTGAATCTGCGCGTCATATCGGCCAATTCTTCATTCTCCTCCTCTTTGAGGCTAGTGACAACCGGCTCAAGTGCCATACCGCATATAGGACAGCTCCCCGGACCTTTTTGACGAATTTCCGGATGCATCGGACAGGTATAGATTTTACTGTCTGAACCTGCCTCTGTTTCTGCTGCACCTGCACCGGTATGGTGGTGTTCATGAAGATCAGGGATATCCGGCGGCCTGCAGGAGGTACAGGACGTATCTGTTTTATTCTTTTTCATACTGTATTTTTGCGGTTCTTCCATAAAACTATCTTGACACTTCTGTGAGCAAAAGTAGTATGTATTACCGTCAAACAGAGTGTGAAACCCGGTATCTTCCAATATTTCCATGCCGCAGACGGGATCTTTCAGTAATGTTTTCATTTCTAATCCTTTAGTCATTATTTGGCATTATAGAACTTTTTCGTGCACCTTATGTGCATAATGGTTTTTTATATATGTAAATAGTCTTTTCACATAAATTACACAATAATTTGGTTATAATGCAAAAATAATTTACACGAAGGATAACAAATGATCAAAACCATACTTGCGTTTATCGGTACGCTCGCGCTTGTTGCTGCCATAACAATGTTCGTTATGTTCGGAGGCATGATCTCCAAAGTCAGTACACTTGACTCCGGTGCCATGCCTGCCTACATGAAAATGTTCAACACTGTTCTTGAAACAGGGAATGCTGCCGAAGCCATGGTGCTCGAATACAAAGTAGACAAAGAAGTTACCAACGATGAAGTGGCAGAATCGGTCAAAGCACTGACGGAAAACCACAATATGCGTCTTACGGGAGATGTCAAAATGTTCACCAAGGAAGATGCCAAGCCCGACGAAGTCAAACATGCACGTATCTTTTCACTCTGCAGCTTGTTCATTGCCAAGAAATTTCTCAATTTCTCCCACTACTATGGCGGTTTCATGCCCTGCCGAATCATGCTTATCGAAATGGGCAGCGGTGACCGTTTTCTCTACACCATGGATTTGACACTGATGATACACGGAGGAAGAACACTGCCGCCTGAAATGCTTAAAATGGCACAAACCGTACAAACTGCCATGGAAGACATTTCCGCCCGTTCAGCCAAAGGTGATTTCTAATCACCTGTTCTGCATTCATTTCCAGTCTCTTTTTGGGACGGGGAACAACTTCCGGCTTATCAATCCATATACACATTCCATGCACACTCTACCGATACTATTTCTTTTGAATACAGTTTTAATGAAGCATACAATCAGAGCTACCATCGCCTGATAAATTCAAATGAAGGAATACCATCAATGGAAAGAAGAACATTTTTAACACTCAGCAGTGTAACAGCCCTTTATGTCCTGAGCGGATGCGGAGGCAGTGCAGGTACAATGAATGATACTCCCGGTGGTGAAAACCCGGGCGGAGGAGGTACCCCTGCTGCCGGTACGCTGCCTGTTCCGACACTCTTAAAACCGACGTACAAAAACGGTACACAGCACTATGACCTTAACATTATAGAGAGTACCCATACATTTTTTAAAGGTACCGACACCCAAACCTATGCAGTGGACAGCAGCTATCTCGGTCCTACTCTTTTGCTCAGAAACGGCGACAAAGTTTCCATCAACTATACCAATATGCTCAATGAGAAAATCAGTATGCACGGGCACGGTATGCATCTTCCCGCAAAAATGGACGGTACGGCACATCAGGAATTCCTGCCCGGATACAGCTGGTCGGCAGAATATACAGTAAATCAGAAAGCTTGTACAAACTGGTATCATCCGCATACCCTCCACAAAACAGCCGAGCAGGTTTACAAAGGCATTGCCGGTCTGATCATCATAGAAGACAGTGAAAGTGATAGGCTTGATCTTCCCAAACGCTATGGGGAAGATGATATTCCACTCGTACTTCAGGACAGAAAGTTCAATACCGACGGCCAAATCATCTACACTCCGTCCAGACAGGAAATCATGCGTGGATACATAGGCGATACCTTCATTGCCAACGGTGCCATCGAACCGACTTTTGAAGCAGAGGCCAAAGAAATACGTTTCCGCATTCTCAACGGTTCCAATTCTACTGTCTATGAACTGGGTTTTTCTGACGGAAGGACCTTTAGACAGATTGCAACGGACAATGCTTTTCTTGAATCACCTGTACGTATGAACAGGCTGGTCCTCTCCCCTGCCGAAAGAGCAGAGATCGTAGTTGATTTTACTGGGGAACTGAACAGAACACTGACACTTCATGAATTCAATTACGAAAAAACTTTTGTTAAGATCAATGTATCTAGAAATCCTGCTTCTTCCACGGTTCTTCCTGCCCGTCTGACTGCTTTGGATACACTGGGAACGGCCCTAAACACACGGTCGTTTTCTTTGGGAGGAAGAATGGGAAATTTTACTATTAACGGCAGATCCATGGACATCAATGTCATTAATGAAACTGTTTCTCTGGGTCAAACAGAAGAATGGACGGTAACCAATACCATGAACATCGACCATAATTTTCACATTCACGCAACACATTTCAGACTGGTAAAAAGAAACGGCCGCACCACTATTGCTGCCAATGAACAGGGATACAAAGATACTGTCTATATTCCGGCCGGAGAGAATGTCACTTTCCAGGTAAAAATGACAAATTACACCGATACCGCCATACCGTATATGTACCACTGTCATTTCCTTGAACACGAAGACAACGGCATGATGGGCCAGTTTATTGTGGTGTGATGAAACATTCATTCACATTAAATTCATATTGATGCTATACTATAGGGAAACAAAACAAAATGATAAGGATACATAATGAAAAAAACAGTACTTGTTACAGCAGGTTTGCTCCTCTCTACACTGGCACTCTCCGCCAACAACAGCGGAGAAGAAATTTTCAAGGCAAAATGCAGTGCCTGTCACCTGCTTCAGGCACCTGGAGCTATGTATAAACCGGGAACACCTGAATTCAGACAGGCTATGAACGATCTTAAAGCACCACCTATGGCCAAGGTTGCATCAATGATCAAAATGAAATATGAAACCAAAGAAGCATTTGCCAAATTTGTAAATGACTACATCACAACACCTGATGCTTCAAAAACCGTTTGCATGAAAAATGCTGTAAAAGGATTTGGCTTGATGCCTGCGATCGGAAAAACAATGAGTACAGAAGAGAAAAAAACCGTCGCGGAATGGATATACAACAATGCCAAAGCAACACCCATGATGAAAAAAATGAAATGCGGTGCAGGAAAATGCGGAGGGAAATAAGACGTATTTTTTCTCTATTTCCCTTTTTCCCGCACGATATGCGGGGAAGCCTACTTTGGGAAATTACGCTTTTTGATAGAATTTAACTTCGCCTTTTCCAAGGTTTTCCAATACATCTTTCGCTTTTTCCGCTGATATGGCATTGCGTACAATGATCACAGTTTTACCATTCTTGATAAGATCGGCATAGCGTCTTGCTTCGCTTTCGTCAATACCGATATCGATAAATCCGGCAATAATTGCAGCAATACCGCCCACGGTTGCCGCACCTCCAAGTGCTCCTGCAAGTGATGCAATAACAGGCCCTGCCGCTACAAGAGGACCAAAACCCGGAACCCATAGAAAAAATGCACCGGCGAGAAATCCCCAGATACCGCCCCACAAGGCACCCTCTTTCCCCCAGGTTAAGATATCTGCATTTTCTTTGTCCAGTTCAAAATCATCTTTAGGCTCACCTCTTTCTCCTTTTCCCACAACAGAAATATCTTCTTTCAAGACACCTGCTGCCAGCATGGCTTTCATTGCTTCCGCTGCTTCATCATGGTTGTCATAAACCGCTATCACTTTTTCTTTTGTCATAATACTTCTCCTCTTGTCATTTTAATTTTGGATAAAGTGATTATATCATAAGTTGGTAAAAATCCATAAAAATACTTAACGGCAGTTCCGGCAAATATACACAGTATATGCACACTATCCGGATACACTTCAGTGATAACATATAATAAAGGATGATAGATGATCTATAAAGTAGAAACTTCCAAAGATATTGAAACAGTCAAATCGGAAATCGAAGCAAAAGCAAAAGCAATTGGTTTTGGTCTGCTGCAAACCTATGACTTCAAAAAAATACTGCATGACAAAGGGTACCCGATAGAGAAAGAGATCACTGTCTTTGAACTTTGCAATCCGTCGGGTGCACAACAGGCTTTGACACAGATCGCAGAGATATCAGCCTATCTTCCCTGCCGTATTTCCGTCTATAAAGAGGGTGGTGCGACAAAACTGGCAACGATTGGACTTGAAGAGATCGTCAATACCGTTGATGTGAATCCGGAATTCAAATCTTTTATGACAATTCTTTTCCTCAACCTAAAACAAGTCATGCACAGCTGGGATGACTAAACAAATATTTTTTACAAAGGATATATAATGTATGGATTCGGACACGGATGGGGTATGGGTATGGAATGGGGATGGCTGTTGCCGCTGCTTCTCATAGCGATCGTCTATTATCTTTTCCAAAACAGAAAAACACAGAGATCTTCCGCACAGGACATTTTGGACAAACGCTATGCCAGCGGAGGTATCAGCAAAGAAGAGTATGATGAGAAATCAAAACATTTAAAAGAAAATGCATAAAAGGAGGATCGGGGTGCAACGAAGAACATTTATAAAGGGGACAGCTGCCGCTTCCCTTCTCGGGGTCACTGCCATAAATTTAGAGGCGGAAACCCCCAGGAAGGCACAACACAGCAGCCGTATGCTCAGCGGTAAAGAATTCTTTCTCGATATCGATTATACTACAGTCAATATCACGGGAAAGAAAGCAGTTGCTACCGCCATCAACGGACAGATACCGGGACCGACACTTGTCTGGCAGGAAGGCGACACTATTACACTGCATGTAACGAACCATTTGAAAAAAGCTTCTTCCATCCACTGGCACGGTATTATTCTGCCCTTTCAGATGGATGGTGTTCCGGGTATCAGCTATAAAGGTATTGCACCGGGAGAAACTTTTACCTACAGATTTACAGTACATCAGCACGGCACCTACTGGTACCACAGCCATTCGGGCTATCAGGAACAGACAGGAATGTACGGTGCCATCATCGTAAAACCAAAGAAAAAAGAACCTTTCCGTTACGACAGGGATTATGTCGTACTGCTTTCAGACTGGAGTGATGAAAAGCCGACTTCTATCTACCGAAAACTCAAGCAGATGAGTGACTACTACAATTTCAACCAGAGAACAGTAGGAAACTTCTTCTCCGAAGTAAAACAAAAGGGCTTGGCCAAAGCATTTAAGGCACGCAAAATGTGGAATCAAATGCGTATGAGCGACAAAGACCTCTCCGATGTCACGGGATATACCTATACCTACCTGATGAACGGAAACAATCCGGCCACACAGTTCACTGCACTGTTCAAAAAAGGAGAAAAGATCCGTCTACGTTTCATCAACGGTTCGGCAATGAGTATTTTTGACGTACGGATACCCGGACTCAAGATGACTGTAGTTGCTGCCGACGGCAATCATATCAAACCGGTCAGGGTTGACGAATTCCGCATTGGTGTGGCAGAAACCTACGATGTCATTGTTCATCCGACAAGCAGCAAAGCCTATGCACTTTTTGCTCAGAGTATTGAGCGTTCAGGCTATGCACTTGGTTCATTGACACCCTCCTCAGGCCTGCGTGTCCATCCGCCGAAAACAGATAAACCGCAGCCGCTTACCATGGTAGATATGGGCATGAATATGTCCAAAACAGGTAAACAAAAAGGGATGAAAATGCCTATGAAAAAGTATAGATGGTCAGCCATGGAGCAAGAGCAATATCCTATTACCAAACTTCCTTCGGCAAGCGGTCCACAGAGTACTATGAAAGCGATGGCCCCCCACTACAGACTTGAGGATCCCGGTGTAGGATTGCGGCACAACGGCCGAAAGGTTCTGACCTATGCAGATATGAAAAACCGTTATTCAACACGCAAAGAGAAAAGACCGGACAGAGAGATCATCTTGCACCTTACAGGTAATATGGAACGGTATATGTGGTCGATCAACGGCATTAAATATGCCGATGCAAAACCGCTTGTTTTCCACTACGGAGAACGATTACGCATTACATTTATCAACGACACGATGATGAACCACCCCATGCACCTGCACGGAATGTGGAGTGATCTGGAGACAGGCGATGACAATCATCTGGTAAGAAAACACACTGTTCTTGTACAGCCCGGATCAAAAATAAGCTATCGTGTTACGGTAGATGCAAAAGGGGCATGGGCCTATCACTGTCACCTGCTTTACCATATGGCAGGGATGTTCAGAAAAGTCGTTGTGGTTTAAAGGAGTGAAGATGAAAAAATTACTATTTGGTTTTACGGCAGCTTTGCTTTTTGGGCACACACTTTATGCAGCAGGCGCAGACGATCCGATGCGTACTATGCTGCTTATGGATAAATTCGAGATCCTCAACAATAACGAGAACAGCCGTGAATGGGAAGGCAGTTTTTATGCCGGATACGATTTGGACAAACTTTATGTCTACTCTCAGGGGTCTGCCACTGCCGACGGTTTGGACTGGAGCCAGAACGATCTTGTCTACTCCCGGGCCATCGCACCCTTTTGGGATATTCAGGCAGGTATCGCTTATGATAGGAACAGTGATGCTTCAAGAACCTGGGGCGAGATCGGCATTGCCGGTCTGGCTCCCTACTTCTTTGAAACACGTGCAGCTCTCCTCTTCAACAATGAAGGCAACATGGGACTGAGACTGGATGCCGAGTATGAAATGCTTTTTACCCAGCATCTCATCCTGACCCCGTCTCTGGAAGCGGACTTTTATACCAAAGACGACCCGCAGATGCATACAGGTTCAGGACTTTCTGCCATAGAGGCAGGTTTGCGCCTTCGCTATGAGATCATCAGAGAATTTGCCCCCTACATCGGGATAACATGGGAAAAGACTTTCGGCAGCACCCGCGACTACAATCCGGTAAACGAAACTTCTCTGCTCGCAGGTATCAGATTCTGGTTCTAATGCATATACTATTTGAAAATATATAGCTGATATTAATATGTTATGTTCTACAATTGAACTATCATGAAAAAGACAACACAAAGACTGAAGAATGCAACGCTGGCTACTTTAAAAAGTTTACGGATGATAGCACCTATGCTTTTGGCTGTCATCAGCTTGGTGGGCCTCTTTGAAACATATATCACACCTGAAATGATCCACACTCTTTTTAATGGGAAAGTCATTCATGATACGCTGATAGGAACAGCCGCAGGCGGCATTTCGGTCGGACAACCGTTTTTAAGCTATATTATAGGGGGCGAACTGCTCAAAGACGGCATATCATCCTATGCCGTCACTGCCTTCATACTCTCTTTCGTAACACTGGGGGTCATTCAGCTTCCTTTGGAATTTTCAATCTTCGGGGCAAGGTTTACCATCATAAGAAATCTGCTCAGCCTGGTATTTGCCGTGATCATTTCCTGGGTAACAGCCTATACACTTGAACTTCTTAACGGATATTTTTCATGAGCAAAAAAAAACAGATGAAAAACAAAAGCGGTTACATGATGCTGGCTGTTGTGGCAACCCTGTATGCTGTATTGTATTTTTTCAATGCCGATAAAATACTTTTGGCACTGAAAGCAAGTTTCCATATTTTAAAAATGATCGCACCGATACTGCTGATCGTTTTTTTCCTTATGGCGCTGCTCAATACCTTTATAGATGAAAAAAATATCGCCAAACATTTAGGCAAAGAGAGCGGTCTCAAAGGATGGTTCATCGCATTGCTCGGCGGCATACTGAGTCATGGACCGGGATACATCTGGTATCCCATGCTTCAGGACCTGAGAACCAAAGGTGCCCTTGACGGGCTTGTGGTTGCGTTCATCTATGCAAGGTCTATCAAACTGCCATGGCTTCCTCTTATGATAAGTTATTTCGGCCTCGCCTTTACCCTTGTACTGAGTTTCTACATCATCATGGGTGCATTCATACAGGGTGTACTGACAAACCGGCTTGAAACACACTGACGAAAACCGCTCATTGCGTTCAATATCAGTATGCCGGTATTTTCAGAACATAACTTATTATTATTGTGTTAATCTTTCCCTATTATAATACACTTGTTAAACAAATTATTTATTAAGGATAACCGTATGAAAAAAATAATAACAGGTTCATTACTCTCTATAAGTGCAATTGTTGCATTGTCCGGTACACTTTTGGCCAATGATACAGCAAAAGAAGTCAAGCAGGATGCAAGCAAAGTTGCAAAAGGCACGGTAGAAGCGACCGGCGGCGTGGTCGGTGGAACAGTCGGTGCCGGTGCCGGTGCAGCAGTAGGTGCAGTCAAGGGCACAGGTGAAGGCATTGAAAAAGGCATCAAAAAAGGCCATGAAGTCGCACCAGTGGTCGGTGATGTGGTAGGCGGTGTGGTCGGTGCCGCTGCCGGTGCTGTCGAAGGTACAGCCAAAGGCCTGGTCAAAGGTGCGGAGAAAGGCGCCAAAGTGGGAAGCGGCACAGAGAAATAATCTTTTTTACCCATCGTTTTTCAAAAGCTCTACTTCCGGTACAGGAGTACAGCCTCCACTCTGCCGTGATGCAGTGATCTTTCCTCCTGATCACCTGCAAGGCTGCCAGACAGCCAAACGGCCACTGCATTCTATCTATATTTTCCGGAACATTCCCACTATGCACACTTCTTACACGTAAATACTGTAATATTGTATAAATTATACGATAGAGGACAAGAAAATGCGCGTATTTCTCCTTACCCTTGTTAGTGCGGGGTTACTACAGGCCCAAAGTATTAACCAACTTATTGACTACTCACTGAAGAAACACCCTTCTGTGCTGACTATACAACATCGTCTTTCAGCTATGGATGACCGAATCACAAAAAGCAGAAACTGGTCTAACCCGGAACTGGTACTGAACATCAATGATATCCAGTTTGATGACCCTACGGACCGTACACTCGAACCGATGCAGTATCAGGCCATCAATGTCAGGCAGCGATTCCCCTGGTTTGGAAAGATCGATGCAAGAGAACATTTCACAAGGGCTCAGAAAAATGTTATTCTGGATTCATATGACATTGCCAAAGTGAAGCTGGCCGAAGAGATCAGAAGCACTTCGTATACCATCCTCGAGATCAAAGAGCGTATTCGTATCGTTATGCAGTACGAAAAACTTACCAAACAGAATATCTCCCTCTACGATGCCTACACCGCAACGGACAAAATGAGCCATTCCAACAGTATGGCAGCAGAACTGATGCTGTCGCGGCTGCATATCAGAAAAGAACGATACAGGGCTGTACTGAAAAGCCAGGAGGCGAAACTTGCCTACCTTGTGCAGAAAAAAAACACCGTAGTCTCAGACAGATTTAGGATCAATAAACCAAGATCGCTGGGCTACTATCTGTCACATTTGGGCAATAACCCGGCATACCACAGAACAGTCTCGCAAACCAGAGTGGCCAATGCCAACAAAGAAATGCAGGCTCTCGAAGTCAACCCGGATCCTTTTGTACAGGTGGGATATTTCAACCGTCAGGAGCATCCGGACTATGCCAGCATCTCTGTAGGCTTTTCTCTTCCTGTCTACGGGTCGGAAAAACTGGAGACTGAAGCAGCGCGCAAAGATGCGCTGGCAGCACAGAGTGCTTCACTTGACTATCGTGATGCACTGGAAAGTGAAATACGCATCAACTATGCCAAAATGAAGGAGGCATACAGCATCTACGGTATCATCCAGAATGACAGTCTGCCGAAACTGCAGCATATGTTCGAGCTCAATGAAGCCTCTATCGAAAGCGGTGAAGACCTCTTTACCTATACCAATCTTTTGGAACAAAAACTTGATCTTGTAGAAGAAAGAACTGTAGCAAAAGCCGAATACCTCAGGATAAAAGCCAAATTAAAATCACTCATTGGAGAAACAAAATGACCAGAAAGCTCATACTTTTACTTGCATTTTTCACACTCTCTGCACAGGCAGAAATGAAATGCGAATCCGGGAAATGTACCTCGGGGAAAGAAACCGGCACGAAAAATGTACCCAAAAAAGTCAAAGCGGTCCTAAAAGAAAATGCCAAAAGCACTTCAGCGGCTATGACACCGGAAGAACACGCTGCCATGCTGAAAAAAGAAAAGCAGACTGACATAAAGCCAAATTCCAAAAAAGAGCAGGAAAAACGAAACAGACTTGTCATCGAGCAGCTTTTCAGTGTGCGAACAGTCAAGGTCAAACGTATTAAAGCCGCAAAAGAACAGATAAACTACGGCTACATCGTTGTAGAAGATTCACGCAGAGTGGATGTCGTATCATGGTATGAAGGCTACGTGGAAACACTGTACGCCGATACACTGTACAAAAAAGTAAAAAAAGGGGAAGCCCTTGCAAAAGTTTACTCCCCGGAAGTCTACAAAGCCAAGCAGGACTACCTGAACTCCATCCGATTTAATGCCCAGCGTTCTGCACCGGGCATGCTCAGAGGTGCCAAAGAGAAACTGAGACTGCTCAATGTCAGCCCAAAAGAGATCGAGCAGATCAGTGCTACAGGAAAAGCAGATGAATATACGACCATCTATGCACCGATATCAGGTTGGATCTTTAAAAAGGATCTCAACCAAGGGTCAAGTTTCAAAAAACAGGAAACACTGTTTGAAATCGTCAATCTTGAAAAGGTATGGCTTGAAGCAAAGCTGTTTCAGAATGAATTGAAAACACTCGATATCTTACAAAATTTTACCGTCAGAGCAGAAGGCATACCTGTCGAATTCAAGGCACAAAAAGCATTGCTGTACCCCAAACTGGACACTAAAGAGGCGACAGCGACCCTGCGTCTTCTCATAAACAATACCAATGAAGCACTCAAACCGGGTATGTACGCCAAAGTATATGCTTCAGGACAGGCAAAAACACAGCTGGTCATTCCCCGCACTGCGGCTATGAGAAAAGACGGCAAATGGTATGCTTTCATTGCCACAGCCTTTAAAGGAGAATATGAACCGGTCCAGATAGAACTCGTACCGCTTGACAATCAGTATTTCACCGTAAAAAAAGGCTTATCCGAAGGA
>FPHL01000051.1_pt1 | contig 36050 bp, 30 predicted proteins | sample 1057231 | NCBI WGS metagenome assembly FPHL01 (sample SAMEA4473313, study PRJEB15554) | hydrothermal vent metagenome | biome: marine basaltic hydrothermal vent biome; feature: marine hydrothermal vent; material: water | place: Pacific Ocean | collected 2011-06-14/2011-07-23 | depth 1199 m
GAACTGCTGTATATGCCTGTATTCAAGAAAGTCAATACCAAAGAGCCCACACAGATCGCCGAAGAACTCAATGCCTTCAAAACAAAGATCAAAACACGCAAACTGACCAAAGAAGATCTCTCCGCTTCAACCTTCGGTATCTCCAACCTCGGTATGACGGGTATCGCACAGTTCGATGCCATGATCAATCGTGATGACTGCGGTATCGCTGCGATCGGAAGCGAGCAGAACGGAAAGATCTCGGTGACACTGACAGTCGATCACCGCATTGTCAACGGCTATCAGGCTGCACTTTTCATGCAGGCATTGAAAAATCTTGCCAAAGACCCCCAGAGTTTCAAGGAGCAGTAATGTATGACGTACTCTATATCGGCGGAGGGCTCAATTATGCGGGAGCCATTGTCGCAGCGAAGAACGGTTTGAAAGTGGCACTTGTCGAAAAAGAGATGGACCTGCTTGGCGGGACCTGCCTGCACAAAGGGTGCATCCCTTCCAAAATGTTCCTGCATTATGCCAATACGCTCAGGCAAAGCAGAAGCACGTTCTTTGAAGGCACGCTGACACTTGAGATGAAAACACTTGTCGAAAAGAAAAACCGTTTGCGCCAAAATGCCAACAAAGCGGTACGTACCCAGTGCAGAGAGATTGATCTCATTGAGGGCGAAGGGAAGCTCACGGCACCGCACACAGTAGAAGTGAGGGGGAAAACGTATGAAGCCAAAACCATTGTCATCGGTACCGGTTCTTCTGCCTTCATCCCGGAGGGGATAGCCTACGACAGGAAAAATATTATTACCAGTGATGAAGTACTTGAAATGAAACAGCTTCCCAAAACGATCGCCATTTACGGTGATGGCGCCATTGGGCGGGAAATGGCAAGCTTCTTTGTCTCCAGCGGCGTAAAGGTCACACTTATATCGAGGCATGAGGGCTTGCTCAAAGGGGCACATACCCTTATTGCGAACAGTATGCAGAAACAGATGGACACTCTGGGTATCGAACACCTTGGAAACCATCCTGTTACCAAAGCCCGTATGACACAGCGGGGTGTGCATGTCGGCTTTGAGGACGGCAGCAGCAGGTATTTTGAAACACTGCTTGTTGCGACAGGACGTAGACCCAATACCGATGTCATCGGGACAGACACGGTCAAAGTGGAAAAAGGCATTGTGACAGATGATGATTTTGAAACGACACTTTCCGGGCACTATGCCATCGGAGACTGCAACGGCAAGCTGCAGCTTGCCCATGCAGCGCGTGCCGAAGCACTTTATGTCACACAGAAAATTCTGGGCAGAACACCGCACAAGCTGAATCTTTCGCATGTCGTAAAATTCATGCATACCCTTCCGATGAGCTATGCGTGGGTCGGTGAAACACGGCATACACTTGAAAAACGCAATGCTGACTTTAAAGAGAGTGTAATGCCTCTGAACCGTTTTACTGCCTCTGTTTTTCATGATGCCGTACACGGCATGATGATCACCTATGCCGACGGAGAAGGCTTCATTCTGGGGGCAGAGATACTTGCACCCGATGCCGAAGAGCTCATCGCTCCCGTAGCCATGGCCCTTGCCGGGGAGATGGATGCTCCATTGGCACAGCGTACTATTATGGCACATCCTACTTTCAGTGAGGCACTTGAAAGAAGCTGGTTTAAGCTGTAGGGGATCTGTCTCTTTTTTTCGGAGAGATCCAGAGAATTAGGCTTCTCCATACGCTTTTTTAGTTCCCGTCTGGTATCATAAGCTGAAATTGTTTACGAGGAAACCATACAGCATGACAAAATTAGACATATTGGCATTTGACAAGGCCGGAAAACTTGCACAGCAGCACGCTCCTTTACCACAGAATACCGAGACTGTACTTCTTACGGAACTGCTGCAGCGGGTTTTGGCAGAAAACATCACTGTACAGAAGAACCTCCCTTCCTTTAACAATTCTGCTATGGACGGATTTGCATTCCGATATGCGGAACGCGGTCAGACCCTCAGGATCAGAGCAGCCGTCTTTGCCGGTGACAAGCCTCTTCCCCGGCTCGAAGCAGGAGAATGTTACAAGATCATGACCGGAGCACAGGTACCTTCCGATGCAGATACCATTGTACCTATCGAAAACTGCTCCGGCGTGACTGACACCCATGTGCAGATCCCCGAAGACATCAAACAGGGAAATGCATTTCGCCAGAAAGGGGAAGAGCAAAAAGAAGGCCATATACTTTTTGATCAAGGTACCTTCATCACCCCCGCACATATTGCCCTGCTCGCTGCACAGGGGATCATGGCTGTCAAAGCATACAAAAAGCTTCAGATCGCCGTACTTTCTACAGGCAATGAGATCAAAGAACCCTGGGAGAGTGCAGATGAAGATGAGATTTATAACGCCAATGCCTTTGCCATCACGTCACTGCTCGAACAATACGGCTTTGCTCCCACCTACACCGGTTCTCTTCCTGATGACCTGGAGCAAACCGTTTCACTTATTGAAAGTCTGAAGCGTTATGACGTTATCATCACGACCGGCGGTATCTCTATGGGTGATGCCGACTTCCTCGAAGAAGGTTTCTTGCGAAATGGCCTCACACCGCTCTTTCACGGTGTCAATGTCAAGCCCGGACGCCCGACGATGATGGGCATCATGGACAGTTCTTTTGTCATGGCTATGCCGGGAAATCCTCTCACCGCAATGATCAATACATTTATGCTTTCGCTTCCTGTACTGTTTAAAATGCAGGGCAGCAGACATTTTACCCATCCCTATATTTACGCCAGAAACAGTAAAACATTTAAAATGAAGCCGGGCAAAAGCAATATCGTTCTGGGGTCTGTAGAGGACGGTGTATTTCATGTCACGAGAGACAACCGCTATGGTTCAGGTATGCTCACCCCCATCACTGAGAGTAATGCTCTTGCCGTTTTCAATGATACTGTAGGTATAGTTGAAAAAGGAGAAATGATCAAAGTGGTTCTTTTTGAAAGAGCTCCGCTGGACAGCAGCAGCGGCTACATCAACTAAAGTGAGCCTCTAAAGCGATGTGCTAAACCGTCTGTTCCCCTCTTTCCTGATATCGGAGAAACTGTCAAGGTATTCAAGATATGCCACAAGGTATTTCCGGCTCAGGGGATGGTGTGCTTTGAAATTTGCTATCTCTATGTAACCGTCATTCTGTATGATCCTTCGCATTTTCAGGACAATTTTTCCAAGACTCCCAGCACAGATAAAAAGGTTGTGTGACAGACGTACAACACTTTTTTGTACACAAAGTGCCTTGAGGACACGATCACCGCTTTTTCGGTCAATATCAAGATCGTCATACAGATTGAAAGGGGCAGAAGGGGCAGCATCTTCTTTTTTCAACCGTTCCAAAATACGCACTTCAAGAAATGAAGCTGTCTCTTCTGTCACCTTTGCATTTTTATAGAGATTGCCTTCCGCCTTGAGCACACCTTTTTTTTCAAGTATCCCGAATGCAGAAGCGATCAACCCCTCACTGGCCCAGGGCATTCTAAGCCTGATACTTGAAACAGAAAGCAGTGCATAACGGTTTTTTTCATAGACAGCCCCGATCTGCTCCGCCAGTCCGGCTTGCGTTTCCAGAGGATAGACCACCAGTGCCTTTTCATCGACAAAAACATTTTTAAGTACTGTTGCCTGTGCTATGGCCTCTTCATGGGAAAGGGCAAAACGCTGTGCTGAAGAAACCAGTCCCAGCCCCTGTTTATGTGCTTCAATCAGCACCCTGTAGACTTGCGGAAAATCCTCCGATTTCAAGGCTTCCAGCAGAGCCAGTTTCTGCTTCCTGCGCAGCGGATCGGCAACGGGGTTCAGCACCTTCGCACCCGCTACCGTTCTATTCCCTTCTCTGAGTATCAGCTTTTCCCCGTAAATAGAAAAAATATTGCTGCGGGATTTCAGTGTGGCAAAACCGCTCGCTGCATGCTCTTTGCCTTCAAAGAGTGTCACTTTAACCTCTGAGTGCATCGCACCGATATAGAGTGTATAGTTCCGGTTGTGCCGCAGTTTTTCTCTGCCGAGTGTCTCGAAAAAGATGTCAATAGATCTAAAACCGCGCAGATAGCCTTTTTTGCTGAGCAGATAGCCCCGCTTGATCTCTTTGGCATTGACACCGGCCAGGTTCAGTGCCACGCGGCTGGAAAGCTCCGCTTTACTGACATCTTCATTGTGCACCTGTATATTTCTGATGCGGCAGGGGCTCTCTGTATTACAAATGAAAAGCGTGTCTTTTAACGAGACCGGCTTTCCAAGCACACTGCCTGTTACCACGGTTCCGACCCCTCTGAGAGAAAAGACACGGTCTACATAGAGGCGAAAGAAATTTGCTTCAGCTTTGGGTCTGGCAGGCAGAGAAAAAAGCTGTTTTTTCACTGCTTCAACACTGGCTGCGTCATAAATGGAAACAGCCAGTGTTCCCAAAAGGTTGAAACCGAACCCTGCCACCTGCTCTTCGATCTGTGCGGAAACAGCAGCAAGCGCCGTTTCGGGAACAAGGTCTTTTTTAGTCACGATCAGCAGCGCTTCCCTGACCCCCAGCAGCTTGAGTATTTCCATATGCTCCAGTGTCTGGGGCATCACACCTTCCGCAGCTGAGACTGCAATGAGTACCGCATCGAAACTGAAAGCCCCGGAGATCATATGTTTCACCAGTTTTTCATGTCCGGGGACATCGATAAAAGATATATTCTTTTCACCATTTCCCAGACTGGAAAAACTCAGATCGATGGTAATGCCCCGCGCTTTCTCTTCCTTGAGCGTATCGCCTTCAAACCCGTTAAGTGCTTTTATCAGTGCCGTTTTACCGTGGTCAATATGCCCACAGGTCCCTACGATGAGATGAGACATTCCGCTCCCTTCGCGATGGTGTCAAACTCATCCTCGCTGACGGTACGCATATCAAGCAGAAACCTGCCCGCTTCGATACGTCCGATGATCCTCTGTGCTCTGAAAAGTGCTTCGATCCTGTTGGCACCCAGTCTGCCGGACGTCACCGAAACAGCCACAGAGGGGATCTTCCTGTTGGGTGTCGATCCGCCTCCTACCACTGTCTGTGTCCTGATGATCTCGCAGGAGACACTCTTTTCAAGCCGCTTTTTAAGCTTTTCTGCCCTCTGCTGAAGTATTTTTTCTGTCTCAAAAAGCATTCTGAGTGTCGGTATCTTTTCATACTCGTCTCTAAGCATTTTCTGCACATCCTCAGCCAAAATGGCCAGGGTGACCTTGTCTACCCTAAGCATACGCAGAAGCTGGTTTTTTTTCAGTTTGGAGATCAACGCTTTTTTTCCCACGATAATACCCGCCTGGACGGAGCCGAAGAGCTTGTCTCCCGAAAAACTCAAAAGTGACGGATCATGTTTCATGATCTCGTGCAAACCGGGTTCTTTTTGCCCCAGATCATAAGGCAGCTCGGCAACATGCCCGCTGCCGAGATCGTAGTAGTCTATCAGACCGCGGGCTTTGGCAAGCGTGTGTATTTGGGCAAAGGGGACTTCTGATGTAAACCCTTCAATGCTGTAGTTGGATTTGTGTACTTTCATCACAAGACGTGTACGCTCGCCAAGGGCTTCTTCGTAATCCCGCAGATGCGTTTTGTTGGTCGCGCCCACTTCTACCAGTTTCGCACCGGACTGCTTCATCACTTCGGGAATACGGAAACTTCCCCCTATTTCCACCAGTTCTCCCCTGCTGACGATCACTTCTTTGCGTTTGGCAAAGGTATTGAGTATCAAAAAGACTGCCGCGGCATTATTGTTGACCACCAGTACATCTTCACAGCCAAGCAGCATTTGCATCAGCCCTGTAATGTGCGAATAGCGCTCGCCTCTCTTTCCTTTCTTGAGATCGTACTCAAGGTTGTTGTAGGAACAGGCCAGTGCTCTGGCCTTGTCAAAACTCTCCGGATCAATCAGACTTCGCCCCAGGTTGGTATGGACGATCACCCCGGTAGCATTGATCACACTTTGCAGCGAAGGAGTCATCACAGCATCATATGCCTGCCTGATCTCTTCTGCAAGTTTCCCGGCATTTACATCTATTGTCTTTCCCTCTTCTATCGCAATGCGCAGACGTCCAAAACGCTCACGTATCAGAGGCAGAAGCACTTTGGAAGCACAGCCCTCAAACACAGGAAGTCCCAAAAATATATCGACCTTGGGTATGCTGCGTAAAAGTTCATGTCTGGATTTTTTCATCTCTTTTACCTTTTAATGCTACAATGCCATACTTCTTTTGAGGGGGAGATGTGATTCTGGTGGACACCGCGGGCTTCAAACCCGTTCGGAGGTTTTTGTGAAAATGCCTCGGCAGGTTCGATTCCTGCCTCCTCTCGCCAAAACCATACAATAGACAGATAACGGCCTCCTGTCCCCGATCCTATTTATGATACCCGCAGAAATCGTTTAAAAGCAGGATGATCCGGCACAGCCGGCACGCTAAAAGACAACAATATCCGCTTCACCCTTGGGAACAACTTCGCCGATGATCCTTGCGTAGCCATAGGTCGTCTCTTCTATGCGTTTCAAATACTCATTGGCATCTTTCGCATTCATCGAAATAAGCAGACCGCCGGAAGTTTGTGCATCCGAAAGAATCAGTTTGGCATCTTCGGCACCCTTTTTGAACGCTACCCTGCTTTCAATATGCTTCATGTTCCGCTTGCTGCCGCCGGGAACCGCACCAAGCTCAGCCATTGCCGAAACATCAGGCAGTATGGGCAGCAGCCTGCTGTCAATGTCAAAACTGATGGCATCATTCATCGACTCCAGTGCATGTCCGAGCAGTCCGAAACCGGTCACATCCGTACAGGCAGAAACATCGTACTCCCGCATCACAACCGAGGGAAAATAGTTCAGCGACTGCATGATCTTTGCTGCCTCTTCCATACTCGGTTCCGATAACAGGTCACGTTTGATCGCCGTAGAAAGAATACCTGTTCCCAAAGGTTTGGTCAAGATGAGCACATGTCCCGCTTTCGCCGTATTGTTCTGAACGATCCTCCCAGGATGTATCAGTCCTGTGACAGAAAGACCGTAATACATTTCAGGCGATTCAATCGTATGTCCGCCCATCAGTACACCGCCGCATTCTTTGATCTTTTCATTCCCTCCGAGCAATATTTCTCCAAGTGCTTCACCCGGAAGATTGCACTTGTCAAAACCGACAATATTCAGCGCCGTTTTGACATCTGCACCCATGGCAAAGACATCGGAGAGCGCATTGGCCGCAGCGATCTTGCCATACACATAAGGATCATCCACCACAGGTGTAATAAAATCAAGCGTCTGTACGATCGCCTGATCTTCATTGATACGGAAGACAGAAGCATCTTCACTGTTGTCAAATCCTACAAGCAAGTCTTCACTGTCACAATCGAGCCCGCAAAGGGTATGTTTCAGGTCCTCCGGACCCATCTTTGCAGCTCAACCGGCAGCTTGAACGAACTTGGTCAATCTATATTCGTTATTCACATTCACCTCTAAAAAATTTAATCTCAATTCGCATTATAATTTTACTCTTTTTTCATTACAGAGGGGTTAGCACCGGGATGGATAGAAAGTGCAAATCCGAAGATCGCTATTGCTTGTGATGGTTCAGGAAAGAAAAGAGAGAACCATCCGAAGCAGTCTTCAGATGGTTTGAGAGAAAGTTACAGGCCGCTGAGCATCTTCCTGATCGCGTATTCCAAACGTTTCTTCTGCTGCTCAAGGGGCAGACCTTTAAAATCGCCTTCCGCTGTAGATAACCAGATAATAGAACCGGTATCAGCATCAACAAGCATCAGAACCATTGCAGCAGCCGGCACATTCTCGATCATAGAGCGTCCCTTCTTGTCCAGTTTGATCTGCATGGCATTCATATCTGCGCCTGCCACATAAGCAACAAAAAAGTCAGGGTTTTTCTTGACTTCTATTTTGCCTTTTTTCTGCAATTCTGTATTGATCAATGCTTTGATATCGGCATCTATATTTACATTTTTCAGTGTTTTGTCTTTTTTCAATGTGTCATCGACACCACTCTCTTTGATGATCTCATAGGTTTTATACCCTTTAAGATTCGCTTTTGCGGACTTGACCGTCTCTACTTCGATATCTTTTGTCGATACACCGCATCCTGCAAGTCCTGCGATCATCAATGCGACGACAGCTCCTTTAAACCATTTTGACATCCTATTCCTTTTTTTTTGAATTATATCATTATACTTGATAAAACCTAAAGCAGATATGCTTTTATATCTTATTGCACTATCGCTGTCGTCTTTTACGTGTATAGTTTTTGTTCGTACTGTAAATACGCCGAAGATCCGGCCGGGCAAAGCGCATATAGCGGTGCCGCGTAATAAGAACCGGCATTCCCACCCCTGCCCAATTGTAGAGAAGGGGAATATCTTTTTTGTCCACATGAATGCAGCCATGCGACGTAAAGTCAATATTGCCTTCATGGAGTGCATGTCCCCACCGGGTGAAAAAAAGACTGTAGTCCATATTGTTGCTGCCGTCGGGTTCAGGATATTTTGATGAAGTATGGTACCTTTTCTTCTTCAGTATGCTCCATTTTCCCGAGGGGGTATACCCCATCTCTTCCCCCGATGAAATGCCGGCACTCAGCCAGACGGTACCGTCACGGTCCACAGCGTAAAATCTGCCGTCACTGTTCTCTTCCCTGACCGACACGAGAATAAAGTCTTTGCCTGTCAGGTCAATGTCATGTTCATTGCCATTCCTGTCAATAGAAACAAATTCGGTTTTGGAAACAGGAATAAGCTCTCTGTCCTGTGCATTCACAGTAATACAGATAAAAAGCAGAGCAAACACTATACGCTTCATAAAATGATCCTATAAAAATTGATTTAAATTAATTATAGCATAAAAAGGAGAGATACTTCCATCCCCTCAAGGAGGAGAAGTATAAAAAAAGAGGTGATTTTTACTCAACCATCGCTTCAAGATCTTTTTTGGAAACTTTGTTGAAATTCAGGTACCTGTAGACTTCATCCGTCATTTCAGGTTTGATCTTCTTGGGGACCAGCTCCATGTACTCTTCAGCTGTAGGCAATTCTCCCTTGAGGGCAACTACGGCTGCCAGCTCAGCCGAACCGAGATAGACCTGAGAGTCTTTGCCCAGCCTGTTGTCAAAGTTTCTTGTAGAGGTCGAGAAAACATACGCACCCTTGGCCACCTGTGCCTGGTTACCCATACAGAGTGAACATCCGGGGATCTCCGTTCTCGCACCTGCCGTACCGAAGACAGAGTAGTACCCTTCTTCGATCAGTGTGTGTTCATCCATCTTTGTCGGAGGGCATACCCAGAGTTTCGTAGGCACGGGACCTTCCCCTCTGAGCACTTCACCCAGCGCTCTAAAAAGACCGATGTTCGTCATACATGAACCGACAAATACTTCATCGATCTTTGTTTTGAGGCCCTGCTCGCGTATCTCTGTCAATGTCTTGACATCATCCGGATCGTTAGGACATGCCAGGATAGGCTCTTTGATCTCATTCATGTCAATTTCGATGACCGCTGCATACTGGGCATCCGAATCCGCTTCAAGCAGTTCAGGGTTTGCGATCCACTCTTTCATTTTGTCTGCACGTCTCTGAAGTGTATTTTTATCTTCATATCCCTGAGCGATCAACTCTTCGATAAGCACGATGTTCGACTTAAGATACTCAATGATAGGTTCTTTGTTCAGTTTGACCGTACATGCCGCTGCCGAACGCTCTGCCGATGCATCTGAAAGCTCGAATGCCTGTTCACACTTCAAATCTTCAAGGCCCTCGATCTCAAGAACACGGCCTGCAAAGATATTTTTCTTCCCTTTCTTTTCTACCGTAAGAAGACCGTCTTTGATCGCCTGGTAAGGGATGGCATTAACCATATCTCTCAGTGTAATACCCGGCTGCATTTCACCTTTGAATCGTACAAGAACAGATTCCGGCATCGTAAGAGGCATCATCCCTGTTACCGCCGCGAATGCGACAAGCCCTGAACCCGCAGGGAACGAGATACCGATAGGGAATCTTGTATGGCTGTCCCCGCCTGTACCGACTGTGTCGGGAAGACACATTCTGTTCAGCCATGAGTGGATAACCCCGTCGCCCGGTCTAAGAATGAAACCTTTTCTCTCTGTCCAGAATTTGGGCAGTGTATGCTGCAAATCGATATCGGCAGGCTTTGGATACGCCGCTGTATGACAGAATGACTGAAGCACGAAGTCCGCTCCGAAGCTCAGTGCCGCAAGTTCTTTGATCTCGTCTCTCGTCATCGGCCCCGTTGTATCCTGGGAACCGACCGTTGTTGCGATAGGCTCGCAGTAGGTACCCGGTTTTACACCTTCCATACCACAGGCTTTGCCCACCATTTTCTGTGCAAGGGTAAATCCTTTGCCGTCATCTTCGGGCTGTGTCGGTGTCATGAAAATATGACCTGCATCCATACCGAGTGCTTCTCTCGCTTTGGCAGTCAACCCTTTGCCGATGATCAACGGAATACGACCGCCCGCTCTCATTTCATCAGGAAGTGTGTTCGGCTCAAGCGTGAACTCGGATACCACTTTTCCGTCCTTCTCGATCACACCTTCAAAAGGCTTCACGGTGATCACATCACCTGTCTCAAGCTCGGTAACCGGTGCCTGGATAGGAAGACATCCCGAATCCTCCGCAGTATTGAAAAAGATCGGAGCAATGATGTCACCGATGACCACACCGCCTGTTCTCTTGTTCGGTACACCGGGGATGTCTCTACCCATATGCCACTGTACGGAGTTGATCCCGGATTTCCTTGAAGAACCGGTACCTACAACATCACCGACATAGGCAAGAGGGTGTCCTTTTTTCTTCAGTTCAGCCATAGTCTCCAACGGATTTTCCATTCTTGACTGAAGAAAAGAGTTCGCATGCAGAGGAATATCTGCTCGAGTAAAGGCTTCAGAGGCAGGAGAAAGGTCATCGGTATTCGTCTCACCCGGGATCTTATAGACAGTAAGCGTGATCTCTTTTTCCAACTCCGGCTTGTTCGTGAACCACTCGGCATTTGCCCATGATTCAATTACTTGCTTTGCGTATTCGTTGCCTTCCTCCATCAGTGTTTTGACCGTTTCGAAGTCTCCGTAAACCAAAATTGTATTTTTCAGCTGGTCTGCCGCTTCCTGTGCGATGGCAACATCCTGGTTTCGCAAAGCATCGATCAGCGGTCCGATATTGTAACCGCCCAGCATAGCACCAAGAAGCTCTACTGCTTCGAACTTGGTGATGGCATCGCTTTTTGCATCACCCTGAACGATCGCATTCAGGAAAGCCGCTTTTACGTACGCTGCATCATCCACACCTGCAGGTACTTTATTCTTCAAAAGATCCAGTAGATATTCTTTTTCTACGATTGGGTCTGCTTTAAGCAGTTCCACGAGTTCCGCTGTCGCCTCAGCCGTCAATGGCAACGGCGGTACACCAAGCTTTGCACGCTCAGCGGTATGAGCTTTATATTCTTCAATTAAGGCCATCATGGTCTCCTGTATAATGATAAATTTGTATATAAATGGTACCCAAATGAGGTTAAATCTTATTTGAATGATAAGCATCGGTAAAGCAGTTGCAAACGATGTAGCGAAATGTTACAAAAAAGATATCAGCCGGTACTTTTCCCCTCAGCAGGTCACAGTTTAGAGAATATCCCTGTTACCTTTTGCATTCGGCGCAGAAAGTATTCCCATAGCTTCAAGCTGTTCAATAATATTGGCAGAACGGTTGTATCCTATCTGCAGTTTTCTCTGCAAATAGGAAATGGACGTTTTTTTGTCCGTGCGCACAATATTTTTTGCCTCTTCAAACAGCGGATCAAGAGTGATCTCGTCATTCTCTGCATTGCCGTTCCCGGCCGCGGCACCCCCTGCAACAAGATAACTCTCATCATACTCCGGTGCTCTTTGTGATTTCAGAAATTCAACGACTTCATCGATCTCTTCCTCCGTATTCCAGGGAGCATGTATGCGCACAAGGCCTGTCATGCCCGGAGGCGTAAAAAGCCCGTCACCACGTCCCAGAAGGCTCTCCGCCCCCATGGAATCGAGGATGACCTTGGAGTCGATGCGCTGCCCCACCCGATAGCTAAGCCGTGAAGGCAGGTTGGCTTTGATCAGCCCGGTAACGACATCGACACTGGGCCGCTGTGTTGCCACTATCAGGTGGATACCGCAGGCTCTGGACTTCTGTGCCAGTCTGGCAATAGAGAGTTCTACCTCTTTACCGCCGTTCATCATCAGGTCAGCCAGCTCGTCAATAACGATCACGATATAGGGGAACGGCTCGGCACTGCTTTCTTTTTTAACCTTTTCATTGTAGTTCTCAATGTTCTTGGTACGGCTTTCCGCCATCAGTTTGTAGCGGCGCTCCATCTCCCCTACCATATTGGCAAGAGCGGCGATCGCTTTGACCGGTTCCGTGATGACAGGAGTAATAAGATGCGGAATATCATTATACATTGAGAATTCCAGCATTTTCGGATCGATCAGCATCAGTTTGAGGTGTTCAGGATCGTTCCGGTACAGCAGAGAAAGGATCATAGCGTTGATCCCTACCGATTTGCCGGAGCCTGTCGTTCCGGCTATCAGCAGATGCGGCAGTTTTTTAATATCGGTCACGAACGGTTTGCCGACAATATCTTTGCCCAGAGCCACGGTCAGAGGAGAACTGGACTCTTTAAAGACATCACTTTCAAGAATTTCCCTGAGGTAGATCGTATCGATCTTTTCATTGGGTATCTCTATGCCTACAACATCACGTCCGGGAATGGGTGCCTGTATACGGATCGTTTCGGCACTCAGCGCCATGGCAAGATCATCCTGAAGTCCCAATATCTTGGAAACTTTGACATTGGGTGCGGGTTTGAACTCAAAAGTCGTGACAAGAGGACCGCTGTAAGTCCTCACGACATCACCTTCCACTTTGAACTGCTGAAGTTTGGTCAAAAGCTCCTCTATTTTTCTGTCAATCTCTGCTTCATTGATCTTTTTGGTCACTTTGGGTGCTTTTTGCAGAAAATCCAGTTTGGGCAGTTTGAAATTCTCCGGCTTGGCTACTTTTCCTTTTTCCATCTGTTCAAGCAGTTTGGAATTTTCTTCAAGCTCTTCCACGATCTCAACACCTGTTTTACTGCTCGTCACAGCCGCTTCTCTTTTCGGATGTCTCCCTTTTGCTGCCGGCACAGGCATTGTTTTCGCCTCATGTTCACGCTCCAGTATTTCATCGGAGGTGAGAGTGCCCATTTCGTCTATTTCCTGAACCACTCTCTCCTTGGATTTCGGCAGCGTTTTGTTCTTTGCAGCTGTTTTTCTCGGTTTTCGTATCTTTTTGGGCTTTGCTTCTGTATTTTGGGCCGATGCATCAATGATCGGCATCATTTCATCTTCCAGCCGGGGAGAGGAAAAAGGATTGGTAAAAAGCACTTTCAGGAATTTTTTCAGTCCGCTGCCTACGGGAGCAAGTACATTCCCGACAGAACGGCTTTGCTCTTTCTTTCTGCTGCTTTTTTCCTTTCTTTCCGGCACAAGTGATCTCCAGGAGAAATCATCTTCCAGAATGAACACCAGAGAAAGCACCATAACCATCAGCCAGAGCAGCCAGAGCCCTGCTTTTCCGATCAGCGGGGCAAGGAAACCAATGATCTGGGTACCGATAAACCCGATATTCCTGCTTTCAAGCACCAGTGATTCAAACAAAACGGCACCTATGAACAGGAGTATCCATCCCAGATAGAAATCGATCTCTTTTCTTACCTTGGGCCGGGTATACAGTTTATAAAGCGGATAAAAAAGTATGATGATATTGACATAAGCAAAGTAGCCGAAAAGATGCAGGTTGGTATCTCCAACGATTTTTCCTATATTTCCGACCAGTGCAGTCTCATGAAAAAGGGTAGAAAAAGCCCCATACATAAACAGTATAGCTGTAATGATAATAACTATTTTCACTCGTTGTCCTAAATATTACCGCACAGGGTAATTCATATTAATTAATGAAGATATTATAACGTATAAACTTTAGGCATCTATGAAAAAATGCCAAATTGTCATAAAAGCACTTTTTTAAACTATTCTAAACAGTATTTAAGCCTTGCAGGGGTAGAATTCTTTTTACATTTCAGGATGTGCATGCCGCAGTGATGGAACTGGTAGACTTGGTAGACTCAAAATCTTCTGCCTTCGGGCGTGGCGGTTCGAATCCGCCCTGCGGTACCATACAATATAACATTTTTTGGGCAAAGCCCAGAAAACTACGCTAACGCTGTGTTAACTTCAGCAGTTGGCTCATGCGACCAGTCGCATTAAACCGAATGATTCAGTTCATTCAAACAAGCCTGTCTGATTTCAGATAAACTCTTTTGCGGGAGTAGCTCAGTTGGCTAGAGCGTCAGCCTTCCAAGCTGAGGGTCGCGGGTTCGAGTCCCGTCTCCCGCTCCACTTTAACGACACATGGATACATATGCGGGCGTAGCTCAGCGGTAGAGCATAACCTTGCCAAGGTTAGGGTCGACGGTTCGATCCCGTTCGCCCGCTCCATGATCTTTTATCTCCACTTTTATTATTCTTTCATTTACAGTGCAGGGTTAACTGTTAATCCTTTATTACCCTCCGTTAACTCCCAGGGGTTATACTGTTATTAAGAAAGGTGACAGACTCTTCCAGGAGATTTTGTTTTACTCCTTGTCCAAAATTGTAAACTTCCTTGTTTATCTCTTGGAGAGTCACCTTTTAGAACTAAAGAGCCGTCCTCCCTTACTTCATTGTAAACTTCCTTGTTTTAGGCTCTTTGGTTACCCTCAACCCAAATTCTTACTTTCTTTTGATATAATCTTTTCATACATTAAAAATAATGAGGCTTTTGATTTGAAACTTGTTGTAGCCATTACCGGTGCGAGCGGTGTTGCATTGGGAAAAAAATTTGTCGACTGCCTGCCTGAAGATACAGAAGTGCATGTGATCGTTTCGGACAATGCCTTTACCGTTGAATCTTTTGAAAATAAAAAAGTGACATTGCATGCTTCAGGGGATATTGCCGCCTCCGTCTCAAGCGGTTCTTTCAGGGTCGATGCCACGGCCATCATTCCCTGCAGTATGAATACCCTGGCCAAAGTCGCCTGCGGGATCAGTGACAACCTGGCTACCCGTGTTGCCGCTGTTGCACTCAAAGAACAGAAAAAACTCCTCCTTGCCCCCCGGGAACTTCCCTTCTCCGCTATTGCACTTGAAAATATGCAGAAACTGGCCGCTTTGGGCGTTATCATCGCTCCGCCGGTCATGGGGTACTATTCCGATGCTTCTTCCCTCGAAGAGATGGAAAAATTTATCATCGGGAAGTGGTTTGATGTACTCGGCATTGAAAACAGTTTATATGAAAGATGGGAAGGATAGCATCCAGTGACAGGTATGAAGAAGAAAATGAAACGAAATATGATCGCATTAGGGCATAACAAAAATCTCCAAAGAAGTTTTTCGTGAGACGTGCCATATACCCCGGAACCTTCGACCCGATCACCAACGGCCATCTCGATATTATCAAAAGAGCCTGCAGTATGTTCGATGAGATCATCGTGGCAGTGGCAGCTTCGGAAGCGAAAAAGCCTATGTTTACATTGGAACAGCGTATTCAGATGGCACAGGATGCAAGCAGAGAGTTTCCAAAGATCACTGTCATCGGCTTTGACAAACTGCTCGTCGATCTCTCCGATGATCTCGATGCCAATATCGTGGTCAGGGGCCTCAGGGCTGTCAGTGACTTCGAGTATGAACTGCAGATGGGGTATGCCAATGCCTCTTTAAAGAAAGAACTCGAGACCATCTACCTCATGCCAAGTCTGCAGCATGCCTTTGTCAGCTCATCAGTCGTACGTGCCATCCTTGCCTATGACGGGAAAGTGGACCATCTGCTGCCTGAAACCACGTACAGAATGATCCGGGAGTACAGGAAGTAATGTACATACTTTTTGAAGGCATCGACACATGCGGAAAAAGCACACAGATAGACCTTCTTGCCAAGGCAGAGCCTGACATCATCACTACCTATGAACCCGGCGGTACTGCTTTCGGCCAAAAAGCACGAGAGATACTTTTGAGCGACTCGCTGCATTCCAAGCGGGCCGAACTGCTGCTTTTTCTCGCTGACAGGGCAGAGCACTATGAAGAGGTGCTGGAACCCAATAAAAACAAAGTAGTGATCTCGGACAGGGGGTTCATTTCGGGTATCGGATATGCGCTTGCCAACGGAGATTTTGATTTTGACGAACTGGTCTCCCTCAATCGTTTCGCGCTCAAGGGTCATTTCCCCGACAGGGTCATTCTTTTTCTCACCGATATGGAAACGCTCAAGGAACGCACCTCACAAAAGCCGCTTGACGGAATAGAACTGCGCGGACTGGAATATCTGCTGAAGGTGCAGGAACATATGAAAGAGAGTATCCTCAAACTGGGTATCCCTCATTTGTTTATCGATGCTACACAAAGTATAGACAAAATCCATACTGCTATTTTACAATACCTTAAATACTGATATTCATATCAATAAGATCATCCAGTCCGGTTTCATATTCTTCACGGCTGTAATGTAAAGAAAAATATTCTTTTTTCTTCATACTGTTCAGTTTTTCATTTACTTTTTCAAGTGCCTCAGAGTACAAAACTATTTTGTTTAGACCATCCTGCAAATACCTCTGCAGTGCCTCTTTACTTTTTGGACCAAATTTACCATCTATTTTTTCAGTATAATAGCCCATAACCTTCAATGCAGTCTGAGTTTTTTGATCCAGTTTTCGTTTATCTCTTCCCTGATATGTCAAGTATTCTTTAAACTCCAATTGTGTATAGATATCTGACAGATAGGGTTTATAACATTCATCCAATATACCGTTTGCCAAGTCCTGATAATTATGTTGAAATCTGTCTATCGCATGATAGGACTCCTGCGTCAAGAGATCACCATCTATCTTTCCTTTATAATAGCCAAGAAATCTCAATGCTTTTTGGTATTGCATTTCTTCACTTATAGTTTGATTACGTCTATGGTACCGATATTTATGATCGATAGGATGGAGGTACTTTTTTTCATAAATCCGAACTTTTTCTACCAGATCATCCAGCAATGCAGCATGTGCAGATATAGCAAAAACAAGAACAGCTAAATATAGTAATCTTATCATCATTTTCTCTTTCCCTCCTATTTTACTCATATTATAAATTATTTGTATTACCTCCTCATTAACACTTCCTCTGTCTCCATAGCATTCCCCCTCTTAATAACGACAAGGTATAATTACGTCACAATTCTAACTTCCATCAAAGGAAACTGTTATGATCAATCCGTTACGCGGTATGAAAGACCTTATGTTTGAGGATTCCCAGCGTTTTGTACACATTATCACTACGGCCATTACCGTGGCAAAACGCTACGGCTACAGCTATATCGAAACACCCATCCTTGAAGAGACCGCACTTTTCAGGCGTTCAGTGGGAAACAGCTCTGACATTGTCAGCAAAGAGATGTACCAGTTCGAGGACAAAGGCGGCAACGATGTCTGTATGCGTCCGGAAGGGACTGCCGGTGTGGTCCGTGCTTTTGTTTCGGGCAAACTTGACCGTCAGCCGGCAAAACAGAAATTCTACTACTACGGACCGATGTTCCGTTACGAACGACCGCAGAAAGGACGCCTCAGAGAGTTCCACCAGTTTGGATGCGAAAGTTTCGGGGAAGCTTCTGTTTATGAAGATTTCACCATCATTACAATGGTCGGCCAAATCTTCAACGCACTCGGTATCGGGTTTGAATTGAAAATCAATTCCCTGGGCTGTCCTGAATGTATGCCTCCCTATAGGCAGAATCTTGTCAGCTTCCTGACGGATATCAGTGAAGATCTCTGTGCAGACTGCAACCGAAGGATCGAAACCAATCCTATCCGTGTGCTTGACTGCAAAAATGAGAAATGCCAGTCTCTTTTGGCACAATCGCCAAAACTCATAGACAAGCTCTGCAAAGCATGTGATACAGACTTCAAAAAACTCACTTCCCTGCTTGATGATGCAGGCATTGCCTATGAGGTCGATACCAACCTGGTCAGAGGACTGGACTACTACAACAAGACCGCTTTTGAATTCGTCAGCAACGAGATCGGCTCACAGTCTGCCATTGCCGGCGGCGGGCGCTACGACAAACTGGTAGAGTACCTTGACGGAAAACCCACACCGGCAGTCGGATTTGCTATAGGCATCGAACGCATCATGGAACTGGTGCAGATGCCAGAAAGAGAACGCGAAGGCTACTATATGGGTGCCATGGTCCCCGAAGCTGTTGAAAAGATCATTATGCTTGCCAACCGAAAACGTACCTCGGACAAAGTGACTGTTGAGTACAGTTCAAAAGGTTTCAAAAGCCATATGAAAGGGGTGGATAAAGCCTATGCACGCTATGCTGTTCTTATCGGGGAAGACGAGCTTGCAAACAATACAGTGTGGATAAAAGATATGGAAAGCAAAGAAGAGAAAACTGTCGCCTATACTGTCTAAGCAGTACTGCACCGGCTATACAGCAGGACCGTTAGTAGTTCGTTTAATTTAATTTTACTTGAGCCACCGGACAAGATCTCGGCTCAGCTTGACCATGATCCGGTTTGTCGCTTCTGCATAGCCTTTTGCATCGGTTGTGGGAGTATTTTCTCTGTAACTGAACCTTTTGGCCTTTAGGAGCTTCCCTGTCTCTGCATTTGTCAGTGTGAACAGTATGGAAACTACCGCATAGGAAGCCTTGCCTCTTACATGATGCGAAAAATCAAAAATGGTACTCTCAAGCCGGAGGTCTTCTTCTATATTTGAAGTGAACGGTACTACCACTTTAAAAAGCCTGCTTTGCGAAAGTATTTGTATCACACTGCCCTGCAGCAGTCTGCCTATGTTGTTAGACCAGCGTGAATTCAGGTATTCACCGCTGTCAGACAGGGAATAGGAATAAAGCATTCCGTCCGTCAATTTTTCCCCCAGTCCGACAGGATAAGAGACTTTCAGTATTTTGTTTCTGTACTCTCCCCCCAAAACCGGTGATACCTGAGGAATCAGCAAACTGTATACCTTCATCACCGGCGCTTCTTTAAAACTGCATCCGCTCAGCAGAAAAAAGCTCAACACAAGCATCATATATCTCATTCTCCCGGCCCCCTTCTTCTTTTTCTCGAATTGAACAGCAGGCTGCTCGGATTGTTTTGCAGTTCTCTTGTCAGATCAGTCAGCTGTTCTGTTAAAATACCGATATCAACCAGCATCGGCTGAAACGTTTCTTTGATATTGTAGTCACCGCGGTTGAGACTTTTTTCCGCCTTCAGGGTCAAACGGTTGAAATTGACGGTGGCTTTCTGCAGTGATTTGAGTACGGGAACGGTATTGTCAGTAATGCGTGTAAAATCAGAACTGACCGTATGCACATCCCGGTTGAGTTTCACCACCGCTTTTTTATAGACATCGATAGTACGGTTGAAGTCATCCAGCGTATGGACTGCTTTAGCGGTGAACGCATCGGTATGGTCAAGAATACGGCTGAAAGCCCTGATATTTTTTTCGCTCATCAGTTTTTCCGCTTTTTGCATAATATTCTCCAGGTTTTCCGCTATTGTACCCACCCCTTTTTTTGTTTTGTTGAACCACGATGGGGCGGTTGGAATAACAGGGATTTGACCTTTTTTTGCCGTCAAAAGAGGCGAGGCATTCGTACCGCCTGAAATCTCTATGGCAAGCAGTCCGGTGATACCGAGCATTTCCGTATGCGCGACCATATCTTTTTTAATGGGTACATCACTGCGTATTTTCAGAAAGACATCAATACGTTCTATATTTTTGGGATCAATGCGTATGTCACTGACCCGCCCGACATTCACACCATGCAGTCTGACCGTTGAATCTTTCGACAGTCCGGATACAGATTCGGTCATAGCCAGTTTATACATTTTGTACTGGTCCTGCATGCCGTATTTGGCAAGCCATAAGGTAAAAGCCACAAGCCCTGCCCCAAAAAGCAATACAAAAATACCGACGATCGTATAATTGACTTTACTATACATTTTCTACCTTGCTCAACTTGTCCACATACTTCTCTTTCGTGTAATCATTTTTAAAAAATGCTTCGACAAAAGGATGTTGTGATTGTAACACATTTTTCAAAGAACCTTCTGCCACCACACGTTTGTCTGCCAGAACAGCCATCCTGTCCACGATGTTGAAAATACTGTCCAGATCATGTGTGATCATAACAACCGTAATGCCGAGCATATCGCGAAGCTCTACAATAAGTGCATCAAAATTGCGTGCACCCACCGGGTCAAGGCCGGAAGTCGGTTCGTCGAGAAAAAGTAGTTTGGGCTCCATGGCAAGGGCTCTCGCCAGTGCCGCTCTTTTGATCATTCCGCCGCTCAGTTCGGAAGGGTAGAGGCTGCCCACATGGGCATCCAATCCTACCATACCGATCTTGGAACGTACCAGCTGGTCACGCATTTCCTGACTGATATCGGTATATTCTTTGAGCTGCACTTCAATATTTTCCGCAATGGTCATGGAGGAAAAAAGTGCACCGAACTGAAAAAGCACTCCCCACTCTTTTCGCAGCTGCTGTGCCTCTTGAAAAGTAATTTGGCCGAGATCTTTGCCCAATACGACAATGTCACCGCTGTCGGGTTCCTGAAGCATGATCATCTCTTTGACCAAAACCGATTTTCCCGCCCCGCTCTCTCCGAGAATGCCATAGATCTCATTCTCTCTGATCGTCAGGGAAACACCGTCATGAACGGTACGCTCACCGAAACGAGTCACAATATTTTTGGCTTCTATCACGACTTTGTCAGGCATCACAGGTTAAGCTCCGTGTAGATCACAGAGAAGAGTGCATCAAACGCAATGACCAGAAAAATGGAGTTGACGACACTTGCCGTGGTCTGCAGTCCGAGACTCTCTGTATTGTCCGACACCTGAAAGCCCCTGAAACAGCCTACCGCCGCAATCACAAAAGCAAAAACAGGGCCTTTGATCATGCCCAGAATGTAATGTTTGACCTCCACAACTTCATGCAGTCTGTCCACAAACTGGGAAAAAGTGATATTCAGCTGCATATCTGATGCGACCATCCCGCCGAAAATACCCATAATATCGGAAAAAAAGATCAGCAGCGGCAGAGAGATGATCAGGGCAAACACCCGCGGCAGCACCAGAAAACTGTAAGGATCAAACCCCATTGTGCGCATGGCTGAAATTTCTTCCGTGATCTTCATGGCCCCGATCTCGGCCGTATAGGCTGAACCGCTCCGCCCGGCAATGACAATAGCCGTGATCATCGGGCCGAGTTCCCGCACAATGGAAATACCCACTGTATCAACAATATAGATATCGGCACCGAATTTCGCCAGTTCGACTGCTCCCTGGTAGGCGATGACCATTCCAACGAGAAAAGAGGTCAGACCGATGATCAGAAGTGCATTGAATCCCGAGTGGTGTATGTGATAGGTCATCTCTTTTAAACGCATGGTACCGGGATGGATAAGGGTATGAAAAACAGCAGAAAAGAGCTGTCCCAGAAAGGCAACAAAATCTTTGATGTCTTTTAATCCTTCTACCGTACTCTTCCCGAGGTCTCTGACAAAACTTGACTTTCGCGGCGGCACAGAAGCTACCGTATGTCCCATCAGCAGGTCATACATTTCTTTCTGGCTTTGCGTGTAGCCTTTGGGTTCCACTTTCGTTTTCTTTTGAAAATGTTCGAAATATTCGATAAAAAGCAAAACGCCTGCACTGTCAAACTCATCTACACCGGAAAGATCCCAGACGATCTTGCGATCCAGAGGAACACGGCGCAGCACCGGTTCGATCTTTTGTACGGTAGAGAGTGTCCACTCTCCTGACGAAACGAGCGTCACCTGCTGCTGGTCTTCTTTGATAGATAAAAACTCCCTCTTCATACTTCTATTATAGGTAAGATTAGATTAAGTTTTGCTATAATCCGGGTAATTTTCCAATTCAGCCGGGATGATACTTTGCGGAAGAGGTGTATTCTCTATCGCATCAGCCGGGTTCAATACAGAGGTATGACATGAAACAGTTTGGTTTGGATATCTGGGCAGATGATAATTTTTTTATCAACAACGATACGGTCAATGTCAACTACGGCAGCCGGCCTTCCCTGCTTCAGATCACACAGGAGATCAGGGAGAGAGGCTACAAAGGCCCTCTGCTGCTGCGTTTTCCCCACCTCATCAGCAAACAGATCCATACCCTCTTTGACACGTTCACACAAGCCACAAAAGCATTTGGATATCGGGGAAATTTTCATGCTGTTTTTCCACTTAAAGTCAACCAGTTCCCCAACTTTATTCACGCTCTCATCGATGTTTCCCGGGACTATCACTACGGTCTCGAAGCAGGAAGCAAGGCCGAGCTTATCATCGCCATAAGCAAAACCCCTCCCGGTGCTCCTATTACGGTCAACGGCTTCAAGGACAAAGAGATGATATCCCTCTGTTTCATTGCAGCAAAAACAGGACACAATATTACCGTGACCATCGAAGGCCTCGGCGAACTCGAAACGATCATTCAGGTGGACAGGGAATTCAATTCTGACCAGGAACGCTCCGTCGCACCCAAGATAGGCATGCGCGTACGTCTTCACAGTGCCGGCACAGGTACCTGGGCAAAAAGCGGCGGCTACAGTTCCAAATTCGGGCTGACGTCCACCGAACTGCTTGAAGCCTATGAAATGCTCACACAGAATGCACTGCTTGACCGTCTCTGGATGATCCACTTCCATATCGGTTCGCAGATGGGTGACATTGCCCCTCTGAAAAAAGCGCTCAGGGAAGCAGGCAATATTTATGCCGAACTGAAAAAACGGGGTGCGGACAGCCTTGGTGCCATCAATATTGGCGGTGGACTGGCAGTAGAATATTCCCAGCACGACAGCAGTATGGAACGAAATTATTCTCTCAGGGAATTTGCCAATGACGTGGTGTACCTGATGCAGGAGATCTCCAGAAGCAAAGGTGTTGCAGAACCGGATATTTTTACTGAATCCGGCCGATATATCGCAGCATCCCATTCTGTACTGATCGCTCCCGTACTGGAACTTTTTTCGCAGGAGTACCACCAAAAAGCGCTGCGCCTCAAAGCAGAGAATCCACCGCTTATCCAGGAGCTTTATGACCTTCTCAATACCATCAGCCGGAGAAATGCACGGGAGTACCTGCATGATGCCCTTGACCACATGGAGTCACTGCTGACACTCTTTGATTTGGGCTATATTGACCTTGAAGATCGTTCCAACACTGAAATTTTGGTCAATCTGATCGTCAAAAAAGCGATCTCCCTGCTGAAGAATGAAGGTTCAGACGAACTCAAACGCCTTCAGGACCGTATTCAGGAGCGTTATCTCGTCAACTTTTCCCTCTTTCAGTCCCTGCCTGACTTTTGGGGACTGGCACAGCAATTTCCGGTCATGCCCCTGGACAGACTCGATGAAAAACCAAGCAATCCGGCCAGCATTTGGGACATTACCTGTGACAGCGACGGGGAAATGGCTTTCAACCGTGACCTGCCTCTCTACCTTCACGATATTGATGTGGGCAAAGAAGAATATTTTCTTGCCTTCTTTCTTACCGGTGCCTACCAGGAAGTACTGGGCATGCAGCACAACCTTTTCACACATCCCACCGAATGTGTCATCCGCTTTAAAGAAGACGGTACATACAGCATCGGCGGCCTGATCGAAGCACAAAACCTTATGGATGTTCTGGATGATCTCGACTATGATACTGCGCTCATCGACAAGACACTCAAACAGCAGATAGAGGAGTCTCTCTTCATCTCCAAAGAGGAAAAAGAAGAACTTTTGGGAAAACTTTATCTTTATTTAAGTGAAAACAGTTATCTTAAGACCATTCAGGCTATAAGTGAAAACAATTAAGGATATAATGTGAACCTATTCAGTCTTATCAAAGAGGACTTTCTCAATGTCAAGAGGAATGACCCTGCCCTGCATTCAACCTTTGAACTCTTTTTCAACTACCCGGGGCTCTGGGCACTCTTTTTTTACCGTTTTGCACATGCCCTCTACCAGACAGGTCTGCGCTTTCTTCCGCGTTTTATTTCTGCGATCGGACTTTTTCTGACCACCATTGACATTCATCCCGCTGCGGTGCTGGGCAGAAGGGTTTTCATTGACCATGGGGTCGGTGTGGTCATCGGTGAAACAACTATCATAGGCAACGATGTCATCATTTACCAGCAGGTGACACTTGGCGGTGTCAGCACCAGCAAAGGAAAACGCCACCCGACGCTTGAAAACAATGTCGTCATTGGGGCAGGGTCCAAAATCCTGGGGAATATCACCATCGGAGCCAACTCCAAAGTCGGAGCCAACTCCGTTGTCGTCAAAGATGTCCCTGCAGACTCGACAGCCATCGGTATTCCTGCCCGTGTCCTGAAAAGAGGGTATGACAAAACACCGCTGAGCCACAACAAGATCCCCGATGTCAACAAAGAGATCTTCGAATACCTGCTCAAGCGTATCGAAGTACTCGAAGATGCCCTGCCGAAGACAAAACAGAAAAACATCAAAGAAAAAGACCACCAGCTTGAAGAGCTTTATGACAACTTCATTCACAGTATGGAGTAGCAGATATTACCTCCTCTTACTCTTTAAAAAATTTTGGTATTTACTTGGTGAGGCAATAACACTTTCTAAACCACTTTTGGATATAATAATTAAATTTTATTCAGAGGGTTTTTTATGTTATCAGACCGTATACAGACACTTTCATCGTCACTCACCATTGCTATTTCCTCCCTGGCCAGAGACCTCAAGGCACAGGGAAAAGACATTCTCAGTTTTTCTGCGGGAGAGCCGGACTTCGGTACCCCCAGACGCATCAAAGACGAAGCGATCAAAGCGATCAACGAAGGATTTACCCAGTATACCGCCGTACCCGGTATTCCCGAACTTCTTGAAGCGATAGCCGGCAAACTCAAAAGAGACAACGGGCTTGTATACGAGCCTTCGGACATTATTGCCAGCAACGGGGCGAAACACTCCCTCTTCAACCTCTGCCAGGCACTCATCAACGAGGGTGATGAAGTGATCATCCCTGCTCCCTACTGGGTCACTTATCCTGAACAGGTCAAATACTCCCAGGGCACGCCTGTCATCATCGAGACTGACGAAATGAACCATTTCAAGATCACGGCCAAGCAGTTGAAGGCAGCCATCACACCCAAAACCAAAATGCTTATACTCACCACCCCCTCCAACCCGACAGGTTCCGTCTATACCAGGGCAGAGCTTGAATCCATAGGAGAAGTCCTCAAAGGAACGGAGATCATCATTGCAAGTGACGAAATGTATGAAAAGCTCGTTTACGGTGCCGAATTCACGGCTACGGCAAGCATCTCCGAAGATATGTTCCGCAGAACGGTTACCATTAACGGACTGAGCAAATCTGTTGCAATGACAGGATGGCGTTTCGGCTACCTGGCTTCACCGAACAAAGAATTGATCTCAGTGATGAACAAACTGCAGAGCCAGAGTACGTCCAACATCAATTCCATTACCCAAAAGGCGGCCATCCCTGCGCTTAATGGAGAAGTCGACGATGAGATAGAGATGATGAGACAGGCATTTGCAGCCAGAGCCAAAGAGGCGACAGAGCTCATGAATGAGATCGAGGGACTCAGTGTTCTCAGGCCCGAAGGTGCTTTTTATCTTTTTGTCAACACCAAAGATATCAGCAATGATTCCATCACTTTCTGCAAAGAACTGCTTCAGGAAGTGGGTGTAGCCGTAGTTCCCGGCTTAGGGTTCGGATCGGAAGGATATTTCAGATTTTCCTTTGCAACCGATATTTCAACCATCAGGGAAGGTATCCGGCGGATCGACAAATACGTCAAAAGCAAGCGATAGGTCTTTATTGACTTCAGGGGAGGCAGCTTCGCTGTCATCCTCGCTTTTTCAGCAGCAAAGGGCTTTTCCCATGAAGTTTTTCTATACACTTTTTCTTCTTTTCACTTTTGCTGCATTTCCGCTCCGGGCAACCCCCAGAACAATCGATTTTTCCATGGTGATCTCGGGCGGTGTGAGTCTGGGAGCCTATGAGTCCGGCTACAACTGGGCTATGATAAAAATGATGAAGAACCTGCGTCAGCATGCCGTTTACATTAAGCCGGAACTGCGTGCGGTCGCCGGTGCTTCTGCCGGCAGTATCAATGCTCTGCTCACGACACTCTACTGGTGTCAAAAAGAAAATGTGCCGTTAAAAAACAGTGTGGAAGACAACCTTTTTTACGATACCTGGGTCGATCTCGGCATTGAAGATCTTATGATTAAGGGCGAAGACCCCCATAACAAAAGTTCACTCTTCAGCCGCAGGGTTTTACGTAAAAAAGCTCAAAAGATCATAGCACATCTTCAAAAAGATATTTACAAAAAAGGATGTAAAGTCGCTCTTGGCGTCTCTGTCACCAAAGCAACCCCTATTGTGGAAGACATTGCCGGGATACAGATCAAAAACCAGCATTTTTCCATTCCTTTCACAATGGAAGAGTATCAGGGGCATATGCGTATCAGCAACAGAAAGATGCCTCCAAGTACAGATTTTTACCTTTCCATTCCCGGTATCGAACACAATGCGTCCAAAATGATCGATGTGCTTTTTGCCTCATCCGCTTTCCCCGGTGTCTTCCAGCAGGTCAAACTTGACTATGTGTACAAAGGCAAACCGTACAAACATTATTTCATAGACGGCGGTGCCTACGACAATGTTCCGCTTCAGCTCGCTATAGAACTGGACCCGCGGTCTCACTTCTTCCTCTTTATGGACCCTTCCAATATGCGCAAAGAACCCAAACAAAAAGAAGAGGAGACGGAACAGACTCCCATAGGTTTTTTCAGTAGCAATACTGTACCCCTGTTCAACAGTCTGGAAATCTTTCAGTCCATGAAACTCTATGAGGCGATCAACAAATATTTCAGAGGCCATACAGACAATTCACTTATACTCTCTTCACGCTACCATCCTCTGACCGGTAACTATCTTGAGCACTTTGCTGCCTTTCTCGACAAAAATTTTAGACAATACGATTATCAGGTAGGTATCTATGATGCTGTGTACCATATTGCCAAAAAGCTCAGAACAGAAAAACATTTCAGCGGCTATTCACAGGAGGCATTGATGCAGATGCTTCAAAAAAAGATCGGTATCGACAAAAACCCGGATGCAAAAGAGGCATTCAAGCTCTTTATGGACACTGAGTTTCACCATATTCGGCCCAAAACAGACAATCGCTACTCTGCGATCTACAATGCCTTCAACCTGCAATGTATCGACAAAAAACGCTATGGGTTTGAAGCGTTTAAAACGTTTCTCTCCAAACTCGATATGCACTATCTTCCTACCCCGAAAAAATCATTTCTGCGTTATGCCAAAAGAGATGTTGACAACTGGTACAGGAAACCGCTCCGCTTTGTGGTCGACCGTATCACGACCCTGGAGAACGACAGAGCAAAAGTCTACCCAGACTACCGTTCTTTTGCCACACTCGCCAGTGTCAGTGCCTGGGCAGGAAGCACTTTCATCCAAGACAAAGAAGGCTTTGAATTTTTGCCGCTGAATGCCCCTGATGATGGACAGAACAGCACATTAAGAACAGCTCTGAGACTGCTGCCCGGAGGAATCTCTACTGACATGAAGAACGGTGGTATGAGCATAGAGTATACGGCACTCTATCATTTGAACAAACCGCCGATCAGCGGCTTTGAAGGCAAAGCGTCCTATGTTCTGGGAAGCCATACCCCTGATTTTGTACGTTTTGATCTTGGTGCCTACAGTGAATACAGTGATGTCCTCAAATTCGGTGCCGGTGCCAGTCTGTTCGGAGATACAAAGGGGAGATTTTACAAAAAAAAGAGTGCCTACGGCTACAACACATACGTCGATCTGCTCGATATCTTCCGTCTTACCTATGTCCACCGGAGAGGTGATCTTTACACCAATGACTATCTTTATTTCGGTATTGAAAATATTCCCAGTCTTCTCTACTGGCTGAGCCGTTAATTCCTGCTCTTATTTTTTGTCTTTTTTCCTGGTCATAGCGTGCATCCCGTACCAGATAAGCCCTATGACACTTACCGCTGCCAAAGGGGCGATCCAGGCATGGTGCTGCACAAAAGTGAACAATAAGATGATCTTTGCACTGGCATAATAGGCACTGAGCCCGATAGTAAGTATAAAAATAATCGTTGCGAATATATTAAAGAATATAAACTTTTTGAAGTCATATTTCGACAGGGCCATGGAGATGGGTACCAGTGTTTTCACGCCATACAGAAATTTCTGAATGAAGATCGCCCATACGCCGTATTTGCGCATAATGAGCGTGGCAAGTGCTATTTTACGCTTGTGTTTGGCATAGTAGGGACGGATATCTTTTTTATGGTATTTTCCAAGGTAGAAGAGAAAGTTGTCACCCATAAAATTGGCGACCATTGCCACAATCAGTGCCGTGGTCAGGTCCATATGTCCCATATAGGAAAAAACTCCTGCCGCTGCCACAATGAAGAGCGAACCGCCGAAAGAGAAAAATGCGACCGCAAGATAACCCCAGGTCTCCAGAGAAGAAAAATCCATATTTATTCCAAAATTTAAAATTAGGCAATGATATCCAAATATCATTAACCAAGCACATCTTTAATGGTTAATTTTTAATTCATTGGCTATAATCCCACCCATGATCAGCACACTGTTTTCCATCATTTTTGTGTATGTCTTCATCGTGCTCGGCTATCTTGCCAAACGCATCTTCAAAGACGACATGAATACCAAAACCCTGACATTGATGTCAGTCTACTTTCTTCAGCCCTTTGTAACGGTCTGGGGGTTCAGTACCGCCAAGCTGCATGCGGAACATTTCTTTGTTCCCCTGATCTATCTGGCGATCATCCTGGCACTGCTGCTTCCGACCATCCTGATAAGCAGGTTGATATTTTCAGATATTAAAAAACGGGCCATCTTCTCCATCGCCGGATTTGTGGGCAATACAGGCAACATCGGTATTCCTCTCGGCATAGCACTTTTCGGAGAGCAGAGTGTCATTTTCACCACACTCATCAACATTGCCAATGTATTCGTCGTGTATGGTCTGGGCGTCTATATCTACTCGCGCGGTTCTTTTGGCATCAGACAGTCGCTTTTCAATATTGTAAAAATTCCTATCATTCCCGCTTCTTTTGTTGCAATATTAATAAATATAAACAATATCCGATTTACCCCCGAAATAGAAGAATTCTTTAAAATGGGGGCCTATGCGGGCATTGTGCTGCAACTCTTCCTGCTCGGTACCTTCCTCCAGGGGATCCGCATCAGAGAACTGCATCCCAGACTGTTCCTGGGGACTATGAGCCAGAAATTCATCATTGTCCCTCTTGCTACGGCACTCATTCTCTCTATGACCGGCCTGCCGCTTTTTGTCCAGGGTGTCATTTTCATGGAAATGATGACCCCTCTTGCCGTGGCCAACATCAATCTTGCCTCGCTCTACGACTGCCGCCCCAAAGATGTTACATCCCTTATACTGCTGAGCACCCTGCTCTTTATTCCCCTGCTTTTTCTCCTCAGTTATGTCATAAATCACTATTATTTGTGCTAAAATAACCCATTCTACATTGAGGAGTTCCCATGTCCCAAAAAACCCTTATCATCGGTGCCGGCGGTGTCGGCAATGTCGTTGCATTCAAATGCGCCATGAATGACGGCACCTTCGGAGAGATCACGCTGGCAAGCAGGACGCTCAGCAAGTGCGATGCCATCGCGGCAAATGTCAAAACCAAAACCGGAGTGGAGATCAAAACGGCTCAGGTCGATGCAGATTCGGTACCCGAACTCATCGAGCTCATCAACCGTACCGGAGCGAATATCGTCATTAATGTTGCACTCCCCTACCAGGACCTGACCATCATGGATGCCTGTGAGGAATGCCTTGTCGACTACCTTGACACAGCCAACTACGAACATCCTGACACAGCCAGCTTCGAGTACAGGGAACAGTGGGCCAGAGACGAAGAATACCGCAAAAGCAATATCATGGCACTGCTGGGAAGCGGCTTTGACCCGGGTGTGACCAATGTCTTCTGTGCCTATGCCCAGAAACACTACTTTGACGAGATCCATACCATAGATATTCTTGACTGCAATGCAGGGGACCACGGCTACCCTTTTGCCACCAATTTCAATCCGGAGATCAACCTGCGTGAAGTCTCCGCCAAGGGCCGCTACTGGCAAAAAAATGAGAAGGGAGAGGGCGAATGGATCGAAACCGAACCAATGGAGATCAAACAGGTCTGGGATTATCCGGAAATCGGACCCAAAGACTCCTACCTGCTCTACCACGAAGAGATGGAAAGTCTGGTCAAACACATCAAAGGGCTCAAACGTATCCGCTTCTTTATGACCTTCGGTGAAAGCTATCTGACACATATGCGCTGCCTCGAAAATGTCGGCATGCTCGGGATTGAACCCGTAGAACACAAAGGGCAGAAAATCATCCCCATCGAATTTCTCAAAACCCTCCTTCCCGACCCTGCAAGTCTGGGCCCCCGTACCACAGGCAAGACCAATATCGGCATTTTTGCCAAAGGCATCAAAGACGGCAAAGAGAAAACCGTATACATTTACCAGGTCAGTGACCATGAGAAGTGTTACGAAGAGGTGCTCGCCCAGGCGGTCAGCTACACGACCGGCGTACCTGCCATGATCGGCGCCAAACTGATACTTGAAGGCATCTGGGAGGGCAAAGGGGTCTTCAACATGGAACAGTTCGACCCCGATCCCTTCATGGTAGAGCTGAACAAACAGGGACTTCCGTGGAAAGTTATGGAACTTGATGCCGATGAAGACCGCAGAGTGGATGTCTGATGCCTTTCAACGGCTTTCCAAAGGAGGGGCTTGACTTCCTCAGCCAGATCATCGTCAATAACTCCAAAGAGTGGCTCGATGCCCATAGAGAGGAGTATGAACGCTTTATCGTAGCACCGAACAAAGCCTACGTTGAGGAGATGGGAGAACACCTGCAGATACTTGTCCCCACCATCCATGCCATACCCAAAACGAACAAGTCACTTTTCCGTATCTACCGCGATGCACGCTTTCACCTGAATGATCCCATCAAAACACGTATCGGCATCATCTTCTGGCAGGGAGCCGGACACCGTATGCAGAGCAGCAGTTTCTACATGCACTACGACCCCTTTGAAATCTTCGTAGCCACAGGCATACGCAACTTCAAACCTACCCTGCTTGCCGCCTACAGAGCATACATCCAAAATGATGAACGGCGAAATGAGCTCCACAGCATTCTTCAGAATTTAAAGGCCAAAGGCTACACCCTTCCCGAGCCAAAGTACAAACGTATGCCAAGGGAATGCGATGGCAAAGAAGCACACAGTTACCTCTATCTTATGGGAGCGCTCTATGCCTACACCATTTTCCCGCCCGATGAAATCTTCCATTCCGAAGCAATCATTGACCGGAATTTCAAGATTTATGAAGAAATGCTTCCCCTGCAGCAATGGCTTTATGAACTGACACTGCACTGTGATACCGATGCCGATACATTCAAATAACCCGGGATTTTCCGTCTATACACATTTTTTGCACACAGGTAGACTACAATAACCCATCAAGCAAAAAGGCTTTTCATGAAACATCATGTGGTAATCCTCGGCGGAAGTTACGGCGGTATTTCTGCACTCAGAAAACTGCAGAGCGATCCCAATATCCTCATTACACTCATCGACCGGCATCCCTGCCATTATCTACAGACAGAAGGGTATGAGCTCATTGCCGGCGATACCTACTTTTCCAATACCATAGTAAACCTCTCTTCACTGTGTGCCAATTATCCCAATGTCTCCTTCCGGCACAGTACGGTCAGGGAGATCGACCCGAAAGAGAAACGTGTTTTTCTTGAAGAAGGGGAAGCAAGCTACGATACCCTCATTATCGCCATGGGATGTGTCACCAAACGTTTTGAATGCGACACACAGGTGTACCATTACTCTTCAGGGGCCAAAAGCCTCAGAGGCGCCTTGAAACTGAACCGGTTTTTTCAGGATGAGCTTTACAAACGGCTTGAATCGGACAGGCATGCCAAAGAGAACTTCAACATCGTCATTGGAGGTGCCGGTCTTTCCGGTGTCGAGATCGCAGCAAGTATGCAGCATTTTTTCAACCGCTACTACAGAAGCAACACACTCTCCTGCGAAACACTCAATATCCACCTCATCGCCAGCAGGGAAAGTGTCCTGCACGGTATGCATCCCAAGATCATCAAGATCACGACAAAAAGACTTGAATCGCTCCGGGTCAAGATACATACCCGCTGCCGGATCGCTGCCATTGAAGACCATGAGGCTGTTATGACGAACGGAGAGAAAATTCCTTTTGATTTCATGATCTTTGCAGGCGGTACGACCGCCAATCCGGCCCTAAAGAATTTTGAAGCGGACAAGAACCGCAAAGGACAGATCCTTGTCGATGATTCTATGCGCTGTCCTGCCTACAGCAATCTCTATGTCATAGGCGATGCGGCCGAACTGAAAGACAGACAGAGCAAGATCCTTCCGCCTACGGCGATGACAGCCATGGCAAGCGGTACACTGGCAGCAGAAAACATTATTAATACACTGGATGCAAAGGCATTGAAGAAAGCCGATCTCCGCATTGAAGGTATCGCTATTGCCCTCGGCGGAAAATATGCCGCGATCGATATGAAATTCATACGCTTTTCTGGCTACCCGGCCTACCTGACAAAAAAGTTGATCGAAAAGATGTATAAATGGCCGCTCTGGTGGCTGGCATACCGGGGCTTCAAAAAGATCGAAAGCTGCCGTATCTGATCAGCACAGCCCTATCATACTCATGAACCGTCCACTGCATCCCTGCTCTTTTCGGTAAGAGAAAAAGGACGCCGTTTCACAGGCGGTACAGAGATGGCTCATTTCGATATTGGACGGCAAGAGACCGCTTTCAATAAGTTGATATTTGTTAATATATGGAAGATCAAGCCTATATTTTCCCTGCTGTTCCTCAAGACAGGCTTCAGGTATTTCAAAAAAATATTTTGCCACTTCTTCTCCCACTTCATAGCAGCATTTTCCTATGGCCGGGGCAATACCGGCCCTTATCATCCGGGGATCACACCCGAACCTGTCCACCATCATCCTGACCGTTTTGGCAGCAATTTCTGCGTACGTTCCCTTCCAGCCTGCATGGACTGCCGCTGCCACCTTTTTTTCACGTTCGTACAGAAGAACGGGTACACAGTCCGCCGTCAAGATCGTCAGCATTACCCCCGGTACATCCGTGATCAGGGCATCACAGTCTGCGACTGCATCTTCAAGCCCTTCCCAGCCTTTTGTCTCTTTTTCTCCTATGACCGCTATATGGTCGCTGTGTGTCTGCTCGGCAACGACAAAATGCATCTCCTTCGCCAGATCCAGTTCCGAAATGACTTTTTTCCGGTTTGCCACGATCTCCCGGGCAGCTTCCCCCGTATGAAGCGCCAGACTGAACGCATACGGTTCCATACTGTCCTTCTGCGTGACTGCATGCAGGCATCCGGTCTCTTCGGAAAGATTTTTAAAATGGTAAAAAGAAGCCATAGCAATCCTTATATCCTTTTCGATATAATACCCTAAAAAACAGCAGGGTTGCGCATGCTCGAATACGACAAACGGATCTTTAAACATTTCTCCTATCTGCTCATACTGCAACTCATACCTATTTTTTATATTTCATCCTACCTCATTTACGAGATCAACAAACATCTTTTCCAAAAACAAATGCTCTACTACGGTATCGCCGCTATTGCTTTCGTCGTTGCCGCGCTCATACCGTGGAGGCGCATTCTATGGTGGTTCGCCCCCCTCTTCTACCTTCTAAACCTTGTACTGCTCATCGCTGTCGAATTTGTCGGGAAAAGTGTTCTGGGTGCCCAAAGATGGATCGAGATCCCCGGCATCGGCATTACCATCCAGCCTTCAGAGTTTATCAAGGTCAACGTCATTATGCTCCTTGCCTATCTCATTTCAAAAAAACCGCCTCCGCGAAACGGCTACGGGATTATCGGGTTTTTCGTACTCTCGCTGGTCATCATCATTCCTTTCGTCATCATTGCCAAAGAACCCGACCTCGGTACGGCTCTGGTACTGCTCATTACCGGTTACGGTATTCTCTTCATCATCGGGATCGACTGGAAGATCTGGGTCACCATTTTCATTCTTGCCGGTGCCGGTGCACCCCTTGTCTACGAACACGGTCTCAAGCCTTACCAGAAAAAACGTATCCACGACATGATCAACAAACCGAGCTACCAGGTAAGACAGGCACTCATTGCCATCGGTTCGGGAGGCATCAACGGCCAAAGCAAAGAGGAATCGACACAGACGCAGCTGAAATTCCTGCCTGTCTCTTCAACAGACTTCATCTTCGCCTATCTCGGAGAACGTTTCGGCCTCAAAGGCATGGTCACCGTCATTGTACTGTACATTCTGCTGATCCTCCATTTGCTCTATCTCTCGGCAAAATACAGCGGAGATTATCTCATCAAAACATTTTCAGCCGGACTGGCCTTCCTTTTCTTCGTCTACATGGGTGTCAATATCTTCATGATCATCGGACTCGCCCCGGTTGTGGGGCTCCCTCTGCCCATGTTCAGCCATGGCGGTACCTCTTTCATTATTTTTGCGGTAATTTTTGGAATTCTGCAAAATTTAATTGCCTTCAAAGACTACAATCGCTATACTTCGGACGCAAAAATAACCATGCAGCCAAAAAGTAAACTTACTTAAAGACGGGTCTTTAGCTCAGCTGGTTAGAGCACTCGGCTCATAACCGAGTGGTCCAGGGTTCGAGTCCCTGAGGACCCACCACCACCTAACTATCCAACACAATCCATTAAAATCCAACCACCCCTATTTAACGCCTGCACTTTTCGAATTTATGTTTAATTTCCCCCATAATACAAGTGTGAACGATAAAAAAATATCTTATGAAACAAAATAGATCAAGTCGTACGTATCTACTTCAACTGTATAGTAACTTTTTCGACATCTAAAAGGTAAGCTGTCCAATGTTCTTATTGTTGTTTTTAGTTCCTTTAAAAATGTTTCTGCTTTGACTACAGTATCATGCTATGCGATAAACCGAAAAATCGATTCCAGGTCTTGTAGTGCTTCTGGTTCAACAATAATCGTATACTGTTTTAATATTTTAAAACTTTATTGAAAGCTTCATCCGGCGGTACCCCTTCACCTTTAGCCATATGATCAATAGCATACTTCACTTTCTTTTCAGCTTCTTTTTTCGATATCGGGGGATAGTCATACCCCTTATCTTCTACTTTGATCTTATCCTGAGGAAGCAGTTCGAGCATAATCATTACTTTATCAAAAATACTGTCATCAATTTTTAATTGAATTGAATGCATATATTCTCCTTCATTTTTTGTATTATAACATATGGGCATCTCTAATAACTTTCTTGCTCTTCCTTGTAACCCGTAACACGTAGCACTCAGCACTATTTTTCGTAACCCATTTCATAATCCATAGCACGCAAAGCTAATACCCTTCACGCTATAATACCCCATGCCAAAGAATCAAACCCAGTTAAACATTAAAAACAATCTTTCCGAGGAATTGCTTTTTTTGGTCGCCTGCTGCCAGGCAGACCCGTCCAAAGAAGATATTGACTTGATTCGTGCCTATCTTAACGCTCAACACTCAACACTCAACGCTCTGATCGGCTTATCCCATCAGCACGGCATCATTCCGCTGGTCTACAAAACCCTGAAACGACTTAGTGAAGAGGAAAAAGTGGAAAACCCTGTAGGTTTGGTCTCACCAAACGTTTATGGCAAGCCCGAATCTCCCACAAGCGAAACAAACCCATTCACCCATTTATGCTCCGACCTGAAGCATTTTTACATGT
>FPHL01000038.1_pt1 | contig 34939 bp, 40 predicted proteins | sample 1057231 | NCBI WGS metagenome assembly FPHL01 (sample SAMEA4473313, study PRJEB15554) | hydrothermal vent metagenome | biome: marine basaltic hydrothermal vent biome; feature: marine hydrothermal vent; material: water | place: Pacific Ocean | collected 2011-06-14/2011-07-23 | depth 1199 m
ATACAGGGTATATTTTTGCCAAGCCCTTTCTGTCAGCCAGCTTTGTCCATGATTTATGCACCTGATCCATAGAAAGAGTCAGTTCAACTGTATTTTTCCAGTCCATCAGCCAGTCAACCATACCCGTAGCATCATCTTTGCTGAATTTTGCTTTCCAGGAAGGCATTGCTGTATTCTCTCTACCGTTAAGGATTGTTTCCGCAAGGAATTCACGATTTTTCTTTTTTAGTGCTTTTGGTCTGAGGTCTGACCCGACACCACCCTGGTGAATCGGCCCATGACATCCCTGACACTCTTTTTCATACATTTTGGCAAAGTCCATCTTCGATGTTCCCGCTATTGCCAATGTTGCTACAAGACTTGTTGCAGCGGCTAACCCTAAAATTCTATTTAGTTTCATCTTCTCTCCTTTTTTAAAAACGTCAAATCTTTCCCAAGATTTTCATAGGTAGGCACAGACACGGAGTCTGTCCTGCCACAGATTATACATATGAACAGTTTTTACTGCTCTTTCTGCAATCTTTTCTTTTCACTGAAATAGATCCAGAACATTGGCAATACAATAATTGTATGCAAGAAAATAGTTAATGTCATCGGCCCCTGGTTGAGCCATCCGAAGAAACTCGGTACCACATCTGTAAATGGCGTAAAGAGTTCAAAGTTCATTTTTTCTCCTTTAATTAAATAGCTTACGGAAGGGCAAAGCCCTCCTCGCATTTATTCTGCGGCAGCCTGGGCTGCTTTAGCGTGTTTTCCGATAGTCAGAAGATCCCATACAAGGTAAATGAACCCAACAAAGGTCACAACACCCATCATGGCTCTCCATACCTGTGCCTGGATATACCATGGCAGATCCTGTGCTGCAAAGAAGGCAGTCCATCCGCCGCCAAGCTCAGCTCTTTCAACAAGTACCTGCTCGTACCCTGCGATAGTCAGGGCAACCGTCATTCCCAATACACCGAATACGATGAGGAAAATAGCCATTTTGGACTTGAATGTCGCTTTGAGCCTTTTAACCCCATAGGCGTACTGCACACCCAAATACATCATCCCGATAAGGATCGTTGCATAGGCACCGAAGAATGCCAGGTGACCGTGTGCCGCTGTAAACTGTGTACCATGCGTATAAATGTTTACCTGAGGCAGGGTATGGAAGAATCCCCATATACCGGCTCCCAGGAAGTTTCCAAATGCGTTGGTCACGATCCATGCCATAGCCGGACCGTTATTCATCACCGCACCTGGATGGCCTTCTGCTTTTGCTTTTCCTTGTTCTTTACCCCAGTCATAGAGGACGTGAACGAACATCGCTACCAATGGTACCGGCTCCAATGCTGAGAACAGTGCACCGATCTCCCACCAGTACTCAGGTGTACCGATCCAGAAGTAGTGGTGACCCAGACCGAGAATACCTGAACCAAAAAGCATCAATACTTCGATCCACAGCCACATCTCGACAATTTCCCGTTTTGCACCGATGATCTTGATAAGTGCATAGGCGGCAAGGGCACCGACGAATACTTCCCAGGTTGCTTCAACCCACAGGTGTATCACCCACCACCACCAGAATTGATCCATAGAAATATTGTCTGTAAAGAACATACCTGCCAGATAAAGACCTGCAAGGGCGAACAAGTCTGCAATAAGTACAGTCATAATACCTGTCTGCTTGCCTTTCATATAGGTAGCGAACACGTTCCAGTAGAAAGTCAGAACAACCACGACAATACCGATATCAGCCCATCTTGGTGCTTCAAGGTATTCTCTACCTTCATTGATCAGCCAGATCGATGTTTCTGTTCCTGAACCTACCTGAATAAAGATAAATACCAGGACAACGACTGTGACTGCGGCAGTAAGTACCCAGAAAGCCAGCTTCCCAATCCCGATACCGACGGTTTCGACCCCTGTTTCATCAGGCAGCATAAAATAAACCGACCCGATCATCGCGTAAAGCATCCAGACAACCAGTGCATTGATGTGTACCATTCTCGCTACTGAGAAATCGAACAGTTCAAACAAGAATCCCGGTACGATGAACTGGATCGCTGCGATGAGTCCCATCAAAAGCTGTGCACCGAAGAGTATAAGTGCAACTCTAAAGTACATCATCCCCAATTCTTTGGATTTGTCTCCTCTAAATTCATTCGTTTTAATACTAGTGAGCATTTGTGCCTCCTGCTTTGAATTGAGCAACTGTTTTCGAGAAGTTTCTCGGGAAACCGTTGGTGTCGATACTACTCATATGTTTGAGGAACGCTACCAGTCCTTTTGCTTCTTCTGCAGTAATACCGAGATTTGGCATCATACGTGCATGTGTAGGGTATTGTGACGGATGCTGCAAGAATTCAGCCATAGCTTCTTCTACAGTATTTTTTCCTGTCATACCCTGCATAGGTCCGCCCTTCTGCCATGCCGGATCAAGCCATGCTTTGGTAAGATCCGGAGCATAATAGGCACCATTTCCCAAAAGTGTATGACAATCCATACAGTTCTTTGCCTGCTCTGTCAGCTTTCCGAGACGCAGCAGTGCTTCAGCATCTTTGGGACTCCATTCTTTACCGAAGAACAGCTGTTTTTCACCGATGACCGGTACCTCATGCCCTCTTCTCTTGTCCATTTTGTAATCAATATGATAATTGATAACCGTTGCGGCCGGCACTCTCTTGTCAACCCCGTTCTTCAAATCTGCATTCGTACCCATTGTAATCTGTCCAATGGTATCGAATGAAAGCCAGATAAGCAGAATGGTTGCAAACCCTGTTACCCAGGCTGCTGAACGACGCCAAAATTGTATATCTGTCCAAACAGAAACTTTTTTGTTTGCCATGTATCCTCCTTTTATTTTGTATCCTGCATGCTTTCGTCATTGTCTTCATAACGCTCATCCGCTGCACTTATCAGATAAAAATACAAATGCGGAACAAAGAGATACGCGATCATCGTAACCATCAGCACTTTCATCGTAAAGTGGTTACTGTGGATCAACATTGCGAAATCATACAGGAAGTAAGTTTGTAATGCCCAAAACAGATATCCTACAGGCATCCATTTTTTGGAAAAGTATCCCATTTTGGCAAGAGTGATGATTGCTGCATACCCCACACCGAAAACAAGTACCAGTGTCGACTCTATAAAAATCGGCAAGAATTGGTCTAACGCGATCTCAGGTCGAACGATTAACTGTTCCATCCATGTCTCCTGTTTGAATATCTATTTACTGAAGGGGTCAAAGCCCTAGAGCATGAGGGTATTATGACAGTTTAACACTGAAATGGAATTGACATATATCAAGAAAAGAAGGAAAAGTCATTTAAATTGAAAGGTATGTTAAGTATAAATTATAGTTTCATTTAATAACTAAAACTTATACTATTATAGGGTATAGGTGCAGACTACTTGACGATGCACCGTGCAGAGAAAAAAGGCCGGACATAATTGGGTGAAACAAAATTATCGTCTTTCAGAGACCATTCGTTCGCTTTCTCCACATAAACCACCTGTGCTACTTTGCGCTGCATCCTGCTTTCGCACAAGATCGTTTTTCCGTTCTCAAAAGCTGCCTGAACCGTTTTCATTCTATGTGTAGTGAGCTTGTAGTGTGCCCCGATCAGCACGGCAAGGACTACAGAAACCCAGAAAAGTCCTTTTTTCCAAGCCCCTTTTGGCATGAACGGCCGCGTGGAAACAAACAGTGTAACAAGGAGAATAATCCCGCCAATAATCAGATAAGCGCCTTCAAGATAAAAAAAGTTTTTCATTGCAAAATATCCATTTCATTATTTATTTTGACAATCATACCACAGTTTTTATGGCGGTAAGATTGATGTTTATCAATCGCTTTTCAAGTGAATATGTCTATACTGTCACAATATGTTTGCCTGCAACCGATGCAGGGCCATAGAATCCCGCAAGGATATGACTTAATGGACAAAATAAGAAAATACCTTTTTCCTGCTCTTTTTCTGGGCTTTCTTGTCGTAGGAATCAGTGCATTCCTGCAAAGCAGACCCAGTGCAAAAAACAAACGTGTCTACCAGACAGTCAGGCAGTTCAGCCCGTATGTGCTGGAAAAACGTTTCGGCGGTCTAGAGATCGTCAACAAGGAAAACCCGGACTTCAAAGAAAAACCCAACAATATGACTGTTTTTAAAGAATTCGAACGGCTTGAAAAAGCATGGGGAAAAAAACACTTGAAACTGAAGAACAATCAGCTGATCATTGAGAACAATAACGGAAAAACCATACATACACTCCGTCTGAATACCAGAGAGGAAGCAGCGTTCGTTCACCGCTACTACGGGATATAGAAAATGATGATAGATATCGTTCTTACACTGGTTTTTTCCATTGTTATGCTTGTCTTCATGGCTTTCCCTGCTATGAAAATCGTGGACTGGATTGAAACAAAAGTCCATATTCCCGAAAAATGGCATAATCCGCTGCTTCTGTCAATGGTCGTGATGCTTTCTTTATTCATCGGTCTTTTCCTCAAATTTGCATGACCGCTTATTAATAACAATTTAGCTAAAATTATCCATTAATTTTAACATCTGCAGCAGATGTCGTGGAGTATAACAATGAATGAAGCAAAATATATTTGGATGGATGGCGAGTTGATAGACTGGAAAGACGCCAAAGTGCATATTCTGACACATACAGTACATTACGGAAATGCTGTTTTTGAAGGTACAAGAGCCTATCAGACAGCAGACGGACTGGCAATTTTCAGACTGGAAGACCACTGTAAAAGACTTTACAATTCAGCCAAAATTGTCGCTATTAAACCAAATATGGCGTATGAGACCGTCAAACAGGCACATATTGACGTACTCAGGAGCAATGATTTTACCAAAAATGTATACATGAGGCCTCTCATTTTTCTGGGCTACGGTCAAATGGGCGTTCACCATGTCAAAGCACCGGTAAGAACAGCCGTTGCCGCCTGGGAATGGGGAGCATATCTTGGTGATGAAGGTCTTGAAAAGGGTATCAAGGTCTGTACCTCTTCTATTACACGAAACCCGAACCGTTCCACTTTCGGAAAAGCTAAAGCAGCGGCAAATTATCTCAACAGCCAAATGGCCAAATATGAAGCCATTGAAAATGGTTTCGAAGAAGCGTTGATGCTTGATGAAAACGGGTTTGCGGCAGAAGGGACCGGTGAATGCCTTTTTATCGTCAGAAACGGTGTTTTGATTTCACCGCCAAATGACAATTCTCTGGAGTCGATCACACAGGAAACGGTCCTGGAACTTGCCAAAGACAGCCATATTCCTATAGAGCGAAGAAATATCACCAGAGATGAGATATACATCTGTGATGAAGCCTTCTTCACCGGAACTGCAGCAGAAGTCACACCGATCAATTCACTCGATCACAGAGTAGTCGGCAATGGCAAAAGAGGACCAATGACAGAACAGCTTCAAAGTGCCTATTTTGATGTTGTTTTTGGAAGAAATGAAAAATACAAGCACTACCTGACCTACATTTAAGAGCAACAAGGCCCTACTGCCTGCCTACAGACTATTGGGACTGAAAGCAGGCACTACATAAACAGATACCAAATCAAAAGGAATGCAATGCCGGCAGACATGAACGACTATTTTAAGAAAAAAAGACCCAGCCAGAACAATCAATCAAACAATGATAACGGGAACGGCAACCAGAATTTCACTAATCCATTTAACAATATGGGAGGCAAAGGTGCTTCATGGATATTTCTCCTCATCGCCGTTGTTTTTGGGATTTTCTTGCTCAAACCGTTTGCCATCATCAATTCCGGAGAGGTTGGAATCAAGATCAATACCGGTAAATTCGAATCTACACCGCTGCAGCCCGGACTGCATTTCTATATTCCCATACTGCAAAAGATCGTACCGGTCAATACACGTATCAGGCTCATTACCTATTCGGATGTTTCAACCGGTTCACTTGGTGACGGATATAAAAATTACGAAGGCGGACTCAAGCGGAACCCTGCCATTACCGTCCTTGACAGACGCGGACTGACGGTCAACATCGACCTTGCTGTCCAATACCGTCTGCGTGCTGCTGCCGCACCGGAAACCATTGCAAAATGGGGTACAAGCTGGGAAGAGAAGATCATCAACTCCAAAGTACGCGAAGTCGTACGAGATGTCGTAGGCCAGTACACAGCAGAACAGCTCCCGGAAATGCGTAACGAAATTGCTGCGGCCATTGAAAAAAAGATTAAACAGAGTGTACAGGAGCTACCGGGCAAACCGGTTATCCTTACTTCTGTAGAGCTCAGGACGATCAACCTTCCCAAAAAAATCAAAGAGCAGATCGAACGTGTACAGATTGCCAAGCAGGATGTGACGATTGCAGAGCAAAAAAAAGAGAAAGCGAAGCAGGAAGCCCAGCGCAAAGCAGAGATCGCACGCGGGGAAGCAGAAAAGAACCGTATCGAAGCCCAGGGAGAGGCAGACAAGATCCGTATTGAAGCGGAAGAACAGGCAAAAGCCAATCACCTTCTCTCCAGTTCCCTTACCCCTGAACTTCTCCAGCTTGAGCAGATCAAGACACAGGGAAAATTCAACGATGCACTCAAAGTCAACAAAGACGCACAAATCTTCCTGACACCCGGCGGTGCGGTACCGAACATCTGGGTAAATGCAAAAGGTAAAGAGCAAAGAGCCGTATCGGCACAACAATAAACGCAGGGTGTTGTGCCCTCACAACACCTTTACCATTGGTGCTGTAAGGGTACAGTACCCTACATTGGAGAAATTATGCAAATCGATTGGAAGAAAAACCCCCTTATCCCAGCAATAGCCCAGGACAATGAAACAAACCAGATACTCATGCTTGCCTATATGAATGAAGAAGCCTATAACCTAACTCTTTCTACAGGCTATGCACACTACTTCAGCCGAAGCAAACAGCGCATCTGGAAAAAGGGTGAAAGCTCCGGACATACGCAGGAAGTGAAAGATGTACTGCTTGACTGTGATGCCGACACTGTTGTTCTCAAGATCAAACAGAACGGCGTAGCCTGTCACACAGGACGAAAAAGCTGTTTCTTCACCTCTGTCATGCAGGAGAGAGTCATTCTGGACAAAGAGGTCGATACCGATGCTATCTATGGTGTGGTAGACACCCTTTATCATACGATCCTTGAACGGAAAAATGCACCGGCAGAACAAAAGTCATGGACAAAAAAACTGCTGGATGACAAAACATTGATGCTTAGCAAAATACGTGAAGAGGCGGATGAGGTCTGCGTCGCCATCGATGAAGAGAGTGATGAACAAGTCATTTACGAAAGTGCCGACCTGCTCTATCATACCCTTGTAGGACTCGGATACAGAAACATCTCGCCGGACAGGGTCAAGCAGGAACTGGCACGTAGATTTGGTATGTCAGGGATTGTGGAAAAAGAAAGTAGAAAATCGTAAGATTCTGTCTCCTGACGGCACCATTGTACCTATAAACCAATGGTCTTGTGAGAGCACAACACCCTGCACGAGGCATATTAACACCCGCCGGCACACCCCGGACTTTCGGCACTTCCGCCTGCAAAATAATTCCCATCAAAACTGACCAGTGAATAGGTTCTGTCTTCTCCGAGAGACTCCGTAAGCCCTTTCACAGAGAGAAATCCCAAAGAGTCTGCACCCATATTTTCGGCGATCTCTTCAGCATTGTACCGGGTCGATACCAATTCTTCTTTTGTAGGGGTATCAATACCATATCGGCAGGGATATTTTATTTCCGGTGCCGCGATACGCATGTGTACCTCTTTTGCCCCTGCTTCCTTAAGCATACGCACAATCTGACGCGATGTCGTACCTCTCACCAGCGAATCATCAATGATTGCAACCCGTTTGCCTTTAATAAGATGTTTTATCGGAGAAAGCTTCAGCTTGACCTTAAGATCACGTATTTCCTGTGTCGGCTCGATAAAGGTTCTGCCGACATAATGGTTACGCACGATCCCCATTTCAAACGGTATGCCCAAACCTTCCGCATAGCCTTTAGCCGCAGCAACACCGCTGTCAGGCACAGGCAGTACCAAGTCAACATCAGCAGGTGTCTCTTCTGCCAGCTTTCTGCCCATATTCAAACGCATTTGATATACATTCTTGCCATCAATGATAGAGTCAGGTCTTGCAAAATAAATATATTCAAAAGCACAGGGATGATAATCCGGCTCAAATATCTGTTCCGAAACAGGCTCTCTGTTTTCTTCAAAAGTAAGCATTTCCCCCGGCCTGACATCACGTATGAATTCAGCCCCTACCAGATCGAAAGCACATGTCTCTGACGCTACGATCCAGCCGCCGTCCTTAAGTTTTCCAAGGCTCAGCGGACGAATACCGAAACGGTCACGGATCACGAACATTTTGGAACGGCTCTGAATCGCCAGACAATAGGCACCTTCAATTTTTGTCAGCATATCTTTAATCCGATCCACCAAAGAATCTTTCTGTGATTTGGCAATAAGATGTATGATATTTTCCGTGTCCATATCTGTTTGAAAAATGGCACCGCGGTCTATGAGTTCATTACGGACTTCCAGCTTGTTGACAAGGTTTCCGTTATGCACTACAGAAATTTCACCCAGCTTGTATTTGGCAAATACAGGCTGTGCATCTCCCGCAGATTCACTTCCTGCTGTCGAATAGCGGTTGTGTCCTACGGCACATTCACCTGCCAGTACATCAAGGGTTGGCTGAGAAAAAACATCTGCCACCATTCCGCGTTTTTTGTACACGGTAATATGCTCTTCATTGGCCGCAGAAATACCCGTTGCCTCCTGTCCTCTGTGCTGCATGGAAAAAAGAGAATAATACGCTATGGTAGAAGCTTTTTTTGCCCCGAATACTCCGACGATCGCACACATTAGGCACCTCCCTGGAAGGTGAGTGAAGAATTTGTATATTTCATTTTAAATTCCCAGACAGTCATTGATGGTATAAAAACCGGCAGGCTGCTCTACCAGCCATTTGGCCGCTCTGATCGCACCTTTGGAGAATGTTTCTCTGCTCGTTGCAGTATGGTTGAGTTCAAGAAATTCACCGTCATTGTAAAAACCGACCGTGTGACGGCCTACAATATCTCCTCCACGCAGTGCCATGATGGCAATTTCATCTTTGCTTCGGGCACCAACCTGCCCGTCTCTGCCGCTTACACGCACGTCCTCAAGTTCCAGTCCGCGTCCTTTGGCAGCAAATTCGCCCAGTGTCAATGCCGTACCACTTGGGGCATCTACTTTGTGCCGATGATGCTGTTCAACGATTTCAATATCAAAATCTTTCAGTGTAGAAGACACCTGCTCTACCAGTTGTTTAAGCAGCGCAATTCCCGCTGACATATTCGAAGAGTAGAGTACCGGCATTTCTTTGGAAGCTTCCGTCAAAAGGTTTTGCTGGTGTTCGGTGAAGCCTGTTGTCGCAACGACAAGCGGTGTAGGGTTTTTCAATGCTGCTTCACACAGGGCTTCTGTCGCTACAGGGGCCGAAAAATCGATGATGACATCACAGGCTTCAAGCAGGGCATCCATACTGTTGGTAATGAGCACATCACCCGGTACATCCACTTTGAGTTCATCGAACACATGCAGTCCGGCCAATGTCAACGACTCATCCTCAAGTATATTTTTAATAAGGTGTTCCCCCATTCTTCCCGTGCTGCCTACAATACCTACTTTTACCATTTCATTATCCTTTCTATGCCTGTTCTTGTATATATGAAATAACCTGTAACGCTGCCGTAGCACCGTCACCTGCTGCCACAACCACTTGTTTGGGGGCCTCTATGCGAAGGTCGCCCGCTGCAAAAAGACCTTCCACCGATGTTCTCATGCTCAAATTGACCTTTACCTGGCCCCAGTCATTCATTTCGCAGATAAATCCGCCATTTTCGTCTTTAAGTACCCCGTTATTGACATCATGTCCCACAAAAACGAAAAGTCCCGGTGTTTCAAGTATCTTCGTTTCATTTGTTTTGACATTTTTTACCCTAACTGAAGTCACACCCATAGCATCTCCAAGTACTTCATCGACCACAGAGTCAAGTACCAAATGTATGTTCTCTTTCTTCATGACCCGCTCAACTGTTGAAGGTGCCGCCCTGAAAGTATCACGCCGGTGTACCAGATAGACATCCGAAACGATATTGGAAAGATAGTACGCTTCTTCCAGTGCCGTATCCCCTCCGCCAAGTACCGTGACAGGTTTTCCTTTATAGAAAAATCCGTCACAGGTCGCGCAGGTGCTCACACCTTTCCCGAAAAAGGCATCTTCTCCCTTGAAACCCGCTCTTTTGGGTGTGGAACCGGTGCAGACGATTACTGTTTTGGCTTCGGCAGTCTCTCCGCCTTCGAGGGTAACCGTGAAATATTCACCTGTTTTGGCAACACGTTCCACCTTTTTCATCTCATGTTTGAGACCAAAGTGAAAACACTGTTTCTGCCATCCGTCCATAAAATCCATCCCTGTTTTGTCATGCTCGAAAAAGCCCGGATAATTCTCTATCTCTGAACTCTGGGTGATCTGACCGCCCGGCATGCCCGTTTCAAACATAGTCACATTCTTAAGCCCGCCTCTGGTTGTATAAAGGCCTGCCGTAAGTCCCGCCGGTCCGCCGCCGATGATTGCACAGTCTAACATGGTAAATCCTTAAAATTTTTAAACAAATAATTATTGAAATTATACACTTTAAATACTTGGTTAATAATTTTCAGGAGAAGGTTTGAAAAGAAGCAGCCGGGAAGTAGAACTTCCGGCCGGTAAAATACAGCTTAAAGCTGTGCGTTGATTTTTTCTGCAAATGCATCTTTGGAAGCCGCACCTACCATTTGGTCTACCACTTCGCCATTCTTGAAGAAAAGGATCGCGGGGATAGATCTGATACCGTATTTTACAGCCAGTTCCTGCTGCTCATCCGTATTCACTTTTGCGATAGTCGCTTTTCCTTCATACTCTTCTGCCAACTCTTCCACTACCGGAGCGATCATTCTGCAAGGCCCGCACCATGGAGCCCAGAAGTCTACCATTGTTACACCTTCTGCAACAGTTGCATCAAAGTTTTCATTTGTCAATTCTACATATTTTGCCATATTTAATTCCTTTTATTTGGGTTTGATGTTAAGATTATATCTTAAATTCATTAATGAGTTATAGCTTATATTTATTATTTTGTCAACTTTTTTTTGATGTTTACCAAAATTTACACTTTTTAATCCAGCGGTACTTCCTCATAGGCTGTCGAGCGTGTTCCTTCTATTGCTTTATTGCTGCATCCTTTAACCGTATAGACAAAGGAGATCTTGGGTTCATCCGTCATATTCCGGTTGGCCCTGTGCAGCAGCTTGCAGTGAAAAAGCACAACATCTCCTTTTCGCAGAGGATGGCTTACTTTTTTGGCAACTATCTCACCGTTCTGCGGCAGGGTATCGGAAAAATATTCCTTCTTGTCAAACTGTGAAAGATCAAACGACATCCTGTGACTTCCGGGAATGAATTCCAGTACCCCGTTGTCACTGCTCTCTTCATCTAACGCCAGCCAGACACTGACCAGATTATCATTTTCAAAACTCCAGTAACGAAAATCCTGATGCCATCTCGTTTCCGTGGAAGTATGCGGCATTTTGGTCATAATGGAATTATGATGTGCGATGGTAATGACCGGTGCCTCTCCCAGTACCTGCTTGAGTACAGGTCTGATCTTTTTATTTTCCATCCAGTGTTTAAACACAATATCCCGATGATATACCTGTCTGAGACGGCGTACGGTAATGTGTCCTTCGGCAAGATGGGCTTTTCCGTCTGTAATGTACTTGCGTTCTTCTTTGCTTTTTCCCACATATTCCGTCTCTGTTTCAATAGGAGGTACTTTATGTTTGAGGTGTGCTTTGGCAATATCTTTAATCGTATTGCAGAGTTCATGGTCAGCAAATTCCGGTAAAAGCAAAAAGCCGTTCTCTTCAAACGCTTGAAGCTGTTCTTCTGTCAGTGTCATAATGCACTCTTTTTATTTGGATTAGAAGTGATTATAGCGTAACATTCTCAATGAATTCAAGCTCATCACCGCGTATCACGAGTGCATCTACAGAAAAAAGAACATCAATATTTTTACTCTTCATATAATAGTGTGCCGAGTTGATCACTTTTCTTAGTTTTGCCGGCGTCACATTGTATACGGGGTCGAAGTCAGCTTTCCCGGACTTCACTTCAATAAAATGAAGTACCTCATCTTTTTGTGCAATAATATCGATCTCCCCGAGTTTTCGGGCAAAATAGTTTCGTTCAATAACAAGATAGCCTTCCTGCTCAAGGAACAGCGCAGCAAGATCTTCGCTCTGATCACCGAAAAGCTTTGGGAGTTCTCTCATTTTTAGTCTTTCTAACTTATTTATATGCAGGGTGCTGTACCCTGACAACGCCATGAATTGAAGCATTTGGTATTATTATAGAGTAAAAAAGGCCGTGAGGAAAAAAATATGTCAGATTGTCATGTTTTAACATTAAATTCTTGTGTCCTTATAAATGTGTCCTATAAGCAGGACATTTTCTGAAGAAACTTTTTATCATGGATAACACCGCATTTACTGCTTTTGTCCGTTATTGACAGCAAACAACAAATAGAGGAATACTTTGTCCCTATAACGTCTATTTTCAGACTAAAAAGTCATATAAAATAATTATAAAAACATGAAATCCTGTAAAAATCTGCAATTTTACCCTGTTTATAAAAATAAATTAGTAAATTTAATTTTGGAAATTTCTTTATGAAGAAATTAATTTTAGGGATAGTGGCACTAGGATTATTATCAAGTGTTGTTAGTGCAAAACAGGTAACTGAATGTACTGTATTACATAGTTAAATCGTAGCAACAAAAATATGTTACCCCGGCCGATTTATAGCTTTGAAAACTTTAGAAATTTAGATACCATTGTAGAACTTACAAGACTACAAGAATGGGTAACATATTTTTGTACACGACCGTTATGTGACTAAACAAACCAATTAAAGGAGTAAAAAAATGACAACGATAAAGAGAAGCATGGCTCTTGTAGCTGCAGTTTTTATGGGAGGGATTTTTAATATAAGTGCTGCAAGTGCTCAAGATAAGTTACTAGTGCCGCTTAATAGTATTAATCCGGAAATATATCAGCCCACTAAAGCAAGTAGGAAAATTGACCCAAATGATAAAATATTACAAGGCTTTCGTGATCGCAAGGCAAAAGATCTGGCCAATCCAAATATGCCTCGACCATTCTCTATTAGCGACTATGGCCGTGCAGAAACAAGAGACACAGATGTTCCATGGGAAGATTTAAGTAAAATATTCAAGTATGCTTGGAAAATATTAGAATTTGAGGCTCCAGCTAAAGTTGCTCAGCTGAAAAAGGCTGTTAAAGCACGAGTCATCTTCAGCACACCTGATGTCAAAATAATAGAACTTGCTGTAGCACCAGGTGGTATTCTTCCATCATTTTCTCAAGCAGCACCTTCTGCCTATCATGTTCTTGAAGGGAGTGCTAAGTTCACATCAGGTACAAAAACGGCAGAGGTTTTTGATGGAACTTCAATCAAAGTCGAACCTAATAACAATGTCCGCATACAAGTTACTTCAAAAACTCCATTAAAACTATTGTGGTTTAGTTGGGCTCCTGGTGGAGATGAACGATACTTATCAGCTGGTTATTATTTAACAGGGGCTAATTTTCAAGTTCAACCAGAAGAGGCAGAAATTCCGAAAAATTTTGCAGTTTGGGAAAAAAATAGAAAGTTCAAGATTTTAAGTGATAAATCAAATAAAAAATTAGTTGAAAGAAAACTTTATCCTAAATCACCAACTTTTAGAAGTAAAATAGATGATAATTGGTTAGATTTTACTGCACTTACTGATGGTGGTTTCTTTTGGGCAGCTGATCTTAAACGAATGGGATCACTAATGGGTGTTATTCCAAAAATTGTTCGTATGACTGGGCTTTTTAGAGCATCAGTCCCAGGTGGGCAGTATGATTTTAATTTTTCGTATATTGTGTGGGGACCTCATTCAAAATACATCACACATAGTCATGCAACCCCAGAATTCTACTATATTCTTACAGGCAAGACTAAATGGATGTTAGGCGGACCAAAAGGACATACTTATATAGCAACTCCTGGGAATATATATTTTCATCCCCCTTATCAAGATCATGAAATGCTTGGTTTAGGAGATGAACCACTTATTGCAATAACTGGATCATGGGCACCATATGGTGATCGAAGTGTATTTCGCAAACCCTTTGTTCTTAATGAGGCGTTGCCAGATCAAAAAAGGTCAGCTGTATTTCCCAAAAACTTTAAATTCAATCACTTCAAAGATTTGAAAAAAGATTTAAAATACGGACCAAACCAATAAGCTGTAAGTGGCTTAAACCAATATGATGATCTACACAATCACATGCACTCGGACAGCAAAAAGCACCGCTCATTTCTCGTTCTGCTCTTTTGCTTCCGGTGATGTGAGATGTTATACTCAATAACAGGATATGCCATAATACAAATAAAAAGAAGCACACGGGAAAGAAGTTTCCTGATGGAACGAGAAAAAGTATTTAACTGCACGCCACCTCATCACCCACAGGGATCACATCTACCTTGACCGATTTGAATCTGGCGGTGAAGATCAGTTCGTCGCATTCGTCTCCAAAGAGAGCATTGATGCGGCTTTTGGCATGGTGGAAGGTACAGAAAAGTGTTTTTGTCCTTACTTTGTTCGTATATTTGACCGTCAGGGCTTCACTTTCACCGTATGTACTCTTCAATATGACTTTGTCACCGAATTTCTCTTCATCTTCAAGCGGTGCGAGGAGAACATCTTCATCATATTTTGTATCGAGTTTGGAACTCCTTTTGGTCTGGGCTGCATTGTTGTAATGTGCCAGGGTGCGGCCTGTTGTCAGATAATACCCTTCCAGTGAATCGTTATAGAACTTCTTCTCCACTATCTCCTGTATCATACCTCTAGGCTCATACTGTTTGTAGACATATTTCCCCAGTCCATCTTCTGTACGGAAATCAAGCAGGTGCAGCACAGGGGTGTCTTCATGATAGATCGGCCATTGCATTCCTCTTTTTCTGTGGCGTGCCAGGCGGTAATACGCTGCACCGGAAAAACGCCTCGGTGCCACTTCTCTGACCTCGTTCCATACATCTTCAGACGTCTTGAAATCAAAATTTTCTTCATCTCCAAGTTTTTTGGCCATGTCTCTCAATACTTCCCAGTCATCCGGAAGATCACTTTTGACCAAAGGCTGAGAAAGATGCAGTCTACGCATGGCATTGACATACACTCCCGTCTTCTCATAGGCAGACTGTACCCCGATCACGATATCTGCTTTTTGTGCGATCTCCGTCATAAAAAGTTCCTGGCTCATAATAAATTCAAGCTGGGCAATGGCTTTTTCCGTTTTATTGACATTGGGATGAATATGTACAATATCTTCTCCCATATTCAAGAGTGCCTTGATCTTTCCTTCTATCATGGCATCCATCAGCTGCGGTGTCATCAGACCCTCTGCTTTCGGCTTTTGGTAATCGGGCGCAAAATATGGCAGACAACCCATATCACAGGCTCCCTGTACATTGTTCTGTCCGCGAAGCGGCATCAGCCCTGCACCTGTTTTTCCAACATTCCCTGTCATCAAAGCAAGATGGGTAATAGCCATGACCGCATAGGAGCCGTCCAAGTGTTCGGTAATACCCAGACCCCAGAAGATCATCGATTTTTTGACTGCGTACTCTCTGGCGATATTGGGAATCATTTTGGCAAGATATTCATATCCTTCCACTTCTTTGAAAAAATCCGGATTGGCATAGGGATCATTCAATATATGCTCTTTGAACGCATCAAACCCTTTAGTCCGGTTGTTAATGAAACTTGCATCATACAATTCTTCCTCAATGATCACATGGGCCATCATATTAAGCACAAGGAGATTTGCCTCGTAGGGGATCACACAATGATATTTGGCCAGTCTTGCCATCTTTGTTTCACGTACATCGATCACCGCAAGATTGTTGTATTTTTTGGCCATATCTACGATGCGGTTCGCGATGATCGGATGCGCTTCCATTGTATTGGAACCGATCACGATTATGAATTCGGCCTCATAAATATCGTTGTAGGGATTGGTCGCTGCCCCTTCACCCATCGTTGCTCTCATACCCTTAAGACTGGGAGAGTGGCAGACTCTGGCACAGTTGTCTACATGGGGAGAGTCCATTGTCTCACGACAGAATTTCTGAAATGCGTAGGCGGATTCGCAGGAAGTCCGCGCCCCGCCGATGGCACAGAAACTGTCACCTCCATACTGTTTCTTGATCTCATCCAGTTTCATGGCAGCAATGGTCGTAGCCGTATCAAGATCACAGGTCACATAGCCAGAGTCAAACTCTGTTATTTTGTCAGCTACAGCTTCTTGAATAGCCGGATTTTTGTCTAAAAAAGTTTTTTTGATACGCGGTTCACGAATACGGTCTTTGGCATCTACAAAGTCATACCCGTACTTTCCTTTGATACAAAGTTTACCCTCAGAGACCACACCATCTTTTTGAGCAAAGATCTTTACGATCTTATTATCCTCAACCACGCCTGTAATGTCACATCCTACACCACAATAGGTACATACACTCTCAATCTCTTCTCTCTCATGTTTCTTTGTCATATTGTGCCTTTTTGATCAAAATACTTCTTTTTTTACTAAATAGGAGTAAATTTATCCTACTTAGGCTTAAGATCAAGTTTTCTTAAGCCCATCTCGTTATTGTTGAAGACAATTATATCAAAAAGGATAAAGTATGTTTACAATTAAAGTTTTGAGGATAAAGATCACGATTACTTGAAGTTTCCAAAAACAAGCGGTGCTTTAAGATCAAGCGTCTTCACTTCAGCCATTACAGCCTGAAGATCATCGATCTTCTTTCCTGAGACACGAACTTCATCACCCTGAATGGAAGGTGTTACTTTTACTTTCATCGCTTTGATCGCTTTCACGATCTGCTTCGCTTCCTCTTTGTCTATGGTATCTACTATACGATAGATCACTTTTGTGTTACCGCCGGAGATACCTTCCGTCTTTACCTCTTCAAGCGATTTTCCCGCAATCCCTCTTTTAATAAGCTTGGAAATAAGAATATCTTTAAGTGCATCGATCTTCTGATCGCTTGAAGAACTCAGAGAGAGGGTTTTTGCCTGTTCATTCAAGTCAATCTCCGCTTTGATCCCTTTGAAATCAAAACGTGTTGCTACCTCTTTCTGTACCATGACGATCGCATTCTTCATCTCCATCATATCAAGCTTTGCTGTGATATCGAAATAATGTTCTTTTGCCATATTGTTTCCTTATTTCTCTATTCTCATCATCGCCACATTCCCATGCACTACCGCAAGTGCCTTGAGCGCTGTGATGGCATCCTGCATCTTGCTCTCCTGGGTCTTGTGTGTCGTAAAGAGCAGTTTGGCAATACGCTCATCCCTGGTCGGTTTCTGCAGCATGGACTCTATGGAAATACCAAACTCACCGAGTGTCGAAGTAATAACAGCCAATACACCGCTCTGGTCATCGACTTCCAGTCTGATATAGTATTGTGTCACTATTGCATCTCTGCTTAGCAGCCTGAGCCCGCTTTCCAGCCCCCGTTTGTACCCAAGCATCGGACCGTTATTTCCTCGGACGATGTCTACGATATCGGCAATGACCGCTGAAGCGGTAGCATCCCCGCCTGCACCGGGACCGTAGTACATCGTTTCACCGACTCTGTCACCAACCACAGTCACGGCATTCATAACGCCGTCCACTTTGGCGATCATACTCTCGGAAGGTATCATCGTCGCATGCACACGAAGCTCTACCCCTTCTCCTACTTTTTTGGCGATACCCAGCAGTTTGATCTCATAGCCGAACTCTTTTGCGAATGCCACATCGGTCTGTGTAATGTTCTCGATACCTTCTATCAGAATATCTTCAGGTTTTGCATCCAGTCCGTAGGCAATAGAAGCAAGGATCAGCAGTTTATGAGAAGCATCAAAACCACCGACATCAAAGGTTGGATCTGCTTCGGCATATCCCAGTTCCTGTGCCTCTTTGAGTATTTCATCATACTGTGCACCTTCATTGATCATCTTGGTAAGCATATAGTTGCAGGTGCCGTTCATAATCCCCTGGATAGAGTCGATATGATTTGCGGAAAGACCGCTGCGCAGAGCACCGATCACAGGAATACCTCCTGCCGTACTCGCTTCATACATCAAAGGGATATCCCCTGCGATCTCCTGAAGCTCATAACGGTGATAGGCAAGCAGAGCTTTGTTTGCAGTGACGACTGCTTTACCGTTCTCAAGTGCTCTTTTAACCAGCGCATAGGGTTCTTCCACCCCGCCCATCAGTTCAACCACAATATCGATTTCAGGATCATCTATCACATCATCCGGATTATCACTTAAAAGAATCGAGACATCTCTTTTTTTACCGAGGTTTTTAACGACACCTGATTTGACAACAATCTTTTTTCCTGCACGCGCTTCGATAATATCACCGTTCTCTTCAAGTATTTTTGCAACACTTGCACCCACAGTTCCTACACCGAGAATTCCTATTTTTACCATATTATGACTCTTTCACTTTTTTTCCGGATTTTCAGTTTCAAGTTCTTTGAGGAACTTCTTTATGTTTCTTGCAGCCTGACGGATACGCTTCTCGTTTTCTATTAGGGCGATGCGTACATACTGATCACCATATTTTCCGAATCCTATACCCGGACTCACTGCCACCCCTGCATGCAGAAGCAGTTGTTTCGAAAACTCCAGGGAACCCATCTCTCTTGCCACTTCGGGGATCTTTCCCCAAATGAACATAGAAGCATTCGGTTTTGCCAGAGGCCAGCCCGCATTGGTAAAGGCTTTGACCATAACATCACGTCTTTTTGCATAAAGAGGGATGATCTGTTCATCAGGAACGTTGTAGTGCTCGTTCAGTGCTACCGTTGCTGCCACCTGAATAGGGGTGAACATACCGTAATCAAGCCAGGACTTGATCGACTGGAGAGCACCGATAAGTTTTTTGTTTCCCACCACAAAACCGACTCTCCAGCCTGCCATATTGTAAGACTTTGAAAGTGTATAGGATTCTACTGCCACTTCTTTGGCACCTTTAACCGCCATGATGGAAGGTGTTCTATATCCGTCAAAAGTGATATCCGCATAAGCGATATCGGAGATAACATAGAAACGCTTCTCTTTGGCCAGGGCTACCAGTCTTTCATAGAACTGAGGTGTTACCGTCGCCGTGGTCGGATTGTGCGGAAAGTTCACTACAAGGAACTTGGCCTGAGGGACAGAATTGTCCAGTGCCTCTTCAAGATCGGAAAAGAAACGGTCTTCATCCACTTCAAATGTTTCTTCATTGAAGATCAGCTGCATTTTTTCGACATTTGCGCCTGCGAGAATAAATGCCTGTGAATGAATCGGATAGGTAGGGTCCGGCACGATGGCCACATCTCCGGGATTGGAGATAGCCTGTACTAGGTGGACATATCCTTCTTTGCTTCCCATAGTCGCAACGATCTCGGTATCCGGATCAAGATCCGCATTATACTTTCTTTTATACCAGTCACTCATGGCCAGTCGCAGTTTATAGATCCCTTTACTGGCACTGTAGCCGTGCGTTTTGGAACGGTTTGCTACTTCGCAGAGTTTGTCAATGATGGGCTGCGGTGTATCTGCATCCGGATTTCCCATAGAAAAATCGATAATATCCTGCCCTTTCCGCCTCAAGTCCATTTTTAACTCATTAATCTCTGCAAAAAGATATTTCGGCAATCGGTTTATCTTTTCAAATTGTATTTCGTCAAACATTCTTTTCTCTCTTAATCATTTTTCTGAATTGTTTTGTTCATTCTCATGCTCAGCTACTTTAGCTGTGCTTTTTTCTGTACCTATTGCCTCTTTAATACTGAGGGGTTCATTTGTATTTACTGTGTTATCGGGTGCTGTACTGTCCATACTCTTGGATTCATTGAAAGGAAGCAGGCTTTTCAGCTGGGACTGGTCAAACTGGGTAAGAAAATACCAGGATGCATAGCCTAAAAGAATTGCGACAAGCAGCCAAATCCACTTGGATCTGCCGCTCTTTTCTTCCACAACTATAGGCAGACCAAGCGTCACATTCTCATTTTTCTCATGCTCGGCATAGTAAGCGAGAGCATCCTCTCTCAGCTTGCTCAAATCAATATGATATTCTCTTTCGAGAATAGAGATAAATCCCAAAGTCTTTACTTTTTTGATGGCACCGAAATCATTATTCATAAGATGTTCAATATTGTCTTCCGAGATTTTGGTTTTTTGACTTATCGTTTTTGTACTGTTTTCTTCAAGTAACTCATTTAACTGCATAACCCATCCTGTGTATTAAAATTGCGGCGGCGGCACTGACATTCAAAGAGTCAAATGCATGTTTCATTTCAATCGAAATCAATTGATCTATTTTTCCCTGTGCCTTTTTTGAAAGCCCTTTTCCTTCACTTCCCAGTATCAATGCCCGTTTACGCTCGAACTCCATTGATTGTACCGCTTCACCTTCCATCGCCGCTCCGTACAGCTTGAAACCTACCTGATGAAGTTCATTGCAGACATCAAGTATATTGGGAATGATGAGGAACGGCATATCGAGAAGTGCCCCCGAACTGCTCCGTACTATTGCTTCCACATTCAACTGCCTGACCCCTGTAGCAATTATGGCATCGGCCCCCAAAGCATAGGCACTGCGTACGATCGCACCCATGTTGCCCACATCTGTCAGTCCGTCAAATATGACAAGAAAATCTTCCCGTTTCACTGCTGAAAGTGCAGGCTGCTCAAGCTCGCTGATCTCCAGAAGCAGCCCCTGGTGGTTTCCGCCCTTGCTCATGGACTGCGCCCACTTTTCTTCAAGAAACTTTATCTTGTCATGGAACTGGTGAAAAAGCTTTTGCGGCAAGATGCCCTTTTTGGCAATATAAACAGTACTGACGGTCTCTGGGTGTTTCTCCAAAGCATAGAGACACACCTGCTTTCCATAAATAATCATAAGGTAGATTTTATCCAATTTTTACTTGAAATCTGCGTGCACTACTTTTGAATTAAACTTTGATACCACTCTTTGACCGGCCTGTCGCTAAGCTGTGCCAACAACTTTGCCTTGATCTTGGGCGGCAGATCGAGGGTAAATACTTCATCAAAACTGAAAGATTTGTGCAGACTTTTTTTTGCTTTGATGACCACAACCCACTCACCCCGTATCGTTATAGTCTGAAACTCATCCCGCAGCGTTCCGGCACTTCCCCTGTAGTAATGCTGATATTTCTTACTGATCTCTTTCGCCATAAAAAGTTCACGCTCTTCATCTATTGAGACGATTTCATCTAACAGTTTTTCCAAACGGTGGGGTGCTTCGTAAAGTACGGTATTGTACCCGTTGTTCATAGCTTCGCTCAATGCACTGCTTCGCTCTTTGCCCTTGTGGGGCAAAAAAGCATAAAAAAGGAATTTTCCCTCTTCAAACCCCGATGCGGCATAGGCAGTAGTCACGGCGGAAGCACCCGGAAGCACATCATACATCATATTATTTTGCTGACAGTATGCCACTAACAGCTGCCCCGGATCAGAAATGACAGGCATACCGGCATCACTGACATACACTACTTCTCTGTTCGACAGACTGTCTCCGAATTCATTCAGTCTTTCCCTGCCATTATGTTCATTGAAGGAATGAAATTCTGCCTCGGGATACACCATACCGAACCGCTCTTCAAGCAGTCTTAAAAGCCGTTTGGTCTGGCGCGTGTCTTCACACAAAAAAAGTTCTGCTTTTTCAAAAAGCTTCATAGCGCGGACAGTGATATCCTGCGGATTTCCGATGGGGGTTGGAACAAATGTGAGCATTATATTACTTTTAGGGTTTGAAGGGAAGGAAAGTTCAGGTTTTGTGCTCCGCGTTCCGCGGAGCAGTACGTCAGAAAGAAATTAACCGAGGTTGTATTTTTTCTTAAATTTGTCTACTCTACCTGCCGCATCGAGGATCTTCTCAGAACCGGTAAAGAACGGGTGACATTCATTACAGATATCAATAGACATTTCCGGTTTGTTCGATCTTACTTCGAACTTGTTGCCGCATGCACATGTTACTTTGCACTCCATATATTCAGGGTGAATACCTTTTCTCATTTTAACACCTTTTTATCGTTATTTTTAAACGCAATTTCTTGCGCGGGTTTCCCTCCGAGGGGAAACCATGCGTGACAGGCAACTAACCTGTTCCGGCCGTCAGGCCCTTCCGGCATCGTGAAGATGCGGGTCGCTGCAACGCTTCCTGGAGCGAGACAGCAGTTTTAAGAGCAGTATTATACCCAACTGCTTTTAAAAAAAAATTAAACAGGTACTCAGAGCAACAGTTTGGACGCCGCGGCACATACAGCACTTTCACTCTTTAGAATTAAAGGCGTATCGAAACCAATAATGTCATCCTTGTCAAAAAGTGTTGCTTCTTCTTCATGAAAACCGCCTTCACAGCCTATCACAATGGTGCCAGGGCCGGTATTTCCAATAAAGCTGTTCTCGGAAAAATGCAACATTTTGCTTTGCGGATATTGCGCTTTGAACTCTTTCAGGCTCTCTGCCATCTCAAGCTGCATCATAACCGAACGCCCGGACTGCTGTGAAGAGTTCAAAAGTATTTTTTCCAAACGTTTAAAGTCCGGTTTGAAACTTTTCTGTGAACGCCGGCAGTAGATGAAGGTGATCTTTGCCACTCCTATTTCATTGAGGGAGGGAAGCACTTTTTCAATGTTTTTGGGGTCAATGACACACCAGCCTATGTGCAGTACTCTGCGCGCCTTGACTTCAAGGGCAGTACTTTCCTCCAAAACCAGCAGGGCAGTCCGTTTATCCATAGATACAATGAGGTAACGGTACAGCACCCCGTCTTTCAGGTTGCGCAGATACAGCCTATCGTCCGCTTTGTGTCTGCGCACCCTGAAAATATAGCGATGATCATCACCCTCAAGTGTCAGCTGCGGCGTACCTGCCGATTCATTATAGAGATATTGCACCTTTGGCTTCCATGATCTTAAAGACAACCATTACAACGATCAGAAAAACTTCTACCGCTGAAATTTTGTAAAAAAGGCTTTTAAGCAAAGCATGCTTGGCAGGATTTTCAACATCTGTTGTTTTAATCACTTTGTACTTTTTGATCTCGATAAACATCAATGCCGCCCAGATAAGGATCATTAAAATAATACTGAGAGAAAAATCATATTTTCCTACAACCATAGCTACAATTCCGGTAAAAGCGATCATAGTTGCGATGGCCTGAAAAACCATCGTATAGATAAAACTTGCTTTTCTAAACTTCAAAGGGTGTTTGGATGTCATTTTCGGAATAAAAAATCCTGCCACTATAAATACCAGAAAAACCTTGACTAAAATACTGTGTGTTGCAACGATCTGTGCTACCATATAAAAACTCCTGTAATGTTAAATGTAAAGCGGATTATATCCTCTTTTATACTTTTTTGGGATTGACAAGCGTTTGGTGTTTCAAAAGATGCTCCCAAAGCTTCGGATCACTCCACTCCAAGCGGATCTGCTCTGAAAAAACGATCTCTTCCAAAGCAATCTTTCCCATCAGTTCACTGTGTGCATCTTTTTCAAACCCCTGGGCATACCCTGTTTCTGTCTCATGCACAATAATGCTGTGCAGTTTCACCTCTTTCTCTCCGTTACGCATTTCTGTGCATGCCAGTACACGTTCCACCATCAGGTAGATCACACGGGAAAACTGTTCGGCAGAAGGGGAGACAGGCAATTCTATCCATCGGCTGCTGTGTGCTTTCATCGCTTCAAGATACGTTCTGTCATCCTGTTTCCAAAGCGTGATCCCGTGGTCAAAAGAGTCTATAAGCTCCTTAATGTAGCGTTTGGTCAATCCAAAATCATATACCATCTGCCCATCATCGAGATAGTTCGATTCGAGCAGCACCTCAACTTTATAGGAGTGCCCGTGAATATTTTCACTGCAGCGCCTTGTTGAGCAATCACGCACGATATGTGCATTTTCAAATTTAAAGAGTTTTCGTATTCTCATCTGTTCCTCTTGTCTGAATCTATGGTTTTGATTTTAACGAAGATAGCTTAATCCCGCCTCTATTGTGCACCCTTGACAAAAATACCTTTGACCTTGTCCCAAAGGCTGGTCTCTGCAACCTCTTCCTCAGTATCATTTTCATCAAAATAGTAGGTTTCAGGCAATGTATTCTCCGGTGTGCCGTCCACATTGACCACGACAAGTTCCGGATGGATCAATTCTCTGAGCTTCTTTTGAACGACCATTTTTGTCGTCATCAGACTCATGGCACAGCCATGGCATGTTCCGGTCAGTTCTATGTAAACCGTACCGTCTTTCACACCAAGCAGCCGGATAGCCCCTCCGTGGGATTCCACATACTCATTGACTGCCGGCAAATGATGTTTGACCGCTTCATAAATGTCTTTGTCTGAAAATGTCATTTTTATCCTTCCTGTATGTATTTATCTAAATCAGGGCATGGTCGGAGCTTCTATTTCCTCGCCCAAAAAGGCATAACTCTTGCCTATACGAGCCACAGGTGAAAAAGAAATACTCAACCGTTCTTTGTCAGTGATAACAGCATCATCTACAAAGATCTGTTTGACATTCAAAATCAGAGGAATCGTTGTTCCTCCGCCAAGATCTATCTCCTGGTTCAGTTCGCATACATAGGCACAGGGTACTCCTTTGATCATAGGGGGATACCCTTCTGCCAACGTTTCGGTCTCGATGGAAAAGGTTTCTGCCTCGCTCACCTTTTTGTCCAGTCCTTTGGAAGAGAAATGCATTTTCTCAAGTGCTTTCTCTTCTACCATACAGATGGTACATTTTTTGTGTCTACGTATATTGGCAAGCGTATCCTTAGGACTGCCGTCAGGCTTATGTCCCACCGAAACAAGTACAGAAGCAGGGTCGGAGGACAAGCCTATAAAGTAGGAGAAAGGAGCGATATTCACTACTCCTTCATCTTCCGTCACTACCCATGCAACGGGTCGGGGAATAATGGTCTGCGCCATCAGTTTATATGTCTCATTTATCTCTTTGTCCTGTGTCAGATCAAATAACATGTTTCACCTTCCATGGGGTCTCTTTTATATTCTCGGCAGGTATTGCTTTTTGTGTTTTGCTGCTGCATGTTCCTATCCACTTCTGCAGGGTATACAGATCTTTTTCTGTCATTCTGCTTTTAAACGCAGGCATCATGACATGAAAACCTTTCCATTTACCCTGACTTCCATTCTTAATAGTATCTCTTATTTCCTTGGCATCTCTTTTGGAAATCTGTGCAAAAGAAGGTGCTATCACAGATTTGTCCAGAGCATGACAGTTGAAACATCCGTTCCGTCGTGCCAGCTGTTCTCCTTTGGGAAGAGCATCAAACGCAGCTTTTTTCTGCATCTGCTTTAAATATTTCTGCTGGTCATAATAGTCATACATATACGATGCAATCGCCTTAAGTTCTTCTTTTGTCACTTTCCCTTTCTGTGAAGGCATTACACCATACGTTTTCAAACTCTCTTTGTCACAGTATGACTTTTTGGCACTTGGGTGAATGACATAATCCTGCACAAACGGAATAAACTTGCTGTATTTCTCATCATTCATTGTAATTTTCATAAAATCTTTCAAATGAAAGACCACTGCCATCATAGGCGGAGCCTTCTCATCTTCATAAGTGTTCGGCGGCATTTTGAGATTATGACACACGGCACATTTCTGTTCCAGCAATGTTTCACCGTCATAATGAACTTTTTTTCTGCCGGATTCACACCCTGAAAGCAGTAAAAGCATAAATACACCTGTCAGGATGAACAGCAGTTTATTGCTTTTATGCATTTACAGTATCCTTTTCTCCCGTCACTTTAACATTTTCTGCTTCGGTATAATATGTATCGGGCAATATATTCTCCGGTGTACCGTCCACATTGACCACCGACAATTCCGGATGGATCAATTCTCTGAGCTTCTTCTGGACGACCATTTTGGTTGTCATCAGACTCATGGAACAGCCATGACAGGTACCGGTAAGTTCAATATAGACATCACCGTCTTTGACACCAAGCAACCTGATATCACCGCCATGCGAATTGACATATTCTTTCACTGCGGGAAGATGATATTTTACAGCTTCATAAATATCCTGATCTGAAAAAGTCATTTTATAATCCTTAATAATCTATTGTATAAACTATCTCAATATAGTACTCTTTTACTTAAATAAGACTAAAATAGTCTTATTTTAACTTTAGTGCTGGATGAATCTGTCATCAGATTTTTTTCTGCTCACCTCATCAAGGCTTGCCTGCATCCATCCTGATCTTACATCTGTCTCTACTTTATCAAAATTTTCTATATAGGGTTTGATATCCAGCAGCGGTGTCCCATCTAAAATATCTACTCCTTTGATTGTCACAATATTTCCTTCCACCTTGATCAGTTCAACCACAGAAAGCCCCAAACCATTGGGATGCATCGGCGTTCTTGTAGAAAATACTCCTCTATGGGTATTGGTTTTGTCGTTAAAAGGAATCACGCTCAGTTTTGGCTCTCTGACCTTATGAAAATGGTAGATAAGATAGACATGGCTGAAGCCGTCCAAATCTTTTAGCCCTGCTTCATATTCTTTTTCAAATTCTATCGTGGCATAAACTTCTTTTGCCCCTTTAGGCTGAACCGGCATGTTGACAAGGTCACAGAAAGGTGAACGAATGGTAGCGATCTGCTTCAGGGTAAAATCCATTTTTAACCTCTGTTTTTAAAAAGTTTTCTTAAACACTCAAACTTGAAGGAAATCATAGGTACTTCTTTACTATACGACTTATACGATTCACCAAATTTTCTCTTCACTTCCATCTCCTCAAAAATGATCACCATAAAAATGATAAAAAGCATCTCCAGAGGGGCAATCAGCCTAATGAAGGTAGGACTTCCGATCAGCAGTGCCCAGCCCAGGGGCAGAAGGGTCAAACCAAACAGCATGGGATGCCGCATACAGCTGTAAATTCCCGTGGTGACAAGCCGGTTGGTTTCCATACGGGGGATATCTCCCACACGCCCTTTGGTCAATTCTCTTCCGCCGTTTCCTGCTGCATTGAATGCCAGTTTGAGTATCACTATTCCGAACAGAGCACTGAAAATATGAAAAGAGATATTGGAAAAAAGCGGAGTACCCCAGTCTTTGACCAGAGCATATACCGTACCTCCCACAATCATGACAAACCACAATATGAAACGGATTACAACAGAAAATGAAGTCTTTATTTTCATAATCTATTTTTTGATATAGGTAATAAAATGATTTGGTGCAACTTCCCGGGAGAAAACCTCATGTCCCGCCTTCAGCATTTCATCCATCAGCGGTTCCGGCTGAAAATCTGCTTCTATGGTGATCACCTCACCCTCGGCTATTGCTTTGAGTGCTTTATGCAGTTCGACCAGGGGGTTACGTTCTTCATCAAGTATTTCATTGGCATTGAGTGTCTGTTTTGATTCTTTCAATATCCATTTCGGCGCTTCTTCTGCTTCCACTTCCCCTTTGGGGGTTGTCATATCGACCGGTGTTTGTCCGACGGCCGTTCTGAGCTGATTGAGCAGATCAACCGGATCCATTCCACCGACAACCGCTGCCTGTCTGACTCCTGCAATTTTTGCCAGGGTACGTCTCAAAACGGGATTATTCAATTTTTTAAATTTAGGATTGATCTTAATGAGGATATCTTTCATCCCTTCATAATCATTTAAAAGATCCGCTATTTTTGTTTCAAGTTTGATCTCTTTCATCTTTCCGCACCTTCTTCTTTAAGAAACGCTTTGATATGTTCTTCATTGACTTCTTCCGCATCATATTTGATCACGATCAGACCTTCCGTTTCATTGACATAGAAATCTGTCACCCCATCAAGCGTTTTAAGTCCCTGAAGTTTTGTTTTGTCATAGGTATCGAAATCTAAAAAAAGATTGGCCCTGAGCCCCGGATTTCGCATACCGATGATCCAGAGTGTCCAAAATACCGAAAGAATAACAACAAAGACTGCGACACCCTCTGCGCTGTAGTGTCCGTAAATCCAACCGCCGATCGCACCGCCGAGGAAGACTCCCACATACGCAAAAGTATTTGCCACACCCAGAGCAGCACCTTTTTGGTGTACTTTGGCAAACTTGGCGACAAAACTCTGAAGCAAAGGTTCAAACATATTGAAACCGATGAAAAAGAAAGTAGCGCCGACTGCGAACCAGATGAAACTGCCTGCAAATCCCATTAAGAGAAAGGAGGCAACAATAAATCCGATGGAAGTGAGGAAAACTTCTTTCCCTTTACTGTACTTTTCTCCGAAAATTGCAGCCGGAGCCATGGCAAGAATACCGAAAAATACGGCAGGCAGATACACTTTCCAGTAATCCATCGTAGTCATATCGAACTTCTCTTTCATCACAAGAGGAATAATAAAAAAGGCGATCGCCATCGTTCCGCTGTGAAAAAGGAATGTAATATACATTCTTACCAGATCTTTGTCTTTGAAAACATGTTTGATCTTTGCTTCCTCTTCACTGTAGTGATGAACGATCTTTGGCGGTTCCGGTACAGCCGTAAAAAGGATAACCAGCGCACTGATAGACAAAATGGCTGTCAGCCAGAACAGGGACGGTACACTGAAATACCCTGCCATGAGCGGCCCGATGATCATCGCAGCAGCAAAACTCATTGCGATTACCATACCCATGACCGCCATGGCATGGGCTCGCTGGTCCTCTCGAACCTGGTCTGCGATCATCGCTGTAACAACAGAACCTATTGCGCCTGCCCCCTGGAGAAAACGTCCCAGAAGCAAGATATAAATATTGTCAGCCATTGCCGCGACAACCGAACCTGCCGCAAAAAGCAGCAAGCCGAACAAAATAGTCTTTTTACGGCCGATCTTGTCACTCATGACACCAAAAGGTACCTGGAGCACTGCCTGGGTCAAAGCATAGCCACCCAGGGCAATACCTGCAAGAAATGCGGTTCCTCCCTGAATATCTTTGGCATACTGTGACAGTACGGACAGGACAATAAACAGCCCGAAAAACCTTAGGGCAACAATTAAACTTAATGGTAAAACTTTTCTAACGATCTCTTTCATTGATACTCCTGCAAATCAATTTAACCCAAACTTGTGTCATAAAATTACCGAATATCCGGTATTTTTTGGGTCAATAAAGATAATATTACTCCGATTTGAATATAATTTACCTTATATCATATTCACAGCTTATGTTTTTTATTATTATATCTTATTTAAGGAAACCGTTTGTAAATGAACAGGATTAAATCCCCGGCATGGTCTCCGGGACGAATCTATATTTTTTTTGATGAAAGCGATAGGAATATACTGAAGTTATATTGTTGCTAAATTATCATACACCCTGTGTGGTATCAAATACCCGGATATGCAATCTGTCACTGTAGCGAAAATTGTGTTTCATACAGAACTCGAAGACTGCTCTGTCATTTTTCCAGATCGTGTCTCTGCTCTCTCCTACAGGCATACAGAATACTTCCGGATCCGGCAGAATCTCTCTGATCTCACTAATCTCGTCAAAAGCACTTGTCTCGACCAAAGCTTTGTCAATAGTGAATTTCAGGAATGTCTCTTTGGAAGAAGTCTGAATATTTTTAAGTGCCTGGGACACAATACGCCGGGAAACAGGCTCCCCGCTGTTAGCCAGTTTTACGGAGAGCGCAAAAATACAGGATTTGTACGCAGGGTACCGGTCAAAATCGATCTCCATGGTTCCGTTTGTCTCAAAGGTGATCTGAATATCCTCTTCCACCAGCCATGTGATCACTTCATAAAACGTTTTGTCACTATGGTACATCAGAGGTTCCCCACCTGTAATGACAACATCCGGGTTGTACCCTATAGTTTTAAATTCCTGCTTCAGATGCTCTATCAGAACAGTACTTTCAAGCACTTTGCTCCATTGCCTGGCATAGGCACTGTCTACAGCAAAGTAAGTATCGCAGCCGTAACGTATTTCACCTTCCACTTCATAGGCGGCAGCAAAACCGGGACAGGAAAGGTTGCATCCTCCGGTACGCAGAAAATAGGAGGGCACACCGGCATATTTTCCTTCGCCCTGAATAGAAAAAAATTGCTCAGTCAGATAAAACAAAAGGATTCCTTTTGTTTTATCGTGCATCGTTTGCGTTTATATTGCTGCGCGATGTTATTGTTTAAAAAAGCGGTATGAATATTTTGCTTTGCATAGTTTACCGCAGACAAAAGCTTTTCAAGGAAAAGCTTACTGTAATTTCCCATTCCCCATTCCCTATTCCTCACTGATATTATCCGCCTGTTTCATAAAAAGCACGGCTGGAAACTTCCTGCCCTTCTTCGAGTTCACCTTCGATCCAGCGGTTTTCTTTGGGCTTGTCTTTGAGTACCTTGGCAAGGACTTGCGATGCACCTTCGATATCGCCTTTTTTCACGGCATCTGCAATACTGAGTGCCTCATCGAAATAGAGACAGGGGATCAGAAAACCTTCTGCTGTCAGTCTGATACGATTGCAACTTTCACAAAAATCGTGTTTATGGGGGTCGATAAGTCCGAATTCATAACCGGTTTCTTCAATGATATAGTTGAAAGAAGGGCTTGCTCCCTCTCTTCCAAGTGCTCTGATCGTATACTTTTCTTTTACTTTTGAAAGAATCTCTTTGCCGTGCATACCTCTTAGACTTTCATTGGCATGACGGTTTTCCATATATTCGATAAAACGTACTTTAATGTTACGCTCTTCGCAATATGCCATAATATCAAGAATTTCATCATCGTTGATACCCTTGAGCGGTACCATATTGATCTTCACACCCAGACCGACTTCCTGTGCTTTGTCTATTCCTTTGAGCACTTGTGCCAAAACATCTTTTTGTGCGATTTGATGTGCAGTTTCGGGTTTCAGAGAATCCAGTGAAATATTCAGCCGTTTTAAACCTGCATCTTTGAGCCTTTGTGCAGTCTGCGGCAGCAGATAGGCATTGGTGGTCAGTGCCAGATCGATATCCGGCTTGTAGTCATGTATCATTTTGACAAATGAATCGAGATCTTCTCTCAACAGCGGTTCACCGCCGGTAATACGGATCTTGTTTACACCTTCATCCATGGCTACTTTCATGAATAGAAAAAGTTCTTCAAAACTCAGCAGGTTTTCTTTGGGTACCCAGGAGAAAGGTTTTTCCGGCATACAGTACTGGCATCTGAAATTACAACGCTCTGTCACTGAAACTCTCAAATAGTTAACGGTTCGACCGTGTCCGTCTATTAGCATAATGATCCAATATATTGTTTTTCGTTAGGGTATCCAAATGTAGATAAAAAGGGGATGATATACGTCAAGAAATAAAGGGGGATTAAATGCAGGGTATTGCAGGAACACAACAACACCCACTCTCATAATTATATGCAGATTAAAGGGTGTTATCAGAAGACAACACCCTGCGACATCTTTTTAGTGATGCCCTTTCCACATAGATTTCTTCCACAGATACGCAAGTATCGAGAAGATAAAGAAGAACAGAAGGACCCATGGTCCGACGGCTTCTCTTTTTGGTTTGCTTGGATCACCTGTTTTCTCAAGATAAGCCATAACTTTTTCCATACCTTCTTTGTCAAGACCTGTTCTCGGCATAGCTGTTCCCGGAAGTTCAGACTGAGGGTTCTCGACAAATACATGCATAAAGTGTTCACTTCTGGCTCTGATCATAATAGAGAGATCAGGAGGAAGTGTACCGAGATATTCAGCCAATGATGCCTGCTCCGCAGCCACTTTTTCTTTATACTTCAGTGCACCTATGTCTTGACCGGTTTTAATATTTGACTTGGTCTTAGGAATCTCACCCAGTTGAGTCAAATGACCGTAACGGTTGGCATGACATCGGCTACATGCTTCAATATATGCTTCTTTGGGTGTTACTTCCCCTGCTTTTTTGGCTTTTAGGTAAGCAACAACATTCGCGATATCCTGTGGTGCTGTAACCATTGTCATCACAGGTCCCATTGGGTGTGCTATGGTACCGCCTACAGGGTATTTATGTGCCACATTAGTAGCAAGCGCAGGGTCTTTGATCAACGCGATCAGGAAATTCTTGTCATAGATCGCGCCGGCATGGTCAAGGCTTGGTGGTGTTACACCGCCCATATTTGCCGCCCCTTTCATATGGCAACCTGCACACATGGCAAAAGTTGCTTCACCCGCAACCGGGTCACCTTTGAGTTTGGAAATCTGTGCTACATCATTCCAAAATTTCTTTTCAATCTCTTTTCTGTCTTTTGAAGCTTCTTTAATGTCCGCTTTCCCGTCATATACCAGTCCATGTCCTGCGACATGTTTGTGCATTTGAGAATGTGCGAACGGTTCTACTCCCCAGTAAAGGATAAGAGTAAAGACTGCTACAATTCCAAATATTTTTAATTCTTTCATACTCTACCCCTTATAGTTTTTTTTCTTTTATCGTAATGATTGGAAGCAATATCCACAAACCGATAAATGTCAGTGCTGCAACAAAACCGACTGTACTCCAAATACCTTCCGGAGGCAATTTACCCATAAAGGTCAGTACAATCATATCGATCAGAAGTGCCCAGAACCAGAGGTTGAACAATCCTCTTCTCTTCGCCGGTGCCACGTTTGGACTCCTGTCAAGGAACGGAAGGAGGAAAAAGATCATCTGTGCAAAAGCAAAGGCGATCAGCCCAACATTGGTTGAGAACGGTCTCAGGATTTCATAACTCCACAGGAAGTACCACTCAGGATAAATATGTGTCGGTGTTTTCAGCCCGTTTGCAGGGTCGAAGTTCACCGGATCCATAGCAAATTCGAAATGGTAGAACACCAAATAGAAGAAAATGATAAAGTAAATTCCCATGACAAAAACATCTTTGCTCAGGAATACAGGACTGAAAGGAATAACCTTTGAGTGTTTTACATCACCTGCTTTATACATCTCTGCAGATTCTTCAAAGTCAAATTCTTCACCTTCCTGGTTGTTTACGTGAGGGATTCTCAGTGTACCAAAGTGCAATACGATCACACCGATAATCGCCAACGGTACGAGAAGTACATGCAGCATGAAGAATCTATTAAGGAACGCCTGTCCCGGTACATAGTCTCCTCTGATCCATTCCACCAAACCGTTCGCATGCAATGATCCGCCCGAGAAAAGGTTGGTAATAACCATACCTGCCCAGTAACTCATCTGTCCCCATGGAAGCATGTATCCGGAGAATGCTTCAGCAGAAAAAAGAACAAAAAGAAGCATACCTGAAAGCCAGATCAGTTCTCTTCCTCTTTTGTACGAACCATAATAGATACCCGTAAACATATGGATATAAATGATCAGGAATACAACAGATGCACCGACCGCATGGACATGCCGCCACAGCCAGCCATAGCCCACTTCGCTCATGATCGTATAGTTGACACTGTCAAAAGCCAAATGCGTATTTGGCTGATAATACATCAAAAGGAAAATCCCCGAAATAAGCAATACTCCGAATGTAGCAGCAAGTACCATACCCATTGCCCACAGGAAGTTAATATTTTTGGGAATCCAATATTCAGTCGATAATACACGCTTGAGTGTATCTACAGCAAGTCTTTCGTTCATCCATTTATGGCTGAACGGTTTTGCATTTTCATCAAAATGTGCCATGTAACTCTCCTTATACCGGCATTGTAATGCCGTCAGCCAGCATTTTTTTGTATTCTGGACCTTCTTCACCCAGTACAAGCTTGGTTCCGTCAATTTTAAATGGAGGAATATCCAAACCTCTTGGCGGTGGAGATTTTGTTACCATGCCCGTATCGTCATACATACCGCCGTGGCAGGCACAAAGAAAACTTTTATCTTCAGGCGTATACCCAGGAATACAACCCAGGTGCGTACAAAGTCCTACACATACCATATAATACGCATCACCGATTTTGATAAGTCGCTTCTTATCCATCGCTTCTGTCGTTTTTCCGGTAATTAGACTCATATTTTTATTTTCTGTATCCAGCATCTCTTTAGACTGCTTTAAAACAAAGATGGGTTTCCCCCTCCATTTTTCCACTGCCAGCTCATTCTCTTTGTATATTGTCATATCCAAAGTTGTAAACCCAGCTGCCTTGACACTTGGCAAAGGATCCCACGTACGCTTCATTGCATAGAGTGCACCAAGTCCGCCAAGAGCGGTAAAACCGCCCAAAGCTTTACCCATAAAGTCACGACGACCATTGTTGTTAGCCATAGCTTTCCCTTTCGTTATGATGTTATTAACCTGTGGTTATAGTCTTTTTAACTATTAATTATAGTATAAATGGGTTAAAAATGAATTGATGTCGCTCAAGAAATAGAAGGAGAGTCAAAGATGTTACGCATTGTAAATTAGGAGTTTATAGCTCCTAATTTATTTACTGTTTCAGGCTTAAGATACTGCTTAAAGCTTATTTAGCAAACTATCGGCAGAAAAAGCTTGCAGCGTTTTTGTCGCTTTGGGATTCTCTTTTTTAAGTGCGGCATCAAGTACATGAATATCAAAACCATTGATGACCTCAATACCAAATGCCTGCAAAAGGACTACGGGATAGAGTGGCTTTTGATTTTTAAGCAGCAGGAATATCACCTTTGCACCACTCGCTTTTACCTCTACCGCTGCCTGTGAAGATGCTGTCACCACAGTCGTACTGGTGCTTAAAAACGCTGTATACTCCTCAGGTTCATGCAGCGCAGAGAAGAGTTTTTCCAAATGAGTTTCATACTTCACAAAAAAATAGTGCCCTAACAGCAGCT
>FPHL01000010.1_pt1 | contig 34889 bp, 30 predicted proteins | sample 1057231 | NCBI WGS metagenome assembly FPHL01 (sample SAMEA4473313, study PRJEB15554) | hydrothermal vent metagenome | biome: marine basaltic hydrothermal vent biome; feature: marine hydrothermal vent; material: water | place: Pacific Ocean | collected 2011-06-14/2011-07-23 | depth 1199 m
ATTTACAAAAAATCGGATGATATGCTGAAAGACATGAACAAAGCAACACAACTCTATGTTGCCAACGAAACAAAATAAAAGGAAAAAAGATGAAAAAAAAGATGATAAAAAAAATAGGCTTGGCTGTAGTTCTTATAGTGTCAGGTACAGAGTTGCTCATGGCTGAAAGCCCTGTTTCTCCTGCAGCAGTGCAAACTGCAAATGCCGCCAAAAGCAAAGTGACTATGGATATTGTGCAATTGATCGATATCGCGGGAAGACAAAGGATGCTTTCCCAGAGAATCGCCAAAGATTATATGTACATAGGGAAAAAAATAGCTGTCAGTAAAGCAAGCAAAGAATTGACCCAGTCACTCGAAGAGATGAAAACAGCGCAGAAAAAACTTGTAAATTCCATCAACGATCCCGATATTCAAAACCTGCTGGCCTTCGTACAGATGAGTAGTGAAGATTTTGAGGCAACTTCGAAGGAACCCTTCAGTATCGACAATGCCCAGCTGATCCTTGACTTGAGTGAATCTATGCTTGAAGGAAGTCAGTATGTCGTTACTTCTCTGAAAAAACTTGCCAATGTCAAAGCGTCTAAAATTGTCGATATGGCAGGAAGACAGAGAATGCTTGCCCAGCGTATCGCCAAGTATTATATTGCCTATCAGGCCGGTATCAGGGACAAGAACACTGTAGACCAGATGAAAGCAGCGGTTAAACTTTTTGCGAATTCGAATGAAATACTGATGAAAAATGAGAACAACACGCCTGAGATCAACAGAAAGCTCAACAAGATCAACAGGCTTTGGAAGATCGTCTACAAGTTCTACCTGAATATTGAAAAAGGCGGCCTGCCTCTGATCGTTTTCAATACAACAGACGATATTACCAAACAAATGAATGATATTACCGGACTGTATGTTGAACTGTATAAATAGCTAAAGGACGACTTATGAAAAAAACTTTTTATGTACTGGCCACGGTGTCTGTGCTTTTGGGTGCTGCACCACAGACGGACCGGAAGACTACTGCCGACAGTACTGAGCAGGCAGGTAAAAGTAAAGTGCTCGCCGCTACGAGAGGGGATGTCAAGATCATTGAATCTTCCGAAAATATCAGATATCTGAGTCAAAAAGTGGCAAAAGATTATCTGTATTATTACCGGTATCCCGAAGACCATCTGATCAGAGAAAAACTGGATAATGCTCTTGGAAAGCTGGGAAGTGATTTCAGGGTTATCGCTACAACGACCAAAGACAAGGATACCAAAGATATTCTGGAATTTCTGGCATACAGCAAAGAACAGATCGCACAGATATTTGAAACCGCACCTAATGAGGAAAAAGCGGCCTTGATGCTTGACTACAGTGAAACACTTCTGGAGGGGGCGGATTCGATCGCTGCGGCACATAAATATGATTTTTCCAAAGAAGAAGCGATGCTGATGTCAGCCAAAAAAATAGAATATCTTTTGCAAAGAGTGATGAAGTACTATATGGCAGTGCATGTCGGGTTTGAAACACCGACCAATAAAGAACAGATGCAGAACGCTGTCAAAATGCTTGAAAAAAACCTTGCCCGGATCGATGCCTATGCCTATCCGGAGACCATGAAGCAGGTCAAGGTGACACTGCTGGATTCCTGGAAGAAGAACAAGTATTATCTTGACCGGTCTGATATGCTCTTCATTCCCGGATTAATGTTCCTGTCAGGTACCTACCTTGAGAGTGTTGTTGCCCAAATAGCACTCTATCACAGTAAAAACCAGTAGGAGAGCAGTATGAAAACGCTAAACAATAAAACTATATTTTTAATACTCATTCTGGCAGCGCTCGGCGGACTGGCATTTTTCTCCTATAAGAGCTATTTTGCTTTCAGGACATATGAATCTGTACACCAAAGCAACAAAAATACTGCTTTTGTAAAGGAAGCCGGCAGAGTACTTGATGCGATTGCACGCGAACGTTTGCAGAGTGCCGTTTATATGGGCAATAACGGTAAAATCGGCTATGATAAAATGAAGGAGAATAGAAAAGATACGGATATGTCACTCAAAGAATTTGACCGTTTTATCGGTCAAAACGGTATGTTCAAACGCTATCGGCGACGAGTGGGGTCGGTCAGGGAAAATTTAAAATATGTTCGTACACAGATCGATACACTGAGTTCGGATTATCGTAATATTTTTTACGAAACGTATCATGACAAAATATTCAATTCATTGATAGGCGCCATGCGCATTGTTTCTGCTGCCGATACGCTTGAAAGACTGAAACAGTATGCACAGACGTATACCCGGTTTGCGGAGCTGAAAGAAGATCTTGCACTGGAAAACAGCGGTATGTTCTTTGTTCTGGAACGTTCAAAAAAAATGACAGACAAGGACCTTGTGATCTGGAACAGCCTGGTCGTAAAGGACCAGCTGCCTTCCTACGCCGGTCTGGAAGACAGGACTGTCGTTAGAAAACTCAATGCTGTGGTTTCTCCTGAAGCCTATGCCAAAATAGGCACAAATGAAAGAGTGGCAGTACTTTACGGAGCGATTGACGGGAAATACAAGATCGGTACCGAACAGTGGAAAGCACTGACTGAAAACAAAGACAGGTATCTCTCTCTTGCGCAGGAGATACTCATCTCTTCGGGCAGCAAATATATAGAAACGAAGCAGTCAGAAGCCAAAAATACCTTGATACAGTATGCTGCGGGCGTACTGGTTATGCTGCTTTTGCTTTTGATCTTTTTGGTGGTGTATAACAATATCCATAAAGGGGAGCAGCTCTTTGAGGATACCCTCAGGGATATTGAGGCAGTATTGAGCATTGAGCAGCAAAAAGAGCTGCAGAGACTGGTAGACAAAAGAGATATTAATGCTATTTATAAATTTCTGACCAATACAATACGTGAAGCCAATACGGCAAAAGATCTTTTTCTTGCCAACATGTCACATGAAATACGTACGCCACTTAACGGCATTGTCGGATTTACGCAGCTTCTCAAGTCGACAGATCTGAACGATGAGCAGGCAGAGTTCATTACTGTGATAGAAACCAGTTCGGAGAACCTTTTAACGATCGTGAATGATATTCTTGACCTTTCAAAGATCAAGGCAGACAAGATAGAACTTGAAAATATCGCTTTTGATCCTGTAGAAAAATTTGAATCGGCGATAGAGTCCTATGCTGCAAGAGCGGATGAAAAAGAGATAGAACTGAGTGTCTATTCCGATCCGGATCTACCGTCAGAAGTAATGGGAGATCCTACAAAGATCTCGCAGATCCTTGTCAATCTTATCAGCAATGCCATCAAGTTTACTCCGACACACGGTATGATCAACGTACGCATTGAACAGCTTGCTTCTGATAATAGTGATGTCACCATAAAATTCTCCGTAGAAGACAGCGGCATTGGGATTACAAAAGAGCAAAGAAGTAAAATTTTTGATGCATTCTCACAGGCAGATGTCAGTACCAGCCGGAAATTCGGCGGAACAGGTCTGGGGCTGGCTATTTCAGGCAAACTGGTTAAATTTATGGGAGGAGAGCTTGAAATAGAAAGTGAAGAGGAAAAAGGCTCTACCTTCTTTTTTACCCTGACACTTCAAAAAGCAGAAGGTGCAGAACCGCGCAAAAAGCCGAACATGAGCGGATTTGTGATCGGTACGGTTATTTCAGAAGAGATCGGCGCACAGGCATATGACAGGAACCTGGAAGAGTATGCTCTGGCATGTGGTGCGAAGTTCAGGTACTATGATAAAGACGGCATCCTCAAACTGCCTGCATCCGAGCAGCCTGATATGCTGTTCATCAATCATGTCTTCTTTCAAAGACAGGGAGAACTTGAACCCTATCTGGTACTGAAAAGCCGTATGGTCCTGATGACGACACTGAAACTGTTCAATACGGTCAAAGCGCTTGAAGACCACATCAGCAAAATCATTTACAAACCATTGAACCTAAGCAAAGCCTATAAAGCATTTGAAAGTATGTATGAAGATACTGTTTCCGGCAAAAAAGCCGTTTCAGAAGGAGAAAAAAGCAGTGCATCCTATTTTAAAAACCTTCATGTGCTTGTTGCGGAAGACAATGAGATCAATCAGAAACTGATCAAAAATGTTTTGAATGGGTTGGGTATCAATGTGACCCTTGCCGACAATGGTGAAGAAGCCCTGAATCTCCGGATGCAGCATGAATACGATATGATCTTTATGGATATTCAAATGCCTGTTATGGGCGGAATTGAAGCAACGAGGGAGATACTGGCGTATGAAGAAAAATATCGAAAACACCATATTCCCATTGTGGCATTGACCGCCAATGCACTTTCCGGAGACAAAGAGCATTATATCGCGGAAGGGATGGATGACTATCTTTCCAAACCGATTGAACTGGGGGCTTTGAGAAAGATCCTTGAATTATACCATTCTCATAAAATCGTATACCCTGAAGTTCAACAGGCAATTTTGGAAGATACAGAAGAAAAGGAGAAGAGAGAGGAGAAGGTACTTGCGTCTTTGAATATTGCAGCCGAAAAAGAAAAACCTGCGGAAAACACAAAAGAACAGTTGAAAAGTATAGTGCCTGAAACCAAGGCCGTGTAGCGCAAAAGAAACAAATGGATGTGCTTTTTTATCATGAAATTCCCATGATCGCCAGACTGTATGAGCGTATGCTGAACAACCTGGGGTATGCAACAGATATTGCAAAAGATGAAGAAGAATTCCTGGACAGGCTGGAAGATACACAATACAAGTTTGTCATATGCGAGATTGAACCATTCGCCAAGATACGGGGACTGATAGCAGACCTTGTCAAGAGCAGCGGTGCCAAACCGTTTGCACTGGTAGGCAAACTGGAAGATTTTGATGAGTACTACTGTGATGTACTGGCGGAAAACGGTACGATAGAAGAACTCGAGCGAAAACTAAAAGCGTTCAGTCAATAAATGATACGTGCCAGGTAGAGCCCCTCTGAGGGGGCAAGGCATGTAGTATGGCGTTGTAGCGCGTGCAACTGTGTATCGAGCTGTTCAAGTGTAAGCTTTTGCTGGGCACACAGCATGGCTGAGGCTACCATCATTCTTACCTGCGAACGTAAAAAACCGTTTGCAGTGAAATAAATGAAATGGTACTTTCCGGATGATCTGTAGTTTGCGCTATATATCTCTCTGATCGTTGTGTGGACATCCGATCCGGTTTTATGAAAATGGGTGAAATCATGCTCACCCACGAATATCGACAGTGCTTTCTGGAGAAGGCAGGTATCGAAACTGTGGTAGTGTGAGATATATTTTCTTTCAAATACAGAGGGTTCATTCTCTTTAAAAACATATCGGTAAATACGCTGTTTGGCAGAGAATCGTGCATGAAAGTCATCGGGAACAGGCATGATATGCTTGAAGTGTACCGATGTGAGTTTTCGGTTGAGGTTGTTTCGCAGCTTCTCCAGGTCGTACCAGTATTCAGGCAGGTCCATATGGATGACCTGTCCGCTGGCATGTACACCGGCATCAGTACGTCCGCTGCCTGTAATGCCTGAAGTAATCTGAAGGTTTTCAAGGGCATTTTCTATGGCTGTGGTTACCGTATTTTTTGTACGGGTCTGTTTCTGAAACCCGCGGAAGGTACTTCCGTCATAGGCTACCACGGCTTTCACTCTCATTGCCATCCTTTTAAAAATACTTTGCTACACGTTTTTCAAACAGTATTCTGCCAAAGACAAAAACCAGAAGGGCTGACACGATGAGTATCGGGATATTCCCCCACTTCTCCAAAGAAGAAGCAACGAGATAGAGCAAAAAAGTGCTTGCAAAGATAATGATAAATGAATAATTTCCCTGATATCTCGGATTGATCATGGCAAAGGCAGCTACAAGATAGACTGATAGTAGAGGAATAAGACTTACAAAAAGATAGAAAAGCGCTTTTCCCATACGGTGTCTGTCCGTTTTCGTCAGGGCCCAGTAGGCAATAATGTCCTGGAAATGAAAACGGTATTTCTGTGATGTATCAAAAACTTCGAGGGTTTTGTACTTTACCTGTTGCAGTTTTTCTTCGGTATAGGTATAGCCGTACCCTTTTTTAAGCAGTAGAGAGGAAGAACGGCCGTTTCGTTTTAGTTTCCCTTCCCTTGCCGAAAAGAACTGCTCTTCGTTTTTCTTGGTCCTGTTATAGATGACCATCGTGTGGAACATGTCATTTTTGTCATCTTTCTTTTTGACATAAATGTAATATTCTCCAAATTTCTGTCCTAGTTTTCCCGGAATGATGTTGAGTGTCGCTTCAGCTTTTTTTTTCGCTTTAAAAGCATTGTAGAGCTGTTTGCTCATTGGGATCCCCAGAAAAGAGATCGTACCGAGCAGAACAGAAAAAAGAATACCGAGCAGCAGAATACTTCGAAGGACTTTTTTGGCTTTGAGTCCCAGGGCATAGAGTGCGATCAGCTCATTGTCCTGTGAAAGTTTCATCAAGGTATTTGTAACCGCGGCAATAAAAGAGAGAGGAATAGTATAAAAAATGATATTGGGGAGAGAATAACTGTAGAGCAGCAGCAATTCTGAAAAATCAATCTGTACCTGCTTGGTCAGAGCAGATATCTTAACAAGATAGACGAGTGAGATAATAAGAAAGAAGGGTAGAAAAACAGTCAAAAACGATTTTGTGAAGTTTGACGAAATGTACCCTCTGACATTAACCATAAATGAGCTTCTCCAGCAGTTGTGTCGCCTGTGTGCTGTAAAGATAAACTATCAGCGTTGCCAGAGCAAGAAAAGGGACGAACGGCACACCTTTTTCACGGTTGACCAGCGAGGGGATCATTGCAAGCAGTGCCGAGAGGAAGAGGGCAACGAAAAAATTGGGGAAACCCAAGAGTGCGCCCATGGTGCCGGCAACAATGACATCTGCACCGCCCATCGCTTCTCTTCTGGCGATGACCGAAGAGAGCAGTCCTATGAGATAAAGGCCTCCTGCCGCAATAGCGGCATACATGGCTGCATGTATAAAATCGGGCTGGATCAGGGCAAAAAGAAGTGCGGCAATATTGACACTGTCCGGAACAGCCATATATTTGAAGTCGATCATGACAAGTGCAAAGAGCGCAGCGAACGAGAAAGCGACAAAAGGAAAGTACCAGACAATTCCGAGCTTGAAGTAGAGTACAGTGAAGATAAGACCGGTCATGAATTCAACCATCGGATACTGTGCGGCAATGGAAGCATCACAAAAAGCACATTTTCCTTTCAGGAAGATCCAGGAAAAAATGGGAATGTTGTGATACCACTTCAGCGGTGTCTTGCAGCTTTGACACCGGGAAGCAGGAAAAACGATGCTTTCTCCCTTGGGAATGCGGTAGATAACGACATTCAAAAAGGAACCGATCATTGCTCCAAATATAAAAACCAATAAAATAACGGCAAATGTTCCTGTCATGATAATCCTCCAAATCGTCTGGTGCGCCCCTCGAAATCTTCAATGATCTCATCGAGCTCCTCTATAGTAAAATCAGGCCAAAGCGTTTCTGTAAAGTAAAATTCCGCATAGCTTATCTGCCACAAAAGATAGTTTGAAACACGTTCTTCCCCGCTGGTACGTACGAGCAGATCAATATCGCTGTACGGTGTTTGCAGTGCAGAAGAAATATCTTCCTGCGTAACTGCTTTTTTCCCTTTGGCAATGAGTCTGTTCACTGCCTGTGTTATTTCTGCCCTTCCTCCGTAGTTCAGAGCAAGAATGTGTTTCAGGTCACTGTTTCTGCATGTTGCTTTTTCTGTGATCCTGATACGTTCCTGCAATTTGGGGGAAAAGGCCTTGATATCACCGATAGCCATGAATCGGATGTTGTTCTTCTGATAGGTTTCCAGTTCTTTTTGCAAATACCGGTCAAGCAGTTTCATAAGAAATTCTACTTCAAGTTTGGGACGTTTCCAGTTCTCGGTACTGAAGGCATAAAAAGTCACTGTTTCTATGCTGGGATGTTTGGCACAGTATGTCGTGATGTCACGGATGACTTCAGCACCCTTTTCATGTCCCTTGGTCCGGTTGAGGCCGCGCTGTTTGGCCCAGCGTCCGTTACCGTCCATGATGATAGCAAGGTTTTTGAGTGTCTGTTTAGTCATGAACAAGGCTTTTTGAATGTTCAAGAATCGCTTCGGCAAGGGTAAATTTGTCTGCTTTTCCCAAAGGAATGGAATGTTCCTGTGTCAAAAAAGTGATTTCATGCACATCGGTACCGAAACTGTCACTGTTTTGCAGCAGATTGTAGCAAACGGCATCAACCGCTTTTTCTTCAAGCAGTTTTCTGGCAGCTTCAAGGCCGTTTTGAACATCCATTTCTGCTTTGAATGCAACAGTTTTGATGCCGTCTTTACGCAGTGCCGAGAGGATATCTTCTGTCTGAACAAGTTCGAGGTTCCATGTCTCCCCAAGCATCGCTTTTTTCAGTTTTCCTGCCTGTGGGAACTTTGGTGTGTAGTCGGCTACGGCAGCTGCCATGAAGAGGTAGGGTTCCTTCTGTATGAGGTGTACCGGTTCGCTGCTGTTCATACTGGCTGTACTCATTTTCCCTTTTTTGGCAACGCGTACGGCATCCTGTGTATAGTCAAGCATCTCTTTGGCACTCTCCACTTCGATCGTGTAAATACTGTGAGGCATGCCTTCGTTACCGGTCGTGGTGATGTAGCATACATCCGCGCCTTTCAGGTAGAGAGCAAGACAGAGAGCCTGCGCCATTTTACCCGAAGAATAGTTGGAAAGATAGCGTACTTCATCGATCTTCTCCCGGGTGCCTCCGCCGGTGACAACGATACGCCGGTCCTCCCAGAAAGATTCTCTGAAAAGTGTTTTGGCCGTTTCAAAGAAAATTTCCTGCGGGTCCGCCAGTGCACCGCTTCCTACATCGCCGCAGGCAAGCTGTTTCTCCTGGGGTTCGATGATCGTGTAGTCGTTCACAGCCAGCATTTTGAGCGAGCCGGCAGTATAGTGGTTCCCCAGCATCTGTGTATTGGCAGCCGGCGCGACCAGCATAGGACCGGCATAGGCAAGGGCTGTCTGCAGCAGGATGTTGTCGGCAATTCCCTTGCTTATTTTGTTCAGGCTGTTGGCTGTGGCAGGGGCGGGGACAAAAGGACCGCCTTTCTTTCCGCTCTCGATGTGGTTGAGTTCCGAACTCCAGCTCTCCGAGTTTTCTGTCAGTACCGGGTTGCGTGTCAGGGCTTCAAAGGTCAAAGCGGAGACAAAACGTTCGGCGCTCGGGCTCATTACGACACGTACCCGGGCTCCTGCTTTGACGAAAAGTCTTGCCAGGTCACAGGCCTTGTAGGCTGAAATGCTTCCGGTCACACCCAGAAGAATGGTTTTGCCGTTCAGGTTGATCTGCATATTATTTATCTCCGAAAAATTTATAGAAAAAGTTTTTAACTGTTCTCATAGGGGTTCTGGAAATCGCCAATACACCTTTTTCCACATTTTTGTTCACTGTTGTTCCTGCTGCGATCATGACATCGTCTTCTATGCATACGGGGGCTACGAGCTGCGTATCCGAGCCGACAAAAACATTTTTTCCGATGATGGTTTTGAATTTGTTCTTTCCGTCGTAGTTACACGTGATGACTCCGGCACCGATGTTGGAACCTTCGCCGATCTGGGCATCACCGATATAGGCAAGATGACCTGCCTTGACACCGTTGAGTACGGATTTTTTGACTTCCACGAAGTTTCCGATATGTGTATTGACAAGTCTGGAATCCGGTCTGATCCTTCCCATAGGTCCTACGTCGGAATTCTCTATGTGCGAATCCTCAATGACGGAGTGTGCTTTGATATGCGCATTGAGAAGATGTGCTGTTCCCTCAATGCGTACGCCGTTCTCAAGTTCGCACTCGCCCTCGAAAGTGGCACGGCAGTCGATGTAGATGGTCTCCGGCAGGCGCAGGGTCACACCGGCCAGCATGAGCGCTTTTTTGATGCGCCGCTGCATGATCTCTTCTGCGTGGGCGAGGTCAAGCTTGGAATTGACACCCTTGAATTCTTCTTCTGCCACATAGACAGGATGTACAGTTCTTCCGTCATCTACAGCCATTTTTATGATGTCTGTCAGATAATATTCTGCCTGGGCATTATCATTGTCCAGTTGCGGAATATAGCGTTCCAGAAGGGCAGTATCGACTGCATAGATCCCTGCATTGACCGTTTGGGTACAAAGCTGTGCTTCATTGCAGTCTTTCTGTTCAACGATCTCTATGACATTCCCTTCACTGATGATGACACGGCCGTAGCCGGAAGGGTCTTTGAGTCTGATGACGGACATGTTGATGTCAGCATCTCCGGAAGTGAGTGCTTCAAGGGAAGCTTTGGTAATGAGCGGCATGTCACCGTTGAGTATAAGTGTACGGCTGTGTCTGGTGTGTACCCCTTTCATCGCACCTCCGGTACCGGGAAAGTTCTCGGCATCCTGTCTGTGGAAAATGATCTGTTCATATGCTTTTTCAACTTCTTTCTGAATCCTCTCGGCCTGATGATGGAGTACCACGGTAATGTCGTCGGAGATCTCTTTGGCCGCATCGATGGCATGGAAGAGCATGGGTTTGCCTGAAATGGTATGCAGAACTTTTGGGATAGCGGATTTCATTCTTGTTCCCTGGCCGGCAGCAAGGATCACAACAGAGATTGACATTATTTTGTACCTTTTGGATGAAATTGTATTTACCATAATAGTTTTCGTGATTATATCGAATTGAAATTAAGTGAGCAGATTTTATGCAGGCGAAAAAACCGTATACTGTGCCAGGAAAAGGGAATCACAGGCGGTCCCTTCCTGAACAGCTGTCATGATCCTCAGCGGATCATTTTTGCAGTTTTTCACGCACTTCTGAAACATGGACTCCTTCTCTGAGTATTTCGCAGCAAAAATCAACATGCTTGTTTGGTGAAAGAATCACGTACGGCTTCGCTCCTGTATCTCTGATTGTATCGCTAATGAGACATTTTATCGACTTGAAGGGTCTGCCGTCAAACAGAACGAACTGATATCGGGTATCTTCGATCCGGTCCATAAAATCATCTTCTGACGTGACTTTGTCAACACTATAGCCGAGGTTTATCAGCATTTTTGCATAAATATTCGCAATCATCGGAAATGAATGATACAGCAGGATGTCCCGCGAGGGTTTCTTTTGTTCTGCCTGTACAGTTTGTGCAGGTGATGCCACCTGTGCCTCTTTTGTCTGCATCTGTGTTTCTTTTGCCTTAACAGATACTTCCTTTGGAACAGGTGTTTCACTGTTTTGTGCCGTGGTTTCTTCAGGTATGGGTACTGCTTCTTTTAACGTTTCCTCTTTTACTGAATTGTCACTGAGGGATACCTCCTCTGTAAGGCTTGTTGTCTCATCAGAATCGTGGATGCTGACAGTCTCCTTCTCTTCTCCTGCCTTTTGCGGTGTGATGCATGTGGGGAAATACTCCTGAAGCAGTGTGTTGAGTTTATCCAGATCAAGCGGTTTGGAAAGGTAGTTGTCCATTCCGGCTTCTATGTATTTTTCTCTGTCTCCATGCAGGGCATTGGCAGTCAGTGCAACAATAGGTATATGCCTAATGCGGTTAACCCTTTCAAAACGAATAATTTCTTTCGTAGCTTCAATACCTCCCATGACAGGCATTTGAATATCCATAAAAATCATATCATATTCATTTTGCTTACGGAGGTCAAACGCTTCCTTGCCGTTGTCTGCAACCGTGACTTCCAGGCCAAAATCATTTAAAATCCTTTTGATCAATTTCTGATTGATCAGGTTGTCTTCTGCGATCAGTGCATGAATATTGTCAAAATGACAGTATGATGCTGTATGTTCCTTTTCAACCTTTTGGCTTTCTTCTTTCTGTTGGCACAATTCAAGTACAGTGATGATTTTGGTAAAGTTGACAGGTTTATAGACAATTTTCCTCACTTTGTCACTGGGGACATTAAAGTCGCGCTGCAACTCTCCTGTTGTAAGCAATACAAGCTGGGTTGGAAGTTCGAGATAACGCTCAAGCTCACCCTTGTGTCTTGTATATTCCTGTGAGAAAAATACCACATCCGGCAATTCAGACTGCTCTAAAGCAAAAATTTCGTCACCGTAATACACTTTGAAACTTACCCCAAGGTAGTCAAAATAGGCGATCAGGTTAATATCTATCTGTCTGTAAATATCTTGGGAAGGCAGAACAAGTGCAATGCTCATGCCCTTGTATCTCTGTGCGTAATTCTCTTCTTCCACTTCGGATTTGTTGAAATGAAGGGTAAAGAAGAATGTGGAACCCTCTCCTTCTTCACTGTCTACATCCAGTTCTCCTCCCATAAAGGAAATGATCCGGCTGGAGATGGAGAGTCCGAGTCCTGTACCTCCGTATTTCCTGCTTGTCGAACTGTCTGCCTGGGAAAATGCTTCAAAGATCTTTGCTTTCTGCTCCCTGGAAATACCGATACCCGTATCACTAATGGAAAAATGGAGGGTAACATCGTTTTGTGTTTCGGCAACTTGGGAAATATTGACATTGATCGCTCCGTGTACATTGGTAAATTTCGTTGCATTGCTGATAAGGTTGATGATGACTTGAGACACTTTTGTAGGATCGCCTATCAGGGTGTGCGGAATGGTCGGATCGATATAGATACCCAGTTCGATATCTTTTGAAAAGGCTTTTGCGGCATAAGACTCTACGGCTGTTTCAAATGTTTCAAATGTCTTAAACGGGATCGACTCAATTTCAAATTTGCCTGATCCCATTTTTGAATAATCAAGTATATCATTGATAATTCCGACCAGGTGATGTGAACTTGTATCAATAATATCAACGAATTCTTTTTGCTCTATATCCAGTGCTGTACCTTTCAGCAGATCGGTAAAGCCTATGATGCCGTTCAGCGGAGTACGGATCTCATGTGACATATTGGCAAGGAAGGTTTCTTTGTTGGCTTCATTGGCTTCATTGATCGTTTGTGCCAAAAATTTATAGATCTTCCTGTTATCTCTTGTAGCAATGATCTCTTTGAGTTCTCTATTCTTCTTCGGTGTCAATCCTATTTCAATACTTTTAAGTGTGTCTTCAAGCAGCTGTTTTTCTTTGTGCATCATCCTGAAAAGATATAAAAGGAAGAAAAAGAGGGACAGAAAGAAGAGACTGACATACAGATACTGCATCATGTTTTTTTGTTTTTGGGCACTCTCAACACTCAGTAAATGGGTTATCTTCTTCAGGATGGCATTCTGAATGCTCTGGACAAAAGCAATTTTCTGCGCATAGACAGTTTTGATTTGGGGGAGGGTAACGGTGTAAAGACCGTTACCTGATTCTGCGTAGATCATGACCGTTTCATTTAACCCAAGATTCTCAAACTGTGCTACGGAAAGTCTGGTGTGAATATGGGAAATATCGTATTTTGGAAAGTTGTTTTCTATATGGAGCCTGTCCCATGCCACAAGATCTTTTTTCCCCATGACTAACGATTTTTCTACGATAAATGAAAGATAGGATTTTTCAAGCGCCAAATGGTATTTCAATGTTTCGAGTGCAATAAACTGTTTGAGTGCCTCACCGTTCCTGATCTTCACGGTTTTGCGGGAAACATCTTTGAGCATCATGATCATTTGCTGAAAAATATTGTCATCATATTCATCAAAAAAGATATTGTTGTAGTCTTTGCTCAGGGTATCAACTTTCGAATGGACAAAACCGAGATTTTTTTCAATATCCGTGAGATAAGTCAGATAATGGTTAAATTCGGCATGGGTACCGATCCAGCTTTTCAAATCATCCATGGCTGCTGAAACTTTTTGGCGGTCAGATTTCAGTTGTTTGGCATTTTGGCTGTTCTCTTTGCCCAGATAGATGGCACTTGTATAGACTTCATCGGTCAGCCGGTCTATGAGCCTGTCTGTTTTGGTGAAAAATTCGACCTGCTGTGTGTTATTCTGTGAAACCCTATAGGCACGATACAGCCCGTAGGTATAGTATGCCGAGAAGAGAAAAGCGGAAAAGACAGTCAAAAATAAAAGAAAAAAGACTGATTTGCTGTTGAATATTTTCATAATTGTTTCCTACGCTTTCTTAAAGGTTTTTGCTGTGATATGCTGATATTGCATCTGTTTTTCTTTCCAGATATACCACTGAATCTGACAGCAGGTTCGGAATAAAATACTGATCAATATTTTTCAGAACCTGGTCATCTCTGTGCCAGACTTTATCGATATTCTGCCGAATATCCTGAAGGTCCCCGGGGTAGGGGTAGGCATTGATCTCGGCTAAATACTGTTGTAGACCACTGATCGACTTTTGAAGGTTCACTCTGTTGTTCTGTGTGTCATAGCCCCGGTAAAGTGCCATATAGTATTTGGTAATACGTTCCAGCAGATACTTGATATTCTTGGTTGCAACCAGCATTTTCTCCTCTTTGGAAAAGGTATAGGCATAGGTTCTGCCGATGGAGTCTGCACCTTCAAGCAGGGTTTCACTGTAATCCAGCATCAAAAGGGCATCTGCACTTGTCGGCTTCTGCTTGATAATAGACAGTATTTCTTCTTTGCTGTAAGCCAGAAATTCCAAAATATTCTGTGTATCTTCATCTTTTGTCACTGATGAAATGATTTTCAGGTTTTCTTCCAGTTTTTTCAAGGTTGCATAAAGATTTTTCTGCATTTTTGCATTGTTCGGATAAGTGTAGTAAAACAGATATTCCTTGGCTATTTTTTGACTCAGGTAACGTATATTTTCTGTCGCTTCAATGATCTTTACATCACCTCTTGTCATTTCTGTCTTTTTGATTTTTTCTGTTTTGTCTGCCTTTTCCTTTTGCATAGTATGCATCCCGGCAGCGTGTGTATGTTGTTTTACGCTTCCCGAAGCATACATACTGCTTGCGCCTAAAAACAGACAGCACCAAAAGAGCTTCTTCATATCAAACCTTTTCATTTATTTGGATAATGCAACATACAATTCAGTGATCTGATTCATTTTGTCGGTAATATCATCGGTCGTATTAAATACGATCAGCGGCAATCCGCCTTTTTCAATATTGAGATAGAATTTATAGACGATCTTCCAAAGTCTGTTTATCTTGTTGAGTTTCCGGTTGATCTCCGGTGTATTGGAAGGATTGTTCATTAATGCTTTATGCGCATCGCTGAATTCTTTTACAGCCTCTTTCATCTGATCAACGGTATTCTTATCTCTTATTCCTGCCTGATAGGCAATGTAGTATTTGGCAATACGCTGTGCCAGCATTCTTTGTCTTCCCGCTTTTCCCACGAGAGCAGATTCTTTCAGGTTTGCTTTCTTCTTCAGCGAATTTACAACATACTGGCTTCCCTCGAGCATAGATTCACTCAAGTCGATAATTAACTGTGCATTGTCAAGATTGAACGGTTCATTGGCTGTACTTTTGAAGTCTTCCATGCTCAGTTCGACAAATGCAAGCAGGTTCTTGATCTCCGGGTCATTGATGGAATTGACCAGTGTTTTATGTGTTGCTACCATAGCCTTAAGGGAGGCAGCTAACTGTTTTTGCGCTTTGGATACAGCGATTTTTTCGCCTGCATACAGGTAGTCTTTTGCAATTCTCTGAGAAAGCATTCTCTGTCTGCCTGCAATATCGATCAGCTGGAGAACATCATGTGTCTGTGCTGTTGTCTCTTGCCCCGTGCTGCTGTTTTGGGACGAATTGTTGTCTGCATAGAGCGTAGTACCCATAAGTGCTGTTGCTGCTGTTGCCGCCAAAGTGATTTGTTTGATCCATTGTGTTTTCATCTTTTTTCCTTTTATTTTGTTTCATTGGCAACATAGAGTTGTGTTGCTTTGTTCATGTCTTTCAGCATATCATCCGATTTTTTGTAAATCAGTGTCGGAATAAATTTGGTCGTATTGCTCTGATTCATCATTTCAAAATATTTAAAAGAACGCTGTACTTTTTTCAGAAGCAAAGCAATCTCTTTTGTTGTAAGAGGTGAAGACTCCAATGTTTTAAGCGATGTACCAAAAAGCTTCATTGCATCCCCAAGTTTTTTCCTGAACTTCGGATCATCCACACCCCATACTTTCAGCATATACAGACTTGCCATCCTTTGGGAGAGCATACGCTGTCTGCCTGCTATGTTGACTATCTCTCCTGATTTTTTTCCTGAATCTTTGGTAAACAGAATAGTTGCCTCATTGGAAGCCTTTAAAAGCTGATCCAAATCTTTTTGCAGTATTCCAACCTTTTCTTTGGACGGTTTTTCAGACAATATCTGCCTAATCGGAACCCAAAGCGTTTGCACGGTTTGCAAACTTTTTTTCGTTTCTGCCTTTTTTGTATACTTCGAAAGTGCTGTCAGGTGGTCTTCAAACGCACCTATGGTTTTTTGAAGATCTTCCTTAGGTTTGCCATAGGTATTGCCCATGCCTATCATTGCATAATCCTTCAGCATACGCTGGGTATACATTCTTTGTTTACCTGCCGTATCTACTGCCTGTGTTACACTGGTGATTTCTACGGCACAGGCAAACGTGCTGACAATACTGAACAGGACAAAGCCTTTGAGAAACATTCCTTTTTTTTCAGCTATGAAATCTTTCATTTCTTTTCCTGTGCGGCATACAGTCCCGTTGCCGTATTCATATCTTTTAAGATATCATTGGATTTTTTATAGATCAGTGTCGGAATAAATTTTGAATTTGACCTGTTCATGATTTCAAAGAACATAAAAGACTTCTGAGCTCTTTTCAGCAGTGTCATGATTTCCGGTGTAGTCATTTTGGACTTCATCAGTTTATCCAGTGAGGTTTTAAACAAATCCATGGCTTTTGTCATTTTTACTTTGAACTGAGGGTCATTGACACCCCATACTTTCAGCATGTACAAACTTGCCATTCTCTGGGAAAGCATACGCTGACGTCCTGATATATTGATGATTTCACCTGAGACCTTTCCTGTCTGTCTGGCAAAAAGACCCACCGCCTCATTGGACTGTTTCAGCAGGGCTTCCAGGTCTTCCTGCATTTTTCCGGCTTTTTCTTTGCTTGGCTTTTCCTGCAATGCCGCTTTAATGGGCATCCACATTTTTTTGACTTTCTGCAAACTTTTCGCTGTCACCGGATCTTTGTTAAATGCGATCAGCGCATTTAAATGATCCTCAAAATTTCCCATGATCTTTTTAAGATCTTCGGAAGGATTGCCAAAATTGTTTTCCAACCCTATCATGGCATAGTCTTTCAGCATTCGCTGGGTATACATTCTCTGTTTACCTGCCACATCCACTGCCACAGAAAGGTTCGCAATTTCTATAGCATATACAACACTGCCAAACAGCAGAACCGCAAGAACGATCCTCTTCCCTATTCGCATAACTCCATCCATCCTGACTCCTTTTAATCTGTCTCCCTTGTAAGTCAAAAGGCAGTCTGTACTGGCTTCTTCCCGACAAAAGAATTTTTTTACTTAAATTATTCCTATATTTATTATAGCTAAGAAATAAGTAATAATAGTAGATACAAATCAAAATATATCATTTAGAGATATTTTAATGATATTCTTATGATATAAGTCTGATTTTTTTCTTGTATACCTCATAAAATGAAAAAAATAGTGACAATATTCTTTTTTTATCAAGATAGTATCAGTGTATCATTTGAAATAAAAAACAAGAAGAGCATTTTCAGAAAAAAATTTTTCTAAAAATGGCTATAATAGCACTATATTTGACTCAGGATATTAGCATATTCGGAATATGAGTGCATAGAAAGGATGATTATCAATGAAAAAAAACTTTTTTTTCTTCTCAATATCTCTGCTTTTCCTGCAGGCGAACAGCACTATGGAAGAGGTTTATTTGAAAAATGCCTGTAACTCCTGTCATGGTATGTACGGGGAAGGTATGGGAGCAGCGCCGAGGCTTCAGGGGCAAAGAGCAAATGTACTTTTGAAAAAGTTGAGAAATCTTCAGCAGGGAAAGACACGTACCGCTTTCGGTACCATCATGATTTCTTTTGCCAAAACACTCGATCAAAATCAAACCGTTGAAATGGCAAAATATCTTTCAACACTGAAGAGAGTAGAACCGGAAGAGACTTACGAACTCGAATCCGACAATTCCGGTGACGGCTCTTCCTGAGACAGGCACTATTGCGCGGCTGTCGTGTTTGCCTCTGCAGCGGAAGCAGTATCTGCCGCCGGTGCCGCCTCAGTTGCTGCAGGCTCCGCTGCTGTAGTTGTTTCAGAAACTTTTTCTTTCAATGAATCGACCGCAGCGGAAGTATTCTTTTTTACATTCTCCACTGCTTCTGCCGCTTTTTCTTTGACATTCTCAACCGTTTGGGAAGTTTTTGCAGCGGCATCTTGGGCTGCATGGCTGACTGTCTCTTTGACTGCTTCGACTTTTTCCTGTGCCTTTTCGCTGGCAGCCTTCATTTTTTCTTTAAGATCGTCAAGTTCTTCATTCGCATCAAAAAGATCACTGTCAAGATCCTGTACTCTTTCTACGTTCGCACCATATTCATAAACCAGTTCGCCGCCGTCTTTACCCTGCTTGAGTATCCCTGCTATGAACACAATGAGAACAAGAAGGTAGAGTGCTTTCATCAACCCTCTCTGGATCAAAGCAGAAAGCAGTTTAAAGATAACGACTATCGCCGATGCCAGCATCAGGTAAGTACCCAGGAGCTTGTGTGCTTTCAATTCAGTCTGTCCGGCCTGTGTCAAGGCGTCAAATGCTTCTTTTCCGTCATGCAAGCCGGTAAAATATGCTGCGATTGCAGCGATCATACCAATAATCAGAAGAATAAAAGAGATCACTCCGATCGCTTTTTTCTTTGCAAAAAGATTGATGATCTCAATGATCAGAACAAGAATCGGTATGGCGATCACAAAATGATCCACCGGCGGGTGAAGTAATGTTGCAATATCGAAGGGAAGTTCGACCTGTGGTAGTTTCAATGCTGGTAATTCCATGGTTTTTCCTTAGATTAAATTTTGGATTGAACGATTATAACACAAAACAAGTTAGTTTTATAATTTAGAAAGGTTTGACTACGACCATTATGACGATAAAAATCATTAAAAGTGTCGGTACCTCATTATAAAAACGGAAAAATTTACCGCTTTTATAGTAAGGATCCGCTATCAGCGTTTTTCTGATCTTGTTCAGTGAAAAACTGTATGCGATCAGCAGGGCAACCAGAAAAAGCTTTACATCCAGCCAGCCGCCGCTTTGGAAAATACCCGGATTCAGATACAGCATAGTCCCGCCTGAAAGAATGGTTGCCCACATCGCAGGGACTCCTATGTAGGTATAGAGTTTATACTCCTGTACCTCTACTACTTCAGCGAATGCTTTGTTGTCTGCATGCTCTCTATGATAAATAAAAAGTCTCGGCAAATAAAAGAGCATTGCCATCCAGCTTGTAAAACTCATCACATGAAATGCCAGTATCCAGGTATAGTATGCCATTTTAATTCTCCAAAATCGTAAAATCTTTTTTGCTGTAAATGACCAGCTGTAATTTCGTATAATACCCAAGATGTGCATAGTGTATCTTGAGTTTTGACCCGTTTGCAGGGGTGAGTTTTCTGTTTTTGAAGTAGATCGGGATCTTTTTGCCGTTGACGTATATATATTTATTGTTATACACTCCGACGATCTCCCGCACTACTTCATTTTGTCGCCAGATCCCAGGTGGCTGATAGAACGGTGTCAGGCTGACTGATCCTTTCTCTTTGAGTTTCACCAAAGCAGTGATCTCTTTCAAACCTTTATAGGTAGAGATCTCCTGCACCCGGAGATCATACCTCCTGCCTTCTTTCAAGTCATTGACAGTACCGTAAAGAAAGATTCCCCGTCCCCGGGGTGTCTGTTTGACTACTGCATATCTTCCGCGCTTCAAAACCACTACAACATTGTTTAAATCCACAGGAGCATCAAGACTTTTCATCTGGTAAAGGTCATCGATCTGTTTGGGGACAGGCGGCTTGTTTTTCATATCTTCCCCGGAAATTCTAAACGGTTTTATATCAAAATAGGCATAGACCGGAAGATGGTCAGAATAGCCTTTTCCCGCATGTCTGCCTCCCTTCATCTGCCAGCTGTTGATATAGCCTTTGGGGGTGAACAGCATCGCTGACTTGAAAACGTTAAAAGAGTGGTTCACATAGTCAATATGTTTTCCGTCAAAAAGTGTGGCAGGCAGTAAAATGTGGTCAAGTGTACTTTTGGTACCGTAAAACCTGTGACTCCACCGTTTTTTATAAGGCAGTTCCTGCCAGAGGTTAAAATGTTCTCCCTTTTTTCCCCTGATGATCTCTCCTTTGCTGATGAGATGATCACCTCTGAGTGTATGCAAAACCTGATTTATTCCTGTTACACCCTTGCGGTCATCCAGTCTTTTTTTCAGAGTCAGATATGCATCATAATTACTGTTGAGATCTCCCAGAATAATGTATTCTTTGTCTTTCGGCATAGCAAGAATTCTTTTTTCCAGGGTTCTGGCATAGGCAATACGCTTGCTCTCGTAGCCTTTTCGGCTTTTGGATTTCCAATGGTTTACAAACAAGGTGAGCGGTCTTCCCTGTATCTCCACTTCAGCTTCCAGAATGTTGCGTATTCCCGGTGCAGTGCCTACCTGGAGATCTCTGCTCTTCTTTATGGGATATCGTGACAACACAGCTACCTGGATGGAAGAACCTTTTTTATGGCTTATGGCAGCATACCTGTAGCCGCATCCCACGCGCTTCAGACGCCTGGAAAGCAGGTTAAAGACAAAAGCATTCTCAATTTCCTGCAAACCGACAATGTCAGCATCCAGTGCACAAATCACTTCTGCCGTATGGTTTAATTTGATCTGCATCATCCGGGTCGACCAGTTGTATTTTCCCGGAATGAACTCATCATATTCCGTGCCCTGCACCTTGTCATCAAAGAGGTTTTCAACATTATAGGTAGCCACTTTGAAAGGTTTGGCAAGCAGTAAAAAAGGAATCAGTAACATAAAAAGAATAGGCATAGTGAAGTGTAACGAAAAAAAGATAGAAAGAAAATTTGTATGTCAAATTGACATACAATTTATTGTGCTGCAATACTTTGAAGCAGGTCCAGAAATTCTTCTTTATTCCCAAATCCTTCGACCATATCGATCACCGTTTTACCGTCACTGCCGATAAAATAAAAAGAAGGTGTCCCCAGTCGTTTCATGCCCAGCGGCAGTTTTTGTGTCAAAAGATTCATTTTGACCAGTACAAATTTTTTGTTGAGCGCAGCTTTTACTTCAGGTTCTACCATCACTTCTCTGTCCATACGCATACACCATCTGCAATAAGGAATATAGCCTTCGATGAGAATGATCTTTCCTTCCTTTTTGGCAATTTGTTTCGCCGCATCATAGCTGTAACGCCTGACACCTTTCCTGCGCATCATTTTCTCGGCATACTCATACATAAAATCCGCCAGTGCTTCTATGTCATCTTCGTTCAGTTTGCCTTTCATGTCTGGCATCTTTCCGAAAAAACGGGTAAATTTCTTTGGGATCACACCTTTTTCTTTGGAGGGATGGGCAAGATAATCGGTCAGCCAGTCCTCTATCTGAAATTTTTGTCCTTCCGCATCAGTCTTTCTGTCCCCTACCTGGTCTTTGAGCATAAAGGACATCTCCGTCAGCGTGGGTGCGGTCAGATTCAAGTCTGTATTGTTATGTTCAGCATTGGCGATGATCTTGTTCTGAGGAATGTAATACTGGTGGCAGGAAGCACATTTCTCTTTGAATACCTCTTCTCCGGACACAGCAAAAAGCAGTGTGTTCAACAGCACGGTGATCATTATTAAAAATTTCACAGCATCTTTCCTATGGCAGTTTTATGGCATTTTCAAGCAGCACGATCTGCTGTTCTTCTATGAGAGCGGTGAGTGTCCGTTTGAAGTTCTTCTTGCTCATTCCAAACACTTTTTTGATCTCTTCGGCATCACTTTTGTAAGTAAAAGGAAGCTTACCGTCCGCCTCTTCAAGGTGCTTCAGAATGATCCCCTCCGCTTCGCCTATCTTGGCCTGTTTCCCTATGGGCTGCAAAGAGAGATCAAGTTTGCCATCCTTGCGAACCGTTTTGATGTAGACTTTTTTTCGCTCACCTACTTTTACAGGTTCAAAGATTTCATTGGAAAACAGCATCCCTTCATACTGATTGTCCGCAATCACTTTATACCCAAGCGGTGTAGGGGCCAGGACAATGGCATCAAGCACTTTGTTCTGATGCAGCCCTTTCATGTCGCGATTGAAATACTTTCCGATCTTCTGTGTTCCGTACAGCCGCCCGGTCTGCTCATCGAGACAGACACGCAGCAAATATTTTTTACCTATATTAAAGTGTTCTTTCTGCTGGGAAAGCGGTACAAAGAGGTCTTTGGGCAGTCCCCAGTTGACAAAGGCACCATAGGGTTTATAATCTACCACGGTAAAATAACCGTATTCTCCCAGTTTGGCATAGGGCATCTTCGTCGTAGCTACCGGGCGGTCTTCACTGTCCGTATAGACAAAGACATCCAGCAGAGCCCCCATAGGCATTTCATCTTCCATGATGTAGACATTGGGCAGCAGTACCTCTTCATAGTCTTTGGCGGCAAGGTAGTAACCGAAATCTGTATCACGCTCTATTTTGAGGGTATTGATTTCACCTGTTTTGATTTGTTCATTTTGAATTTTTTGTTCTGGCATTGTGTGATTCCGTTCTTTTTCATGTTTCGTAAGGTTATTACGATGTATTGTAAAAGTATAGCGTAATTTTTTGCTACACTCATCCCAAACATATGACAGAGGAAGCTCGCTACCAAAGCGAGTGATTTCCGGGAAGCAGAACCGGAACACCAAGACTACATTCAACACTATCCGAATGGATATATCTGCCACTTTGTACACCCTGAGCGGGTACTGCCAAAACATAAGGGGACCTCTACCAATATGCTCATTTCAAACGTATCCCTCTGTGCGGAAACACGTATTACACACACCTGCACAGATTTTGGGTAAACTTCACCTATCTTATTGATACAAAGGAATTTTATTATGCGTAAAGTATTACTGTTTTTAGCGTTAGGCATCGCTGTGATGGCAAAGACACAGACGATTGTCTTTGCCGCCGGATGTTTTTGGGGCGTAGAGAAGCACTTCGAACATCTTGACGGGGTCAAGAGCGCTACGTCCGGTTATGCCGGCGGGAGTTATGACAACCCTGACTATAAGAAGGTACTGGCACACAGAAAGAGCAAACAAAATGTCATTAACTATGCCGAGTCTGTAAAAGTAGTGTATGATGACAGCAATATCTCGACAGAGAGCCTCATCAAGTCATTCTGGGAGCTGCATGACCCTACCCAGGGGAACAGACAGGGCAACGACAGAGGAAACAACTACCGCTCTGCGCTTTATTACACTACGGACAAACAAAAAGAAATAGCTTTGTCAAGCAAAAAAATATACCAAAAGCTCTTGAACAAGGCAGGGTACGGTACCATCACTACAGAAATAAAACCACTCAAAAAGTTTTATCCTGCAGAAAACTATCACCAAAACTACTTAGAGAAAAATCCGTTTGGCTACTGTCCCAACCATGCAACAGGTGTAAAGTTTGGCAATCAAAAGACAGCCGCCGACACCATCTCGCCACTGGGCGGCAAGGAGATCGTCGTGATAGATGCCTTGCACTGTAGATTTTGTGAAAAATTCAAAAAGAATATCACAGACCATTATAACGGTACTCTGCCTCTGAGAACCGTACACCAGAATGCCCTGCAAGGCTTCACACTCAATACCAAGATAGAAGGAACGCCCACTATCTTGTTCATAAAAGACGGCAGAGAAGTAGAGTCTTTTGTGGGCTACATGGATGAAAAAACATTTTACAAAGCGGTCGGAGCGTTCAAGCTGGGTAAAGACAGTGAAGGCTACGATGTGGCGTTTCACAAAAGTACCGATGGCAGATTTTGCAAGAAATATGATGAATTCAAACACACAGGCGATGGTGTTTTTAGAGACAAGATCTCAGGAGATATCCTCTTTGATACCCGTGACAGATTTAACTCTGGTTCAGGGTGGCTCAGCTTTTTCAAGGCTGTAAATGGCGCTACCGTTCAAAAAGAGGACAACAGCTTTGGTATGCATCGTGTAGAGATCATTGCCAAAAAGTCCGGGGCACATTTGGGACATGTCTTTAACGATGCCCCAGGAGGCAGACAACGATTTTGCATCAATGCGACCGTATTGGAATTTGTTCCAAGAGATCACATAAAAAAGCAGCGAAAAAAATAATGCGAAAAGCAGTAAAATCTTGCTACAAATGTTATCTTGCCTCACAGATTTATTTTTATTGGGAACGAACCATTTTATAGAGGCCGTAAGAAAACTTCAGCCTTTTTTTGTCAGGAGCAAACCTATTTTTCTATCTGATCCAAATGCTCCGCAAAGGCATCGGGTTTGATGAACCCTGTCAAGCTTTTTTCCGGCAGGTATTTGTTCTTTTTGTCAAAGAAAATAATATTGGGCGTACCAAAAAGTTCAAACTTTTTCAGCAGTGCTTTTTCTGCATCGGTATTATCCGTCACATCGACCTGAATGAAGGTAAAATGCTTCAGTGCTGCCTTTACTTTGGGGTTGGGGAAAGTGATCTCTTCGAGTTCTTTGCAGGCGGTACAGGAATCTTTCCCGAAATCGACCACTACCGGCTTTTTGGAAGCAGCCACTTCCTTCATCAGGCGGTCGATGGTGTAACCGCGGTGATTTTCTTTCTTTTGGGAAACAACCGCCGAAGTACTGCCTCTGCCGGAAGTAAATTTTTCAAACGGTTTGAGCATGGAATCCGCACTGCTGAGCGCACCGACAAACAGAGATGCCCCGTACAGCATAAAGACCACTGCAAGCAGTTGTACCATTTTTTTTATCCCTTTTTTGACACTGCTCGGGTCGAAAACACCCATATAGAGTGCTGAGCCCATGAAGAGCAGCGACCAGAGGACCAGGGTGATACTCTCAGGAAGAATACGTGACAGCATAAAGATACCCAGTCCGAGCATCATCACCCCGAATACCTGAGATACGGTCGTCATCCAGCCGCCGGGTTTGGGCATGAATTTTCCTGCACCGATACCTACAAGCAAAAGCGGTACTCCCATACCCATACTCATAACGAACAGGGCGACACCGCCGAGAAAAGCATCGCCTGTATGTGAAATGAACAGCACTGCTCCGCCCAGAGGCGGTGCCACACACGGTCCGACAATAAGTGCTGACAGTAGTCCCATGATAGCGGTTCCTATGATACCGCCTTTCTGCCCTGCCTCATCGCTTGCAGCCGAAATTTTGGACTGCCACGAAGCAGGAAGTCCCAGTTCATAGTAGCCGAAGAGAGAAAATGCCAGAGCCACGAACATTGCGGCAAATGCAGTCAGGACCCACGGATTCTGCATGGCAGTCTGTATATCTGCGCCCAAAAGTCCTGCTATGACCCCCACAACAGTATAGGTCAGCGCCATGGACACGACATAGACCAGCGATGTAAAGAAAGCTTTTCCCACACTCGGCTTCCTGTTTCCAGACTGGGAAACTATGATTGAGGAAAGGATCGGGATCATCGGGAAAACACACGGTGTCAGTGCCAGCAGAAGGCCGAAGATAAAAAAGAGCAGAATAATGAAGAAAGAATTTTCATGGCCAAGGACATCCGCAATCTTTGCCGTATTGCCTTCATGTGTCAAAGAGGAGATTTTGTCGAAAATACCTGCTTCAGCCCCCTTGAACTTAAACTGTTTTTTAATCGGCTGATAACAGATACCCCTGTCAGAACAACCCATAAATTCCATTTCAAGCGTATAGTCTCCTTTGACCCGGGAAGTGATCTCCTTGACAGGGATCACTACATCGACCTCTTTTTGATAGACCATATCTCCGTCAAGATCATGCGCTTTGGGTTTTTTTACCTTTAATTCAAACTGCTTTGGGGCAACAATGCGATAATGCAGAGAATCTTTATAGACATGTATCTTGTCTGCGAGTACAATTTTCGTTTCTATCTTGTCACCGAGCTGAACTGCTGTAGCATGGAAAGCTTCATCAGGGGAAAGAAACTTGTTTTTCTTCAAGGCACTGCTGAAACCGCCAAATACCAAACCGCTAAAAAGTAGACTCAAAATAAGTAACTTTTTGATCAAATTCTGCATTTTCTCTCTTTTATGTTGAACTTTTTATAGTATTCTATTGTACTATTTGTGTATAAGCTGTGTAATATTAGCGAAAATGGATTAACCATTTATTGCATATCCATTCTAAAGGCGATTGAAATGGCAAATCATTTAAAAGAAGAACATTCACCCTATCTTCAGCAGCATGCTGACAACCCTGTAGACTGGTATCCCTGGGGGGAAGAAGCCTTTCAAAAAGCACGTGACGAGCATAAGCCCGTTTTTCTGAGCATCGGCTACAGTTCCTGCCACTGGTGCCATGTCATGGAACATGAATCATTCCAGGACAACAAAACGGCACAGATACTCAATACTTATTTTGTTTCCATCAAAGTAGACCGGGAGGAGCGTCCTGACATCGACAAGCATTTTCAAAGTGTCTACCAGCTCATGAACGGACGTCCCGGAGGCTGGCCCACATCTATTTTCCTCACAGAAAACCTCAAGCCTTTCTACTCGGCGACCTACATTCCCGATGAGCCTAAATACGGTATGATGAGTTTTTCCTCTCTGCTTGAAGTCATTGCAGACAAATACAAAAATGACAAAAAGGTACTTGTCAGCGAAGCAGATAAAATACTCAAACACCTCAACCCCAAAGAGAGCAAGATACAGGCAACCAAGCTTGATGAAAGTATTATGGCGAGAGTTCTCAAGCAGGCAGAGCAACTCTTTGACAGTAAAGAAGGCGGTTTCAACAAGGCCCCCAAATTTCCGCAGGCATCCACGCTCGAACTGCTGCTCGACCTTTATCGTATCACCGATGAGAAGGATGCGCTGAATATGTCCGTCCAGTCACTCTCTTCCATGGCAAGAGGAGGACTCAGAGACTTGGTAGAAGGCGGTTTCTGCCGTTATTCCACCGACAATGAATGGCTGGTACCCCATTTTGAAAAGATGACTTACGACAATGCACTCCTTGCCTCGGTCTACCTTCAGGCCTACCATACTACCCACAATACTTTTTACAAAGATGTGGCGTTTGAAACACTGGATTTCATGCTGGAAAAAATGAAAGAAAATGAACTTTTCTATTCTGCTTCCGATGCCGATACAGAAGGGGTGGAAGGAAAATATTTTGTCTATACCTATGAAAAAGCGCTCAAATCCTTTAGCAAAGCGGGTATTCCGTCCGAAGCACAGACAAAACTGGCAGAAACACTGCACATTACCCCCCAGGGAAACTTTGAAGGCAAAAATATCGTCCGGGTGGACGATCCGGCACATGTAAATATACCCTACTATCAAGAGGCTCTCGCAGCACTCAGGAAACGGCGGGAAGAGAAACGTGTCTACCCGTTTATCGACACTAAAGTCATTGTCTCCTGGAATGCAATGATGGTCACCTCGCTCTTTCAAGCCGGAAGGGTAGAGAAAAAATATTTGAAACAGGCAAAAAAATCTCTTGACAGACTGCTCGATACAATGTATATCAACTCACAGCTCTTTCATTCCGTGCTCATCGACAAAAAGCCGAAGATCCATGCCTTTCTCGAAGACTATGCCTATCTTGGTGAAGCCCTGATAGAGGCATATGAAAGTACTCTGGATGAAACATACCTCATCATCGCTGTCAAACTGGCGAACAATGCCATAGAGAAATACTATCAACACGGAAAATGGAAATTTTCCAGAGGCGAGTTTGAAACCGATGCCGATATTTATGACAGTTCGTATCCTTCTTCTGTTGCAACTATGGTCTCACTGCTTCACAGTCTTTCTTCACTGGTCGATACCGTTTACAAGAAATTCGTTTTCAAAACCCTGGAGATTCACTCATACGATGTGATGCGACAGCCTATTTCAACCCCGAAAATGACGAGGATGGTCATCCGCTATCTTAAGGACGATATCATCATCAAAGCCAGGCAGGATCTCCTGATACCCCATATAGCACAACGGGATACGATCACCTACCCGTATACTTTTTTTAAAAACGATACCAATGACGGGTTTATGCTGTGCAACTCCAACAGCTGTTTCGGTCATGAGAAAGCTTTCAAAGGTATTGTGGAGAGAGTGGAAAAACGCCGGCACAATTAAATGAAACAGTTTGGGCCCATTCTCTTTTTCATGCTCTCACTGCTTAATGCAGAGCCAATGGAGCAGCGTACCCGTATTTTAATGGGAACCTATGTCACGGTTACCCTCCTCCCGGGCCATAACAGGGAGATCAGCCATACATTCCAGCTGCTCAAAGATATTGAAGGTTCTCTCTCTACTTTTGACAAAAATGCTTCACTCTACAGATTGAACCATACCCACCGTATATCCTATGATGCCTGTCTTGCAGAAGCACTGGAACGCTCCAAAGCCTACTACGAAAAGACACAGGGGTATTTTGACGTGACCATAGGGTCTATTTCCAAAAAACTTTATCATTTCGGTGAAGCACGAACCTATTCTCCATCCAAAGTACAACTTAAAAAAGCACCCTTGAATATCGGCGGTATTCACATCCGCAAAAAGTACATCATGACCGATACCGATATTACCGTCGATCTCGGCGGTATGGGAAAAGGTTACGGTGCTGACAAAGCAGCCGCCTATCTTCTGGAGCAAAATATTTCACAGGGGATCATTGCCCTGAGCGGAGATATCCGCTGTCTCGGTCCGTGCGAAGTCTATTTGCAATCTCCTTTTTCGGAACAGACCTTTGCCAGAACTGAAGCCAGAGTTCCCGACCTCTCTGTATCAACCAGCGGTACCTACCGGCGGTATGCCGCCAAAAAGTCAGAACACCATCTCATTGACCCCAAAACCGCTGAGCAGGAAAAGACCTTTGTTTCGGTATCTCTCTTCAGCCGTGCCGACAACAGTACCATAGATGCCTATGCCACCGCTGTCGCAGTCATGCCAAAAAAGAAAGCCCTGGCATTTTTAAAAGCTCATCAAAAGATCGGGTATGTTCTGGTTGAAACCAATGGTACAGTCATTTACGGGAACCTGGAGCCGTTCATACACATAGAATGGCGTAAAAGACCTGGAGGGTTTGCCATACCTACAACGATACATAAACCATGAACAGCAATACCAGAAATATTCCCGTGAACAGCGATATCGAGACCAGCTTGATCCACCCTGAGAGTACGACACCGGAAATGATCAGCCCGTAAACGGAAATATCGAACAGGGCTGCCGCAAAAAGAAGCATTGCCACAAAAAGTGAGACATACTGGGACACTCTGGTACTGAAAAGCATAAAATGCGCTACAGTAAAAATGAGCATACCCATGGCAAAAAGATGCGGCGCTGCCACTTCTGCAAAATGCTGCCAGCTTTTCTTTTCCGGTAAAACGATGATCTTGTGCAGTGTAGCCAAAACACTGCTGCTCCCGGAAAGTCCCTGTGACAATAAAAAAAGCCATATACCACTGCCAAGTATCAGCAGCGTATAGAATATCGTGTATCCGATAGGCAATTTATAAAGCGGATATTTCTTCATTTTAAAAGCAGTTTTTTCAAAATTCTCAGACCCATCAACACAGCGGACAGATGCCATACGGCAAACGATACCAGCCAGATATACGCAAAAAATATATTTGTAAAATAGGCTAAAAGCAACATAGGAGGTGCAGTCATGCCGCTGATAAATACAGCATGTACCACTTTTTTCGTTCTCTTGTGTTTTGGAAAAAGCCTGATATAGACAGAGCTGAGTATCAGCACGGCAAAAAGGGTCATAAAAAGATCGATATGCACCTGAAGCAACAGTGCATCAATGAGCATAGGCTCTTCAAAGTTTTCTGCATTTCCGTACAGTGTACTCTGCAGTGACGGTATATCGAACCCGATAACATAGCTGTGCAGAACCACATCCAGTCCAAGATAGAACAACAGGACAAACACGACTGCTGACATCAGATTGGCAAGCAGAGAGGAGTGCGCCAGGTCTTTGGTGACGAGAAACTTCATAAACCTACTTTTTAATCACGCTCAGAAGCAATGCTCTTGCGATCCGTGCTCCGTCTGTGATATTCCGTGCAGAGAGTGTTGCCCCACTGATGGTCGGTATGTCTTTACCCATGGTCAAAGGCGCAGAAACATTTTTTGACTTGAACTGGCCCATCCATGTCTGATTGGGAAGAAATTCCGGCGGTTCGCCAAAAGCCATGATCTCAGTAAACCGGAGTGTACCCGACGGGGTAAAAGCATAAAGGACCGTTGCCATCTTGGTTCTGACTTTTCTGCTTATCAGTATACCGTACCCGATGGTCCTGCCGCCGCTTTTGATTTCATAGTAACGGTACACCTTGGTTCTGACAGGTGCCTTTGCCTGTACCTGTACTTTTTTATACGCTGCTTTGCTCAGCACCAGAGACTTCGCATCGATGGAGCTTACCCCTTCGAAAGAGCTTTGTACCGCCTCTTCAACTTTGGCATTGGCTTTGGCAGAGGCGCTCTGCCCCAAAAGTATTGCCAACAGCACGCCTGCAAAAATCTTTTTCATATCTCTCTTTTCCAACATATGTTATTTTTAGAACACAAATCCCAAACCGAACGAAAAAATGTCTTCATCTTTGCTGTCAACCTCTTTCATTGCATAGTCAGCCTTCAGTACCACCTGGTCTACCGGAAAGAAGTTCAATCCGATTGTAGTCGTTTTTGTCTTATATTTGTCTTCATTCGACCCGTCAACCGTGGATGCAACAGGATTGAAGTCTTCATATTGGACAAAAACCGGTATTTTGTACTCGAACCCTGCAACTGTTCCTACATCGTATGCAGCGTTCACATAATATCCGCATATCCACCATATTCAAATTCCATTCCTGCGTTTAATTCACTTTTTATCTACAGACACTATAATCTGACTAGATAATTATCATTACCACACCGACTCAACACAAGGAAGCTTCCATGCAAAAATTCTTTTTTATCTTTATTGCCCTGACGCCCGCACTTTTCGCTGTATCAAACCAGAGCAAGGTATGCCAGAAATGCCACCCTGCCATTTACAGCGAATACTACAATTCTTCCCATCGCAAAGCATCCGTGGTCAACGATCCCATCCATAAAGCCTGCTGGAACCAATATCCCAAGAGTGCCAAAGGCTATACCTGTGCCAAATGCCACTCCCCCACCGACAAAAAAGTGATGAAAACCGGCATACTGACAGAAAACAATGAGATACAGAGAGAAGAACCCATCTCCTGTGCCTTCTGCCACACCATCAAAGAAGTAGATAAAGGTACCCTCTCCAACACCAACATAAGTACCGGAAAGCTCAAAGAATTTTTTACGGCGGAACAGTCGAAGAAAGGCACAAAAACTGCCCATTTTGAAACAAAATCCTCCTGGTTCGGGCTGATCAAAACATCACAGAACTCGCCTTATCATAAAATAAACTATAACAACGAAAACTACTACAACGGCAATGTCTGCATGGGGTGCCACTCACACACCGACAATAATCACGGCCTGGATATTATCATGCTCGATGCCCTGATAGACAAGAATGACAAAAATACCTGCATCAGCTGTCATATGCCGCAGGTACCCGGTTCAAAAGTGACACTGCATCAAAGCAAAACACACGCCTATCACGGTATCGCCGGTATTCACAATATGAACAAATCCATGGGCAAATATATTGACTTCAAGGTAAAACAGACAGCTGACGGTTTCAGTATAGATGTCATCAACCATGCCAACCATGCCCTTTTCGGCCAGCCCTACAGAGAAGGAAAACTGCTTGTAAGCCTACAAAGAGACGGCAAAACCCTACCGCTCAAACCATTTATCTTTACCCGCATACTTGCCAAAGACGGAAAACCGGCTATGCCGTGGAATGCAGATGCAACCCTGAAAGACACACTCATTTATGCCCATAAAAAGATCGACTATGCACAGCCTCTGCAGAAAGGAGATACACTTTTCATTACTCTCGGCATACAGCTCCTCTCCAAAGAGGGAGCAAAAGCACTGAACCTTGAAAAAGAAAGTCAGACCACACGCCTGCGGATACTCAAAGAGGAAACGGTACATTTTTGATCTGGCAGACGGCGTATGGCGGAAATATCCTAATGTTATTTGGCTATAATACAATCTAAATAACAACGTGTATCACGCACAAGGATTTCTATGATCAAAAAATGCCTCTTCCCCGCAGCCGGCTACGGTACCCGGTTTCTTCCTGCTACCAAGGCGACCCCCAAAGAGATGCTTCCTGTACTCACCAAACCTCTCATTCAGTATGGTGTCGAAGAAGCACTTGAAGCAGGCATTACCACCATGGCCATCGTTACAGGCCGGGGAAAACGTGCCATTGAGGACCATTTCGATATATCATATGAACTGGAACACCAGATCAAAGGAACAGCCAAAGAGCCGCTTCTGGCTGAGATCCGCTCTCTCATCAGCCAATGTACGTTCTCCTATACCAGACAGGTTGAAATGAAAGGACTGGGCCATGCTATCCTCACCGGGGAAACCCTCATAGGGAACGAACCGTTTGCCGTAGTACTTGCAGACGACCTCTGCACCAATCACAGCGACGGCATCCTCAGCCAAATGATCGAGGTTTACAACAAGTACCAATGCTCCGTCGTAGCCATAGAAGAAGTTCCCAAGGAAGAGACTAACAAATACGGAGTGATCGCAGGAAACCCGGTAGACGGTACGGACCATACCTACCGTGTTACCGATATGGTGGAAAAACCTGACCCAAAAGAGGCACCGACCAATATGGCGATCATAGGCCGATATATCCTGACACCGGATATTTTCAATATCATCAGAAATACAAAACCGGGCAAAGGCGGAGAGATACAGATTACCGATGCATTGCTTGAACAGGCGAAAGAAGGCCGTGTCGTTGCCTACAAATTCAAGGGCAAACGTTTTGACTGCGGTTCGGTTGACGGCTTTGTAGAAGCTACGAATTATTTTTATAATGAAAGGAAATAATTGTTAGACTTCTTAAAAGCAATTTTTCAAAATAAAAAACTTTTATGGTCTTTGACCAAAAATGATTTTAAACAAAAGTATGTTGGAAATTTTCTCGGTGTATTTTGGGCACTCATACAACCCACAGCCACCGTTTTGATTTTTTGGTTTGTATTTCAAGTCGGATTCAAATCTAAACCTGTAGATAATTTCCCCTTTATACTTTGGCTCATTGTCGGGCTGTTTCCGTGGTTCTTTTTTTCAGAAGCGTTTATGAATGGGACAAACAGCATTCTGCAAAACAGTTTTTTAGTGAAAAAAGTTGTTTTCAGGGTTAGCTTATTGCCCGTTATTCCTCTGCTTTCAGCCCTATTGGTACATATTTTTTTCATATTTTTAATGTTCGGCATGTTCATCTTTTATGGTCATATGCCTGAAATCTACTGGCTTCAAATCTTTTATTATCTCACTGCAATGTGCGTACTGCTTCTAGGGCTTTCCTGGATCACTTCCTCGGTAGTCGTCTTTTTTAAAGACATGGGGCAGCTTGTCAGCATTGTCATTCAGTTTGGCTTTTGGCTCACACCTATTTTCTGGAACATCTCAATGATACCGGAAAAATACCATTGGCTGATACGGTTGAACCCTCTGGTATACATCATTGAAGGATACAGGAGCAGTATGATTTACCATAAATGGTTTTGGGAAGATATGTCAATGACTGTTTACTATTGGCTGTTCACGGCAGTCATATTTATAGTCGGTGGTTTAACTTTCAAAAAACTCAGACCACATTTTGCGGATGTATTGTAATGAATAATGATATTGTTATAAAAGTAGAAAATCTGACGAAAATCTACCATCTCTACGATAAACCACAAGACAGACTTAAAGAGGCACTCAACCCTTTTAACAAGTCCTATCACCATGATTTTTATGCTATGCAAAATGTTTCATTTGAAATCAGAAAGGGAGAAACTGTCGGTATCCTCGGTCGTAACGGTGCAGGGAAATCAACCCTGCTGAAGATGATCACCGGCGTTCTCACTCCCACTTCCGGTTCCATGGAGGTACAGGGGAAAATCGCATCACTCTTAGAACTGGGTGCAGGTTTCAATCCTGAAATGACTGGTATAGAAAACATTTATCTCAATGGTACACTCATGGGCTTTTCAAAAGAGGAGATGGATGCCAAAGTAGATGATATTATTGCTTTTGCAGATATTGGAGAGTTTATTTACCAACCTGCAAAAATGTATAGTTCCGGAATGTATGCACGGCTGGCATTTGCTGTATCAATCAATGTGGAACCGGAAATTCTGATCGTAGATGAAGCTTTGAGTGTTGGAGACATAAAATTTCAAATTAAGTGTATTAATAAATTCAAGGAATTGCAGGAAAAAGGTATTACTATTCTGTTTGTCAGCCATGACCTTTTTACTGTACGCAGTTTTTGCAATAAAGCCATATGGCTGCATGACGGCCAGGTAAAAGAAACTGGTGACGTTACAGAAGTAACAGCACATTACAATGAGTTCATGTATGGCACGACCGAAGAGAAAAGTGAAACTTCAAAGATAGATGATACGTATTCTGAAGTACTTACCAAAAATTTTGATGCAATCAACCGTTGGGGCGATATGGAAGGTATTATTGAATATGTAGAAGTACTCAATGACAATGACAAACCTGAAAATATCTTTACACTTAACCAGACCATAACGATCAAGATGGTCGTCAATACTGTACAGGTTGAAACAGACAATCTTAGTTTTGCTATTTCTGTAAAAGATAAAAAT
>FPHL01000035.1_pt1 | contig 33557 bp, 33 predicted proteins | sample 1057231 | NCBI WGS metagenome assembly FPHL01 (sample SAMEA4473313, study PRJEB15554) | hydrothermal vent metagenome | biome: marine basaltic hydrothermal vent biome; feature: marine hydrothermal vent; material: water | place: Pacific Ocean | collected 2011-06-14/2011-07-23 | depth 1199 m
ATACACATAATACACTTCGTTTCTGGGGTAGATACAACTTCTAAGAATTATTCTTAAAGTTACACCCTTTTAGAGTTCAGGCTTTTGCCTGACTCTAACCTCTTTTTTTATTCTTCTATTTTTCAATTAAAATTTTATTTATATTTTTCCAACTTTATACAGAAACTATATTTAGCTATAATGCTGCAAAAGTTTAAATTTACCCTATAAAGAAATCACTATGTCAAACACCAAAAAACTACACCTCGACAGTGAAGTCATGCTTGGACGTCTCAAAGAGTATGAGATCACCGATGACAACACTCAGGCTGATGTCATCATTGTCAATACCTGCGGTTTCATTGATGCCGCAAAAGAAGAGAGTATCAACACGGTACTTACTCTGCACGATAAACGTAAAAAAGATTCTATTCTTGTCATGAGCGGCTGCCTTTCGGAGCGATACAAAGAAGAACTTCAGCAGGATATGCCCGAAATTGACATCTTTACCGGTGTGGGGGACTACGAAAAGATCGACGAGCTCATCGCTTCCAAACAGAGTACTTTTTCTCCGGAAGTCTATCTTGCCACAGAGACATCGGGAAGGGTCATTACCGGCTCGAACTACCATGCCTATATCAAGATCGCCGAAGGGTGCAACCAGAGCTGCTCCTTCTGTGCCATTCCAAGCTTTAAAGGTAAACTGCATTCACGTTCACTCTCTTCCATAGAGAAAGAAGTACAGATGCTAGCCCGGCAGGGCTTCTATGACTTCTCTTTCATATCCCAGGACTCTTCAAGCTACGGAAGGGACATGGGGCTCAAAGACGGGCTTATAGACCTCATCAAAGCGGTTGAAGCCATAGAAGATGTACGTTCAGCGCGCATTCTGTACCTCTACCCAAGCACAACCACCTTTGAGCTCATAGACACTATTGCCGATTCAAACGTTTTCCAGACCTACTACGATATGCCCATTCAGCACATCGACGATGCAGTCCTGAAAACCATGAAACGCGGTTTTGGAGAAGAAAAGACCATTGCACTGCTTGAACACATGAAAAGCAAACCCAATGCCTTTCTCAGAACTTCTGTCATCGCAGGACATCCCGGGGAGAGTCAGGAAAGCTTTGAAAAACTCTGCAACTTCATGGAGACCTTTGAATTTGACAGATTCAACACCTTCCACTACTCCAACGAAGAAACGACGACCGCTTACCACATGGAACAGATCCCCCAGGAGATTATCAACGAGAGAGCAGAGATACTTGGTGAGATTGCTGAAAGATCTACACTGCAGTCACTTGAAAAAATGACAGGAAAGACAGTAAACCTCGTTATCGACGGAGAAAGTGACGAACATGAATATCTTCTCTCTGCCAGACCACTCCAATGGGCAGTAGATATCGATGGAGAAATCCTTATTAACGATACTTCTGACCTTCCCGTGGAGTATGGAAAAGTGTATGAGGCGAAAGTGACCGAGCTTGTGGGCACTCAATTACTTGCAACACTGCTTAATGCGGAAGTAGGAAGTAGGAAGTAGGAATGAAAAAGGATTTATTGAGAGAAAAAAGCTTTGCCTTTGCATTGCGAATTATCAAACTCTCTCAATACTTACAAAAAGATCATAAAGAATATGTTTTATCGAAGCAGATTATTCGTAGTGGCACATCAATTGGGGCGTTAATTCGTGAGGCACAATATGCACAATCCAAAGCAGACTTTTTACATAAACTCACCATTGCGTTAAAAGAAGCTAACGAAACCGAGTATTGGCTCTTACTATTAAAAGAGTCTGGATACTTAAATGATAAAATGCTCCAAAGTATTCAACCTGAAATTGATGAACTGCTCAAACTTCTTATCTCTAGTACGAAAAAGATAAAAGAAAGTCTAAAATGAAACCACTCCTACTTCCTACTTCCTACTTCCTACTTGAAAAAAAGAACCTACTTGCCTTTTCTGCCGGGATAGATTCTTCTGCCCTCTTCTTTCTTCTCATAGAAAATGATATTCCTTTTGATATTGCATTGGTTAATTACGGAACCAGAAACAGTTCTGACCAGGAAGAGGCACATGCCAAAGCACTGGCGGGACAATACAACCTTACCTGTTACACAGTGGCTGCACCAAAATTCACATCACACTTTGAACAAAATGCACGAAAATTCCGTTATAACTTTTTTGAGAAACTCATAGAAGAACATGGTTATGAGACTCTTCTCACTGCTCACCAGCTCAACGACCAGTTGGAATGGTTTCTGATGCGCCTGACAAAGGGTGCAGGGGTCTCGGAACTCATCGGACTTGAAGCCGTCAGCGAACGCAAAAATTACATGCTGGTACGTCCGCTCCTGAAATACAGCAAAGAAGAACTGCTTGCCTATCTCAAACAAAATAGCCACCCCTATTTTGTAGATGAAAGCAACAGAGATGAGAAATATGAACGGAACCGTTTCAGAAAAGCATTTTCAGACCCGTTGATAGCAGAGTTTAAAGAAGGAATTGCTCGTAGTTTTGGGTATCTTCAAAAAGATAAAGAGACACTTGAAAAAGGATTTGAGCCAATTCAGGTCGAAAAAGAATTGCATATTCTTCAACTGCACAATACAGAGAGCAAGACAAAAGCAATAGATCTTACCTTAAAAAAATTAGGCTACCTTCTCTCTGCGGCCCAAAGAAAAGAAATAGAAAAAGAAACTTCTCTTGTTATAGGCGGAGAATGGGCCATAGAATATCAAAACGATCTGATATACCTTGCTCCCTATGTCATCATGGATATGCCAAAGAAATTCAAAGAAAAATGCCGAATACAAAGGATACCCAGAAAGATAAGAGCATATTTGTTTCAGGAAAATATTGATCCACAAAATTTACCCGCGTAGGGTGCTGTGCCCCCACAGCACCATATATTCGGCATAATGAAAAGAATATTTTCTCCCGTTAAAATTTAAAATGGTGCCGTCGGGAGACGGACACCCTACATTATCAATCTTCCCTCTTCCATTCCCCACCAGCCAGTGGGTGCGCCTTCATATACTCTTTCATTTTCTTGACTGAACCCAACTTGGTATACACCTGTGTGGTGGCCATTGTCTCGTGGCCAAGCAGTTCACTGACATCTGCAATACGCGCACCATGATTGAGCAGGTGTGTGGCAAATGAGTGGCGTAACTGGTGCGGGGTTGCTTTCACCCCTGAAGCCTTGAAAAGTTTCGTCAATTTATAACGCAGCTGGGCACTGTTCATGGGGGCGTTCCCTTTTTCAAACAGATATTTTCTCGGCTGCATCTGTGCCCTATAGCTTTTCAGCAATACCTGAAGCGGCCTAATGAGAGGCAGTTCACGTACCTTGTTGCCTTTTCCGTGTATTTGTATCCATTCATTTTTTATATCTTCAAGCTTCAGTCCGCTCAGCTCAGAAATACGGAGCCCCAGCCCGTAAAGCATGCTGATCAGCAGTTTTTCTTCCATAGTAGCTGTGGCCAATACTTCCTCTATATATTCTTCTTCAATAGGTTTAGGAAGGCTCTGGGGTACCCTTATGGACTCATCTGCGATCAATGTGATGCTCAAATGACACTGATCTTCGAGATATTTGACCAAAGAACGTACAGCTGAAAGCTTTTTGACAATCGTTTTTTTACTATTCTTGACAATACTGAAACGAAAAGGTGTTATATCCAGTACCCATCTCTCTTCTTCTTCATAAAAATGGCTCACTTCTGCCATTTGACGCAGAGCGATCTCGTATGTTTCGACAGAAAGTGCAGAGTAAGCGCGGACATCAAGAAGATAATCAAGAAATGCCTCGATATATGTTTCAAGTTTTTCAGTCTCCATCAGTCATTCCTCATTTTCTTGGCGTTTGTTGAGTGTTTCTACCCTGCATGAAGAAAACAGTTTATCATAGAATTGTATGTTCCAGCATCTTCTCCGATAAATAGGCTTTTGCTTCATCAAATGCCATGCCTTGCAGACTGACACTCTGCAGGTAGAAATCAACCTGTGTAAAAGGTTTGGGAATGACAAACCTGTCCCAGCTTTTCAGCTGCCAGTAATGCTCTGCCGTGAAATTCATAATAAAAACAGGCAAATCACTTTTAAGGGCAATTCCTACTGCTCCGTCACTCATCGTGTGCCTCGGTCCCCGGGGACCGTCCGGAGTGATCAGCACTTCCTCCCCCTGTCTGATGCTTTTGAAAGCCTGCAGGAGTACCTGCCTTGCACCTTTTTTACTGGAACCCCTTAATGGTCTTATGCGCAAAAGCTGTAATGTTCCGGCAATAAGCGAACCATCGAAATGGGCAGATATAATAGCGGATGCACGCTGTTTTCTGTGTATTTTCCTATAGGCCTGCGTACTCATAAAAAGTTCCCCATGCCAGCAGACACATACGTGTTGTGCCTCACTGACAGGAGAAATAAAATGGAATTTTTTAAAAGTCGTGAACCAGATGATCCGCATGAGCAGATAGACAAGAGGTGGCACAGCGATTTTGGCCACTTCTCTCAGAAAACCTTTCATACTGCTCAGACCACTGCCCCGTCAAGCGCACCGCGGGAAGTTTTTGTAATTCTGACATCAACAATCTTTCCAAGCAGTTCTTCACTGCCTTGGACAAATATCAGTTTTCCGTCATCACTGCGCCCGGCAACACGTCCGTTAGGCTTGAGTTCATCGAAATAGACCCTGTGTATCTTCCCCTTCTGCGCATCCATGATCTCATCGAGTATCTCTGTATGTCGCGACTGCAATTTTGTCAGCCGTTCACCTGCGATACTGCTGTCTATCTGTTTTTCAAAAACTGCAGCTTCCGTATGGGGACGGGGAGAATACTTGAAAGAAAACAGCTGTTCAAAACGTACTTTTTCCAATACATCCATTGTATCTTCAAAATCTTGCTCGCTTTCTCCGGGAAATCCGACAATAATATCGGTTGAAATAGTCGCTTCCGGACAGAGTGCACGTATCTTCTCGCATCGGTTAAGAAAATTCTCTTTGGTATAGCCGCGCTTCATTGCTTTCAGAAGTGATGTCGAACCGCTCTGCAAAGGTACATGTATCTGTTTGCAGATCTTCGGATTGGAAGCGAACTCTTCGAGAAAAGCATCATCCATATGCAGCGGATGGGGAGAAGTGAACCGGATTCGCTCCAGACCTTCGATAGTTGATATTTTTTGAAGCAGTCCGGTAAAATTGATCTTCTCTTCAAGGGCACCGAAACGTCTGCCGTAATTGTTCACGTTCTGCCCCAGAAGCATCACTTCTTTTGCACCGCCTGCCACTGCCTTGGTAATTTCCTGCACCAACAGGTCGCTGGGTATGGATATTTCATCTCCCCTGGTTGCCGGCACAATACAGAAAGTGCATGACTTGTCACATCCAATGGAAATATTGACCATAGCCTTAAAAGGGTTGGTCCTGTATTCCCCGAATGCATAAGTACTTTCATCATAATCCGTATTGATTTCAACAGCATGTTTTTTGTCAATGACATCGCTGATCTTTGAAACATTTCTCGCACCTATGACAAAATCCACCGACGGCGCTCTTTGAATGATCTCTTTTCCCAAATGACTTGCCGTACATCCGGCAACACCTATCTTGGCCCCGGGCTTTTTATGTTTGTTGAATACCCCGATCTCCGAAAAAAGCTTGGCAACAGGTTTTTCTCTGACCGAGCAGGTATTGATAATAATCAGGTCAGCTTCCTCGAGATGTTCTGTAAGTTCGTAGGATTCTTTCTGATTGAGTTCAGCGATCATATGCTCGCTGTCCCGGACATTCATTGCACATCCGAGTGTTTCTATAAATAATTTTTTCATAATGTAGGTGGGTAGAAACTGTGGCAGTAAAGTAGAAAAATGGTTAAAATATGCACTCTACGCAGCTGCGCACAATGTGCTACCTGCTCTCCTTAGGCAATGATATGGACTTCATAGATAAATTCATTGTCATCAAGGCCGTATTTTACTTCACGCATATAGACTGAATAGCCTTTTTCTTCGAAATACTCGATAAGCGCCTTGAGCTCTTTGTGTGAATTGTCTTTGTCAAAATAAAATATCGATCTGCTTGCTAGTTCCTCTTCCAGTTTTTTCAACTCGATGGTTTTAGGTTTTGCTTTAAGTGTTGTTCTAGCAAGTTTCAGTTTCATTTCTCTATACCTTTTGTGTTATTATTCTTGTTCGTGACATCAATTTCATTTATTATACTTTATTTTCAGTAAAGGTTAGATGAGATATAATTCTATTCTTCAAAAACACTGCTCCCCATGATGTTCTTAACACTGTTATGTTACCTCTTGTAGCGGTCAAACTGAAACTACACTAAGGAAAAAAAGATGGAAAAGATATTAGATATTATAGAAGCAATCGCCCATGAAAAAAATATTTCAAGAGAACATGCGATCGAAGCCTTCAAAGAGGCATTGACAAACACTGCCAAAAAACTGACAAGCTTTACAAGCAATTTTGAAGTCACAATAGATAATGACACCAAAACCTATTCGATACATAAAGTCATTACCGTCGTAGCAGATGATGATGAACAGCTTTATGTCGAAGTCGGCAAAGACGATCATAAAGAAAAGATACTCTCCGATGCTTTCATGCCGCTTTCCGAAGCGAAAGAGTTTGATGATTCCCTTGAGATCGGGGACAAACTGACAGAAGAATTTATCCTTGAAGAGCATGGAAGAACAGCATCCGCCAATCTTTTCAGGGAACTTGAATACCACATCCAAAGACGTATAGAGCAGGATCTTTTTGAAAAATACAGGGAAAAAGTAGGGTCGGTTATGCTCGGAACTGTCAACCGTATTGATGCAGATGACAATACCCATGTCGAAATCGGTGAACTGAAAGGTATTTTAACTTTGAGAAACCGTATCAAGGGTGAAAAATTCAAACGCGGAGACACCATCAGAGCACTGCTCCGTTATGTCAGTGTTGACCCGCAGTACGGCCTTTTTCTGGAACTGACAAGAACTTCACCCAAATTTCTTGAAGCATTGATGGCAAGCGAAGTACCTGAAATAGCAGATGGTGTTGTTGAGATCGTCAATGCAGCGAGAATTCCCGGGGAAAGAGCCAAGATCGCTCTGAAAACAGACCAGATGAATGTAGACCCGATCGGTGCGGCTGTCGGTGTCAAAGGCGTGCGTATCAATGCGGTCAGCGAAGAGCTCAATGGTGAGAACATTGACTGTATCGAATATTCTCCGATCCCGGAGATATTCATCACAAGAGCACTCAGTCCTGCGATCACACAGAGTATCAAAGTAGACCAGGAAGAGAAAAAAGCGGTCATAAACATTACGGGAGACCAGAAAGCCAAGGCTATCGGGAAAAGCGGGATCAATATCCGTCTTGCATCCATGTTGACAGGCTATACGATAGAGCTTAATGAAGTTGAAGGGGTAACCGAGAGACAACCCGAGTCGGCAAAAGGCGGAGAAGCAGAGAAAACAAAAGATACAAGTGCCTTGGCAGATCTGTTCAAATAAGACAAAAATATTCGAGGGTATCTCTCCCATAGAGAGTACCTTCCAGGCGGGGGATCATCATGACCAATAAAAACCAGGATTCCGAGCACATATGATTTGTGCAGAGGCAATCCCTAATAGCTGCCCGAACAAAATCAATATATCCTACGCGAAAATCATTTGTGCGAAACTTTCCACCTCCAGAGAAGCAGAACCCACCAAAACACCATCTACACCGTCAATACTGATGATCTCTTTAATATTGGCCGGTTTGGCAGAACCGCCGTAGAGCAACGGTCTGTCAAAATGTTTTTTCAATTTGGCATGGGTCGAGGCGATCTCTTCAACTTTGGCAGAACGTCCTGTGCCGATCGCCCAGATCGGTTCATAGGCGATGATGAGTTTTTCGTAAGAAAGGTCAATCCCTTCAAACTGGGAAAGCAGATGTTCCATCACAGCCTCTTCTCCGGCTTCTCTTACCTTCAGCGCTTCCCCGATACAATATACGATCTCAAATCCCTGTGCTTTGAAGTAGGCAAATTTTTCTGCGACAAAGGACTGGCTTTCCCCAAAAATATCACGTCTTTCACTGTGTCCGATCAGAACGGTTCTTATGCCAAATTCTTCAAGCTGTTCCAGACCTGTTTCTCCGGTAAAAGCACCGTTTCTTTCCCTGTAGGCATTCTGTGCCCCTACAGTGATATTCCCTGTATGCGCAGTCAATGCTGTGGCAGGAGGAAAAACCAGAACACGGTCCCCGCTGTGTATTTTGGACAGTTTTCCCTCGAGTGTTTTCAGATAGGTTTGTGTGCTTGCTCGGGTATGGTTCATTTTGAAATTGGCTGCATAAATCATTTTTCCAATGCCTCTATCCCGGGAAGTTTAACCCCTTCAATGAGTTTCAGGCTTGCACCGCCGCCGGTACTGACAAATGTCATTTCATCCACATCACCTGCACGCTGTGCTACATCGGCAGTATCACCCCCGCCTACTATGGTTGTTGCATGTGTCTCCGCTATATGGTGTGACATCATGAGGCTTCCTTTGGAGAACTTGTCCATTTCATACACTCCCATCGGACCATTCCAGATGATCGTCTGTGCATCGTTGAGTACTTCTCTGAAAAGCCGCGAAGAAGCAGGACCGGTATCGAGCCCCATCCAGTCATGCGGGATCTCCTGGGAAGGGAGATACTTAACCGCTGTATTTTCAGAAAATTCCGGAGCCACGACAAAATCGACCGGCAGGTAGAATTTTACCCCCAGGGAGTGTGCTTTTTCCATAATATCTCTTGCTTCACCGATCAAGTCATCTTCAACAAGTGATTTACCGATTTCATAGCCCTGCGCTTTCAGAAAAGTAAAAGCCATACCTCCCCCGATGATCACTTTGTCAACTTTGTTCAGCAAGTTGTTCAGCGCCTGAAGTTTTCCGGACACTTTTGATCCTCCGACCACTGCAATGAAAGGTCTGATAGGATCTTCAAGTACTTTACTGAAGAAGTTCACTTCCTTGCTCAAAAGGAAACCGGCTGCTTTGTGTTCTTTGTCAAACTGCATTGCAATAGCGTAAATGGAAGCATGCTTCCTGTGACAGGCACCGAAAGCATCATTGATATACACATCGGCAAACGATGCAAGCTCTCTGGCAAATGTTTCATCATTGGCAGTTTCCCCTGCTTCATAACGGAGGTTTTCAAGCATCAAGATATCTCCAGGCTGAAGTTTTGATGCTTTTTCTTTAGCATCCGGACCGACAACATCATTTGCCATATAGAGTTCGTTTTTGATCTTCAAAAGCGTATGCAGTCTTTTGGCTATTGGGCGGAGAGAATATTTTTCCTCATACTTCCCCGGTTCCGGCCGCTCATAATGGGAAGCCAAAATGATCCTGCATTCTCTGTCAATACAGTAGCGGATCGTATGCAGGGCAGCGCGGATACGTCTGTCATCCGTAATATTTCCAAACTCATCTTTGGGAACATTGAAGTCACAGCGTATAAATACTCTTTTCCCGTCGATATCGATATCTTTAATCGTTCTTAGCATAAATCCTCCAAGTGTTATTTTTTGCTGATATGTACAGCCATATCTACAAGCCGGCAGGAGTATCCCCACTCATTGTCGTACCAGGAAAGTACTTTGACCATATTCCCGCCGATAACCTGAATAGTATCGATAGCAACGACACTGCTGAGCTCTTCACCCACGAAATCCTGGGAAACCCGGTATTCTTCATCGACACCGAGGATACCTTTGTGTGTTCCTTCACTGGCGATCTTAAAAGCGGCTTTCACTTCATCAAGTATCACCTCTTCTTTCAGTGTTACTGTCAAATCCACCATGGAAACATCCGGTGTCGGCACCCTGATCGCCTGGCCGTTAAGTCTGCCTTCAAGCTGAGGAAGTACTTTGGAAATGGCTTTGGCCGCCCCGGTGGTCGTCGGTACAAGATTGCTCGCGCCGGAACGTCCTTTTCTTGGATCTTTTTTATGCTTTGCATCCAGGATCGGCTGCGAGGAAGTGTAGGAATGGATCGTGGTCATCAAACCTTTTTCAATGCCAAAAGCGTCATCCAGTACTTTGGCGACCGGTGCCAGGCCATTCGTAGTACAGCTTGCATTGGAAACAATGGCTTGCCCTTCATATTCCTCTGCATTGGCACCCAGTACGAATGTTGCCGTATCATCTTTTGCCGGTGCAGAAAAAAGTACCTTTTGAATACCGTTCTCAAGGTACGGATGAACACTCTCTGCCGTCAAAAAAGCACCGGTGCATTCCAGTACGATCTCGGCGCCGCAACCTGCAAAGTCGATCTTTTCAAGTGCACGCTCCGCAAAGATTTTTGCCTTGTCTTTCCCTATATGGATATACCCGTCCGCTACCTTGACATCCGTTCTTGTACCGTGTACGGAGTCATACTTTAAATTGTATTCAAGCATTTCTTCCGTACCGCTCGCATTGACTGCCACAAGCTCGATATCTTCTCTCTGGGCAATAATCCTTGCCACACATCTCCCGATTCTTCCCAAACCGTTTATCGCTACTTTTACCGCCATACGCATCCCTTATGCTTTTTATGCTAAAATGCGACCAGTCGCATCAGTAACCCCAAGGATACTTTCTGCGAACGCCTGCTGCAGGAATAAACCTGGCATTAGCGTAGTTTTTTGGGGTTTTTCCCAAAAAATGTCACATTAAATAGTATATTATTTTACAGTAAGTGAGGTTAGCATTTGGTTAATCAGTCCAAGCCGGAAGTCGCAATATTCGGAGGGAGTTTCGACCCTCCCCACCGGGGACATCAGGAAATTGTTCTCAAGGCAGTTGAACATCTGGATATCGACCGGCTTATCATCGTTCCTGCCTATCTGAACCCTTTTAAAAGTGCATCCCTGGCAAGTGCGCAGAAACGTCTGAAATGGTGTCATCAGCTTTTTGATGACATCCCCAAAGTAACCGTTGATGACTATGAGATCAAACAAGGCAAAAGTATACGCACTTCACAAAGTGTAAAATATTTTAACCGCATCTATAAAGTAAAGTATCTCATTATCGGGTCTGACAATCTGTCAACATTGACACAATGGCATGCGTTTGACTGGCTGAACAAAACAGTCACCTGGGTGATCGCTACCAGAGAAAACCATTTTCTTGATACGGACATGCTGAACTCATGGAAACTCTTGGAAATAGACTTTCCGGTCAGTTCTTCTGCCATCAGGGAAAAAAGAGATTTACACTATATTGACAGTAAAATAAGAAAATCGGTCCAAGAGACTATAAATGACAACAAAAAAGGATAAAATAAAAAATGACAACAAATGACAGAATAGAACATATCGTAAAGGTACTGGATGAAAAAAAAGCTGAAGAGATCGAAGTATTCGACCTTGAAAATACAGATTATATTGCCAAATATGTGGTGATCGCCAATTCACTGAACGGCAAACATACCGTAGCACTTTTTGAACATCTCAAAAAAGATCTCAAACCGCTTGGCGAAACATTTCTGGCAGCAGATATCAGTGATGACTGGGCTGTAGCGGATCTGGGCGATATACTGATCCATATTATGATTCCCGAGTACAGACAGCGCTATTCACTGGAAACATTCTTAAGCGAACTCGTGGAAAATCAAAAAAAAGAACAGTAGATAGAACGGTTAAAAAGAAAACATATCCTCGTACCGTGATCCCTCAAGCAAAGAAAGTGCAATGAAGAGCGCAAGGGTAACTGCCGGTGAAAAGATCACCCACCAGTAATATTTGCCTCTGAGCAGATAATATAACAGCCCGACCCACGCGAAGACCACCAATATGACATGCGCTAAAAAAAGAGGAATGATCTGCCGGGTGATATTGCCCATAATTCCAAAAGAAATGAGCAATACAAATGTACTCAGTGCTATCAAAAGTCTTTTCAGATCCCTGTTGCGGTAATAAAGAAAAAAGATGAGCCCAAATGTTCCAAGGATACCCACTACTATCAGTGCCTTCATATCAATATCTCCTTTAGAGTTTATCTACCACATCAATACCAAGTATATCCAAGCCCTGCTTAATGGTTTTTGCTGTCATGTCCGCCAAAACCAGACGGGAGAGTTTTACTTCTTCATCAACTCCCTCTTTCAAAATAGGATTCTGCTCATAAAAACGCATAAACAGTGTGACCAGTTCGTACAGATAAGTTGTGATCTGGTTGGGCGCAGCATCCTCCGCTGCCCGTCCAAGTACTTCTTCAAAGCGAAGCAGCATCACGCCCAAACGATGCTCAAGCATATCCGTAATGACAATATTCCCTTTGATCTCTCCTCTGTAGCGCCTGAAAATACTCTGTATACGCGCATAGGCATACTGCATATACAAAGAGGTATTGCCTTCGAATGACAGCATCTTGTCCCAGTTGAAAATATAGTTCGATTCGCGGTTGATGGAAAGATCGGCATACTTCACCGCACCGATACCGATGATCTTCGCCAGTCTTTCCACTTCCTCATCGGAGTAGTCATCTTTTTCTTTAATTGCCGCTTTGGCTTTAACGACAGCTTCATCCAAAAGATCGATGAGCTTTACGGTACCACCGTCACGCGTTTTGAACGGCTTGCCGCCTTTGTCCATCATGGTCCCGAAAGCGACATGTTCAAGTTTGACATCCTCGGGGACGAAACCGGACATCTTGGCTACCTTGAAAACCTGCTTGAAGTGCTCTCCCTGTCTGGCATCCACCACATAAGAGATACGTTTGGCACCCAGTACGTTGGCCCTGTAGCGCAGTGCAGCCAGATCCGTTGTTGCATAGAGATAGCCACCATCCCCTTTCTGCACGATCACAGGAATCTCTTCATCTTCAAAGAAGACACACTGTGCGCCTTCACTCTCTTTCAGTCTGCCTTCCTCTGCAAGATCAGCAACGACTTCCGGGAGATCTTCATTATAGAAACTTTCCGCTTTGACATCCTCACGTGTCAGCCTGACACAGAGTTTGTCATACACCTCTTCACAGTGCCCCAGAGAGATGTCTATGAATTTCTGCCAGAGGTTCAGACAGTGTTCGTCCCCGCTCTGGATCTTGACGACATACTCTCTTGCTTTATCTGCAAAGGCTTCGTCCTCGTCAAAACGTTTTTTGGCATCCTTATAGAACTGCTCCAGGTCCTTCAGGCTGCCCGAACCGTCTTCTCCCCTCTCTTCGAGATAGGCGATCAGCATACCGAACTGCGTACCCCAGTCGCCAATATGGTTCTGACGGATCACTTCATCACCCAGGAACTCCAGGAGGTTCGACAGTGTATCGCCGATGATCGTAGAGCGCAAATGTCCCACATGCATTTGTTTTGCCATATTCGGACCCGAATAATCAACAACAACTTTAATCGGATCACTCTTTTTTAAAACTCCCAGCCTCGTGTCTTCACGTGCCTCACGGCATTTTTCAGCAATCACACTGTCATTCAGCCATAAATTGATAAACCCTGGTCCTGCGATCTCCGCTTTGGTTACAATGCCTGAAAGGTCAAGGTTTTCAAGAATCCCGGAGGCAATCTCTCTCGGGTTCTTCCGCAGTTCTTTGGAAAGTGCCATGGCACCATTGAACTGATAATCGCCAAATTCCGGCTTGGTTGCTTCCGAAACACTGATAGGCTGTGTATCGATACCTGTTTTTTGAAAAGCTGTTTGTATAACTTTATTGACTTCTTCTTTTAACTTCATAATAATCGTTTCCGTAAATAGTGTGGGATAGTAGATAAATGTGTGAGGAACACACTGTGTAGAGTATTCTGAACACTCAACGTACCCGGCCAAAAGAACACATATGCCTCTGGCTTATTGGACGTTCAGCACTTGATTTAAGCGTTCTCGCTTTTTTTCTCTTCTGCTGCCGCTTCGACTTTCGGCTCTTCTTTCTTGGTAATCTCTTTTACCTCTTCTTCGTCATCTTCCTTGATGGCTTTCTTGAAATCTTTGATACCTTTACCCATCCCTTTTGCAAGATCTGGAATTTTTTTTGCTCCGAAAAGAAGTACAACGATCGCCAAAACGATCAATAACTCCGGCATACTTGGCATACCCATAATTCATCCTTTATCTGCACTTACGTATAGTGCAATATTAAAATTTTAATAATTATACTTAAAAATGTTTAAGACAAGCTCTATCAGTTCAAAACTCCAAGCCACTGTTGTATAAATTCGGCTTCTTCTTCTTTGCTCTGTTTCAGTCTGGCTGCCCTGGCAACACTGGTAAACTTTTGTGCTGCTGCTTCTACTGTATCGTTAATGATCGTAAAATCATATTCTCCTACCGCTTTAATCTCCTCTTTTGCATTCTCAATACGCCGCAAAATAACCTCTTCTGTATCAGTACACCGTGCCCGGAGCCTCGACTCAAGATCTTTGAGTGTCGGAGGTGTAATGAACGCTGACGTAGTAATGTCATCCATCTTCGCACGTACCAGACGATGTCCCTGAATATCAATGTCAAAGATTACCAGTTTATCCTGGTCGAGTGCTTCTCTTACAGGTTTGAGTGAAGTACCGTAGTAATTTCCGTGTACCTGTGCATACTCCAGAAAATTTCCAGCCTTGATATCTTCCTCAAAACATGCTTTGCTCACAAAGAAATAGTCTACTCCGTCTTCTTCACCCGCCCTTGGCGCTCTTGTCGTTGTCGAAATAGAAAAATAATATTCGCCTATTTTGTCCGAAGCCGCATTGATCACTGTACTTTTTCCCGCTCCGCTCGGTCCGGACAATACCAGTATCGCACCATTATACATCAGTTCCCACCCTTTAGTTTCAATGTTATTTTTACGTTCTTTCCCTTAAGAAGTTTCTTGATCTTTTTGGGCTTGAGCTTGAAAAGTGCTTTCAAAAACTGTTTTTGAAGCACTTCAAACTCTTTTGGATTGAAAGGTCCTGTATCTTCTCTTTTTTTCTTTTTCTTGGACTTGCTGTCTGAATGGAGTGCCTCTACGATCTCTTTTTCATCCACGATCTCCAATCCCTCTGAGATCAGCTGTGCGGTAATAGCATCTACCTTACGCTGTTCAAGTATCTCTTCTGCTACCTCTTCTTCAAAAGAAGGCATTTCTTCTTCATCCATATCAAGCAAATCTTTGATCTTTTCGATCTCTCTTCTGTCAAGTATGCGGGAACTTTCCTGTTCAATCTCCAGAAGATTCTCTTTCAGTACTGACGGCTCTTCTGTCAGGGGAAAAACAGGGGCAGACAGTGTTTCAGTCGGCACCGAATCTTCAGTTTCTTCTGCAGATAACGTTTCTTCTTCCGGAGGAAAGATCACAGGCTCTTTTGTTTCTTTCTCCGGTTCACGCACTATATCGACACTTTCCATCAATACGAGAATCTGAGAAGGCAAAAACGGCTTTTTAAGCGTAATATCAAAACCGGGTACCGCGGCATCGTCATACGAAAGAAATACAGTTCTCCCTGTCTTCCGGCTGTCTATGAATTCTTTGACACTGCCTGTACAGGAAGCGTCGTCCACAAAAAACAGGTCATACGTATTCTCGGGTCCAATCTCGCCGACACTCTGCACTTCATCCAATATTACATGCGCATCTCGGGTACACAACGCAAAGAGTCTGGAAACAACGGGATTAAAATTGACAAGCAGGATTTTCACAGCAGAGACTCCACAGAATAGTTTGTCCTTATTGTAATATAAATTTGGTTAGGCATGGTTAATTTATCGTATGTAGCGAAAAACCCGCTTTACATTGCGCAATAGACAGTTTTACATGATTGAAGTGAAGTGGTACGCCCATCAGGATTCGAACCTGAGACCTTCGGTACCGCAAACCGATGCTCTATCCAGCTGAGCCATGAGCGCACTTTTAGAAGTTACTGCGATGTTTAGTGAGCGAATTGTAGCGAAAAATTCTTTATTTATCAAGTAAATGCATCGGACCGAAAAGATCAAGTGCTTTGGAATTGGTAATGAATGTGTGATTATAGGGATGCTCCAGCTCAATTGTTTCGAAGTTTTCAAGCGGCAGATTTTTTTTCAGTTCTTTGGCATGGTTTCCAAAAAGAATCAGTTTCGGCGCCTGAGGCTCAAGCGAGTGCAGCAGACTCTGAACAAAAGGCCGCCATGCTTTTACATGTCTCGCCGAACTTTTCTTGTCTGTAAAAATAAGCGCTGTATTGAGGAGCAGAACACCGTTCTTTTCAAAGTTGCACCTAAGTTCCCCGATAGAAGAGATGAATGCCGTTTTGTCAAGAGCGGCAATGGCATCCTGTGACAGATCATCGGGGGAAAGGTCACCTCGTGCAAGCAGAGCCATTTTTACAAAATTGCGCAGACTCGTTGCCCGGTTTACCTCTTTGCTGAGACCCTTTTCGGAGAAGATTGTCTTAACCCTGGCGTCGATAAAAGCATATCCGCTGGCACTATCGGCTCTCGGATAGGGATCCTGTCCGAAAAGAATATAGTTCACTTTCTCTTTCGGAAGGGTTTTGAACGCATTCAGGCAGTTTTCTTTATTGGGGATATATGCGGTGTCTGCTTCAAGAAAAAAACGGTAATCCTCTTCAAGCTCTCCGTAGGCTTCTTTAAGGATATAGTCCCAATTGTCAGACGGCATGGTCTTTTTTGATCCTGTCAAACTTGATGATAAGTTCGATCTTACTGATCGGAATACCAAGTTCATCCGAAATCTCTTCCCTGCTTTTTCCCTCTTCCAGCAATGTCATCACTTCATCATGTGCCGAAAGATTTTCAATGACATCCTTCACAGCAACACGTGAAGCCTGTAAATTCTGTATGGTGGTATCTTTCACTTCCAGTGTTTCCTGCAACACCTTTTTTTCCTTCTTCAATTTGCCATTCACTGCAAAAAGATAAAAGACGACTATAACCAGTAAAACTATGATTCCTATTTCAAAATAACCCATTTATGCTACCTCCAAGATGATGAAAAACAGAAAAACGAAACCAAGATATCCGTTCACGGTGAAAAAAGCCCTGTCTATCTTTGTAAAGTCTTTGTTGACAAGATAGTGTTCATATGTCAACATAATCGCAGCAAAAACAACTGCCGCATCAGCCCACATGCCAAGTCCTGCACGCATCACAAATGCTGCCCAGAAAAACACGGTAAGCACATGAAAGCCCCGTGCAATCAGCATTGTTTTTTCAGGACCGAATTTTGAGGGGATAGAATGCAGATCGTTTGCTTTGTCAAATGCCATATCCTGCAGCGAATAAAGCAGATCAAACCCTGCTACCCAGAACATCACCCCGGCAGCAAGATAAATCGACCAGACTGTGATTTCCCCTGAGACAGCCACCACACCTGCAATCGGTGCCAAACCAAGGCTTACCCCAAGTATGAGGTGAGCCAGAGCAGAAAAACGTTTAAAAAACGTATAGGCACCCAGCACTGTCAGAATGGGTACAGCCAGTTCAAAGGCAAGGGTATTGATGAGAGAGGCCACTGCTATAAAGATCAGCGCATTCACTGCAACAAAAAATAACATTTGCCCGGAGGAGACCCGTCCGTCCACCGAGGGTCTGTTCTTTGTTCTCGGGTTGAGTATATCGATATCCCTGTCAAGATAGCGGTTAACACCCATGGCAAAATTCCGTGCAGAAACCGCAGCAACAGTTCCTAGTACGAGCAGTCTCCACCCGAACCATCCGGAACCGCTGTCCAGATAGGAAGCAACCAGCATTGCGATGAAAATAAACGGCAATGAAAATACCGAGTGTTTGAACATTACCAGTTCGGAAAAATCATTCAGTTTTTTGAGAAATCCATTCTCATCCAATTCTTTGCTTTTCACTTTTCTCTCTTTGTTTTAGGGATGTGGTATCTTCAGACTGCTGTTCAACGACCAGGCGATCCCTGCAACCATCAGCGTGATCACGAAAATACTTGGAATGATGTTATAGCTGAACAGCAGATAGAGTACCCAGAGCAGAATAGCACCCAGAGGGGTCGGTACACCTTCAAAATATTTCGCCACTTCGCCCGCATCCACTTTCAGGTTGAATTCTACCAGTCTGCGCAGCCCCAAAATAATATAGGCGATAAAAACCGCACCGACTCCCAGCTCTTCCCATCCGCTCGAAAAACTGCCTTTCAGTGCATAGAACAACAGGAACGGCGGCATGACAACAAAAGAGATAAAATCGGCGAAACTGTCCAATTGTATACCGAATTCGGTCGAGAGTTCATATTTTCGTGCCAGCTTGCCATCGATAATATCGCAGGCTCCCGCGATCCATGCCAATACAATAGCCGTAAAGAAATCTCCCTTGACAATGAAATAAATGGCGATGACACCCAGTGAAACATTCAGATACGTCACTATATTGGCAATATTGAAACGGTTATCTTTATCGAATAGATCCATGCTCTCTCCAAAATATTAGCCTGAGTCCGGCCCTCTAGTGTGGCCGCAGGTTAGTTATGTACAATTTTACCCTCTTCGTACTTAACACTTAGCCGCAACTTGTTATCATAATAATATGAATAGCCTCAGACAACTTGCCCTTATCGGTCCTACAGCATCGGGAAAAACTGCACTTTCCATCAAAATAGCAGAGGCTCTTGATGCCTACATTCTTTCCATAGATTCACTCTCCATTTATAAAGAGATAAACATTGTTTCCGCAAAACCGACGCTGAAAGAACGCCAGGGAATAGCACATTTTGGCATCGACTACATTGCTCCGGATGAAGATTTTGATGTAACCACTTTCATTCAGCTCTATCATGATGCCTACAGCAAAGCCCTTGCCGACAGAAAAAACCTTGTCATTGTCGGAGGAACAAGTTTTTACCTCAAGATGCTGATGGAGGGCATCAGTAAACTTCCAAAGATATCGGAAGAAACAACAATAAAATCAAAAGAGGCACTGAAAGATCTTTCCAGCACGTATATGTGGCTTTACAGTATGGACACCGACTATATGCAAAAGATCGCTGCAAATGATCCCTACCGCATTGAAAAAGCACTGAATATCTACTTTGAAACCGGTTTGACCCCTACTGCATATTTTAGAGAGTTCCCTCCCCGATCCGCTATGAATCCAGGGCTCTCTCTCTACCAGATAGAGATCCACAGAAAAGTACTTAGAGAGCGTATTGCCCGGCGTACCAGAATGATGCTGGAAGAGGGACTTATCGATGAGATATGCATGCTGGAGCGGAAGTATACCCGGACACCCCGCTGCATGAAAGCCATCGGTATCAAAGAAACGCTTGCGTACCTTGACGGTATTTATGACAAAAGCATGCTTCAAGATAAGATCACTACCAACACCGCCCGACTTGCAAAAAGACAGACTACGTTCAACCATTCACAGTTTGACAGCGTCATAAAGGGAAATGTTTCGGAGCTGGAGAAACTGTTACTGTAGAGGGCGTAACACGCACCGCATAATCCAACCTCTATAAAAGATACCGTTAACTGGAAGAGAGGCATCCAAAGGTGCGTGTCTACGCACCCTACGATAGCGTTTTAATAGCCGGAAGCTGAGATCATATAGTAGATATAGGATACCAGCGGCTGTACGTAGAAGATCGCTGCCACAGTAGCCAGTGTCGCAAACCCTACCACAGCCATCAAAGGCTTGGACGAATTATACTGTACTGTATCGACATCTTTTACCGGTTCTTTCAGGAACATATAGACAACAAGCTTCAAGTAGTAGTATGCCGCGATCGCTGAGTTAAGTCCCATCACGATAGCCAGCCATACATACCCTGAATTCACCGCTGCCTGCATGACATAAATTTTACCCCAGAATACCGAGAATGGAGGAACACCCGCGAGTGAAAGCATAAAGACCGCCATGATCACCGCACCGACCGGCCGAATACTGATCATGCCGGCAAACTTTTCATACGGATGGTCATACCGTGCATCAAATCTTCTGACTTTATGTCTCGAAATCCAAAGCATCGTAAAGGCTCCCAGGTTGGTGAACATAAAGAGTGCATAGTAGAAGAAGATAGCTGTCGTACCTTCTGTTGTATCAAGTGCCAGTGCCGCAATAATGAAACCGGCATGGGAAATAGACGAATACGCAAGCATACGTTTGACATCTTCCTGAACCAGGGCCATAACATTTGCCAGTGTCATGGTAAGTACGGCAAGTACGATGATCACGATACGGACCCATTCAACACCAAGATCGATGTACATACCGAAAATCCTGATGGAAACAACAAAGGCTGCTACCTTTGGAACTACTGACATATATCCTGCCAACGGTGCAGATGCACCTTCATACACATCCGGTGCCCATGTATGGAACGGGAAGAGAGAAAGTTTGAAGGCAAATGCCACCAGCAGAAGCACAGCAGATCCGAAGACTGCTATCATCAATCCTGTTTCATTCATGCGTGCAGCCAATACATCCGCTACCCTGTAGAGTTCAACAGAACCTGTCAATCCGTAGATCACGGCTGAACCCATAGCAAAGAAGCCGGCTGCCAGCGCACCCATAGTGAAATATTTCACTGCCGCCTCATAGGAATTGCTTCTGTTGTGCAGTGCAATAAGCGTATAGAGTGCAAGTGATGCTGTTTCCAAACCGACAAAGATCAGGATCAGGTTGTCACTTGCCACCATAAACTGGAATCCCGCAACCATGAACAGGAACAGTGCAAAGAACTCCGGATAGGAGTACTCATGAAAACGCTTTGAAGTCAGCGCCAACGGCGTAAATATGATGGAAGCTACAATGATCAGAAGCTGCGAAACGATGGAAACCCCATCGATCAGCATCACATCAAAGAAACCCCGTTCATTCACATTGAGTCCCAGTGTGGCACCAAAATCAACCACCAGTACCAGGATGGTCAGCATCACATAGAGAGACTTGTGCAGTTTCCCGTTGATCAGGTCAAGTATCAGGATAATCAAACCACCGGCAATTGCAATAAGCATTGGTGCGAGTGTAATGAGATTAAGACTTTCCAAACTTACATTAATAGGCTGTAACATTACTTAACCTCCCCTCTGTTTAGTGTTGTTTTAGAAACTTTGATCATATCTTTTGCCTCTTGGGTGATCGCTTTGGCATCCATAAACGCCAACATTGCTTTCACAGAATTATCAATCGGCGCAAGTACCGGTTTGGGGTAAACCCCAAGCCAGACAACGATAAGGACCAAAGGTACCAGAGACCATGTCTCTTTACTGCTTAAATCTTTAAGTGTTTTATTGGCTTCATTGGTCACCGGGCCGAAGAAACTCTTTTTAAACAACGTGAGCATATAGATCGCCCCGATGATAATGGATGTACCTGCAAGAGCAGTAAGTACCGGTGATACATGATAGAATCCGAGCAGAACCAGGAATTCACCGACAAATCCGATCGTTAGCGGCAAGCCGACGGAAGCCATCAGCATGATACCGAAGATCACGGCATACTTTGGCATCACCGATGCCAATCCGCCGAATTCACTCATCAGTTTCGTATGTCTTCTGTCATAGATCACACCGACAAGCATGAACAGTGCACCCGACACGATACCGTGTGAGAGCATCTGGAAAACAGAACCACTGATACCTTCGGCATTCATGGCAAAAATACCGAGCATAATAATACCCATGTGTGACACAGATGAATACGCAATAACCTGTTTCATATCTTTCTGTGCATAGGCGACCATTGCTGTATAGATGATCATTACAATGGAAAGCGCAGCAATCGGCATGATCGCCATGACAGACGCATCAGGGAACATAGGAAGCGAGAATCTTACAAAACCGTATGTACCCATTTTCAACAGGACTGCTGCAAGAATGACGGAACCGATGGTAGGTGCCTGACCGTGTGCATACGGCAGCCAGGTATGGAACGGGAACATCGGAACCTTGATCGCAAAACCGACGAAGAAGGCAGCAAAGAGCCAAAGCTGATAATTGACCGGAAGCACCAATGCATACCAGTCTGTAATAGCAAAACTCCATACCCCGGTAAGATTATGGTATACATAGGCTACGAACAGCATACCTACCAGCATAATCAGGGACCCCGTAAAGGTATACAGGAAGAACTTCACAGCCGCATAAACTCTGAGCGGTCCGCCCCATGCACCGATAATATAAAGCATCGGAACAAGTGAAAGTTCCCAGAAAAGGTAGAAGATAATCGCATCAAGGGAAACAAAGACCCCTACCATTGTCATTTCAAGGAAAAGCAATGTGATGATCATATTTTTGATATTCTCTGTAATACTCATACTCATCATACCGATCAGCGTCATCAATGTCGCCATCAGAATAATGAAAAGAGAAATACCGTCTACACCAAGATAATAACTGATACCAAAATCAGGAATGATAGGAATCAGTTCGACAAACTGCATTCCTGCATTTGCCGTATCGAAACTGAACCACAGCCAGACAGAGAGAAGAAACTCGATCGCTGCTACAGTAATACCGTAGGCACGTGCACTCTCTTTATCTACAACAAATCCCAGCAATCCAGCGATTGCAGGAAAAAACACTAATATACTTAAAATATTTTCCATCTATCTTCTCCTTACACAAACATCGCTGAAATGACTGCGATAACCAATAGAAATACAGAACCCACAGCCATCCAATTCAGATAGTTGGACAGGTTACCTGTCTGCATCTTTCTTGAAGCATCCCCGCTTTTATAGAGGAATTTGGCAATGCCGTCAACGGTTGCATCTACAATTTTCATATCTACATCTTTCCACATCATTTCCGAGAGCATCGCATACGGCTTTGTAATGACTGCTTCATACAGATTTGGAATATAGTACTGGTTAGCCAAAAGTTTGTAGATAAAACTGTTCTCCAGTTTCTTGTCTCTTTTGAGTCCCTTATAGTACTTTCTGTATGCCAGTACAATACCGCCTATCGCAAAGGCAAGGACAATCAGTCCAAGTATCATTGAGAGATGGTGTGTATGCTCACTCATATGATAGTCCGGCAGCAGCTTGGTTACAAAGTGCTCAAACGTACCCTGTGCAAAACCGGCTATCACTGCAAGTATCGCCAATGGAGACATTGCAATAAGGACATATTTATACATTTCATGCGGATGAATACCGAATGCTTTGTACCTTTCGTCCCCTTCAAAAGTAAGAAAGACCTGCCTGAAGCTGTAGAATGCAGTCATACCTGCCGTCACAACAAGGATAACCCAGAGAAACAATGTTCCTTCATTGAAGGCCGTTTCTATGATGGCATCCTTGGAGAAAAAACCTGCAAACGGAGGAATTCCTGCCAAAGCCAGGGAAGCGACTCCCATATAGATATAAGTCCACTTCATCGCTTTTTTCAATCCACCCATTTTGAAAATGTCAAGTTCATCATGCATTGCATGCATCACGTTACCTGCACCCAGGAAGAGCAGTGCTTTGAAGAAGGCGTGTGCCGCAAGGTGGAAAAGTGCGATCCAGTAAGCTCCCAGACCTGCCGCCGCAAACATGTACCCCAGCTGAGAAAGTGTTGAGAAAGCGATAATACGCTTCAAGTCTCTGTTGACCAGTGCCATGGATGCCGCAAAGAAAGCGACAAAGGTACCCAGCGCCGCAATGAAATAGCTAACTTCCGGTGTCATGGAAAAGAGCGGATTCGCTCTGATAACAAGGAATACACCGGCAGTTACCATGGTTGCCGCATGGATCAATGCAGAAACCGGCGTCGGGCCTTCCATTGCATCTGTCAGCCAGGTATGGAGTGGGAACTGTGCTGATTTACCCATTGCCCCGATAAAGAGTGCGATCGCTGCCGCATTCAGTACTGAGCCGCTCAAATCAGGAAGTGCCGCGAACACCACATCATACTGCAGACTGCCAATATTCCAGTAAAGAATGAAAAGTCCGATCAGCATACCAAGGTCAGCAATACGATTCATTATAAATGCTTCGTTCGCTGCCCAGGATGGAGAAATAGAAGGATTCTCTTCTCTGGAAACATCTTCTTTGTGATACCAGAAACCGATCAAAAGCCATGAACAGACCCCAACACCTTCCCATCCGATGAAGAGTCCGGCAAAGTTATCTGACATCACAAGGATCATCATCGAGAAAACGAAGGCTGACAGGTATGAAAAGAATCGGTTGAAACTCTTATCATGGTCCATATACCCTATAGAATAAACATGAACCACCGTTGAAACAAGTGTGACAACGGTCATCATGGTCACAGAAACCTGATCCACCACAAAACCGAACGGAATATGAAGATCACCTGCAGAGATCCAATCCATCATTGTAACATGTATGCCTGTCCCTGTAGTCCAGACATGAAATGCCAGCATAACCGAAGCACAGAACGATGCAAAAAGCAGCAGAGAAGCTACAATACCTACAAATGTTTGTTTTGGGCTCATTCCGAACAAAGCTGCGAACAGTGAACTCGCAAATGGAGCAAACAGTGCTATATATACTAAAGTTTCCATCATTACCCCTTCATATTTGCAAGATCATCAAGATCGAGACTACCGTGTTTTTTATACAATACGATCAGTATACCAAGACCAACGGCTACTTCACTCGCAGCGATCGCGATAATAAAGAATGCAAACATTTGACCCGTAAGATCATTATAGTAGTGTGAAATCGCTGCAAATGCGATATTGACCGCATTGAGCATTACTTGCGAAGAAAAGCATTAAAAGATTTCTTCTTCTCAATACACCCATCAACCCGATAGAGAAGATCAGTGCAGAGACAACAAGATAGTCAGTTAAACCTATCATTTTACATCCTTTTTTGTCAAGATTTCATCATCTACACAAGTGTCCTTGGTGAGACTCTGATCCATTTTCTTACCGGCAAGGATAATCCCTGAGATCATCGCTACCAATAACATAACCGCTGCAACTTCAAACGGAATAAGATATTTGGTAAAGAGTACGATACCGACATCCTGTGCATTCCCGACACCTTCATGCATCGGATAAAGCGCCTGAATCGATTCATTGTAGATCGGTGCAGCAAACATCAGTACCAACGACAGGGCACTCAAACCGCCCAGTATAAAGATCAAAGCAGGGCTGGTGTTTTTTTCTTTGATCGATTTGGTTGAATCAAAGAACATCATTGCAAACGAATAAAGTGCCATAATGGCACCGACATATACAATGAGCTGAACCACACCAAGAAAATCTGCCCCCAGAATAAAGAAAAACCCTGAGATCAGCACCATTCCTGCAGCAAGTGATGTCATGGCATACAAAACATTCTTGCTAAAGACCGTGATGAGGAAAAGTCCTATTGTTAAAGCCGAAAATAGGTAAAAGGCTACTGTTTCATACATATCTGCTCCTCCTAATACGCTAATGGCGTTTTTTTGATATTTTCATCAGCATTCGGTGAGACAGCGCCAAATCCGTCATATTCCTGCTGAAGGTTGAGTTTGTCGATCGGTGTCAACATATCTTCAAAAAGTGAGAAACTCGCTCTCTGCTCGGAAGCTGTTTCATATCTCGGTCCATGTACGATCGCCAGTTCCGGGCATACTTCTGCACAGTACCCGCAGAAGATACAGCGTCCGAAGTTGATCGTATATTCGCTTACTTCTTTTCTCTGGTTTTCATCATATCTTGTATCCATTGTGATACAGTTTGAAATACAGATCTTTTCACACAATCCGCATCCGATACATCTGTAATGACCGCTTTCAAGCAGTCTGAGCATATCATGGATCGCTCTGTATCTCGGAGAGATCGGCAGTTTTTCAAACGGATATTTTACGGTATGCATCTGTCCTTTGAACAGTGCATTGATCATTTCCCGCATTGTGACCCAAAGTCCTACAAGCAATTCGCCTTTGAACGTCCTGTCTACGACCTGCCTGAACTTACCCATACCTGTTTCGGGACTCTGCCCAAGATCAAGCATCTTATAGTTCTGTGTACCTACATTTCTATTTTTAAATTGTTCTAAACCCATACCTGCTCCTTACACCATCATCACGATACCGGTGATCACTATATTGATCACAGCTATCGGCATCAATACTTTCCAGCACAGCCACATCAGCTGATCCGGTCTGACATGCGGCCATGCTGCTCTTACCCATAACATCAGGAAGAAGAAGAATCCTACCTTCAGAATGATCGTCAGCCAACCGATGCCTACTTCACTGTATCCGCCAAGGAACACGACCGCCGCAATGATGGAGATCGTGATCATGTTGGCATATTCACCGATAAAGAACATACCCCATCTCATACCCGAATACTCTGTCGCATAACCGGAAACAACTTCCGCTTCATGCTCCAGAAGGTCGAACGGTGTTCTGTTCGTTTCCGCGAATCCTGCAATGAGGAAGAGTACGAATGCAACCGGCTGCTGCCAGATAAGCCAGTGGCTGATGCCGCCTGCCTGTGCATTATTAAAGTCAACGAAAGAAAGTGAACCTACCAGCATGATCGGTGCCAGGATGGAAAGCCCTGTCACTACTTCATAACTCAAAAACTGGATTGCCGTTCTTGCCGCACCGATGATCCCCCATTTGTTCGCCTGTGCCATACCTGCAAGCAAAGGACCGTAAAGTCCTGCCGCCATCATTCCCAGCACAAAGAGAATCCCGATATTCAGGTCTGCCGCAATGGAAGGTACGAAAACACCTCCAAGCAAAGGCACCCACTCAGGAATGGTAAAGTCCGGGAATACCGGTACTGCAGCCAGCGCAATAAAGGCTGTTGCTGCCGTAATGGAGGGGGCGATCTTGAAAATAAGGGAGTTGGCGTTCTGGGGGACAATATCTTCTTTGGTAAAAAGTTTGATACCATCTGCTACAAGCTGAAGCAAACCGTAGGGACCTACGTGCATAGGTCCGAGTCTTCTCTGCATGAATGCCAGTACCTTTCTTTCAATAAAAGTACCGAAACCAGCGATCGCCGCGATCACTGCCAGAATAAGGATGGCTTTGATGATAACACCGGCTGCCGTCACTTCCGGTAAATTTTGTACGAGTGTTGTTTCCATATTACACCTTTCTCATTGTTACTGTTTGATATCTGGCCGGGCCAAATAGCTCATACACGTTCTGCGCACTCTTGAAGTCTGAGAGCTTCGTGATATCGCCGGTCATCTTCTCATCGGCGATCACATCGACGACGATACTTCCATTCCCGAATACCACTTCCACTTTCTCTCCGAGCGCCTCAGCCTTCTCGGCACTGGCATACAGACCGAACGGTTCAAATATCTCATGTGCCTTGTCTGAGAAGTCGGAGAACTGTCTTGCCGGGTTACACCGATAAACGATCTCACCTTCAAGTACAGCACTCTCATCGAACTTCTCTACAGAAGGTGTTTTAGCCTTTCTGTTGGATGTTTTCAACAGATAGCCCCTGTTCTCCGTACCGTCATTGAGGTAACCGTTCGGCAGCGCATCGAACTCTATGGCCTGGAATCCTTTTGATGTAGGCAGTTTGACGGTCCAGTCGATCGTCAGTCTTTCACCTTCATCAATAAGTTCTAAGACAAGGTCGTTCAGCTCATATCCGCCGTATTCGACAGCGGCATTGGTCGGTACCACTCTCTTGGAAATATTGGTGAAGGTCCCTTCCTGCTGGTTCATCGCCGGCATATCCAAGTCTCCGTTACCCAGTGCAGAGAGTCTGAAGTCGCCGATCTCGTTATACCCGATCGTATAGCCTTCGGCTTCATCATCAAGGTCACAGATCAGCGCTACACCAAGCGCATTGGCTTTTGGCGGGGCCATTACGACATCGATCTCGGAAGTCTCTTCGATCAGGGCAATGAGTTTCGCCAGGTTCTCCGCTTTGTCATGATAATAGAAATCTTCACCGATCATCATGGAGAAGGATTCTTTTTTCTTCATCATTTTCTCAAAAGTATCTGTAAAAGTAGAAGAGTTGCCGCCGAGCAGGTCTACCAGACCGTTCTTCTCGACCGTGATCTCTTTGTCTACCATTTCAGGGACTTTCTTGGTCACTTCTTTGCTCTCGCCTGTCTCCTCATCGACCACGGTTTCAGTCACATCTTTCATCACTTTCTCTTTGATCGTCTTCGTTTCGGTCGTTTTGAAACTTGCAAGATATTCTTTCACCTCTTCAGGCAGTTTCTCTTTATCGGCAAAAAGATCAAGCACAAGGTAAAGGGCAGCTTCTTCCAGGCCCGGCTTGTGGGTAAAACACTCCACATTTTTACCAAAGCTTGGGATGAGGGTATCGGCAATCGGATGAAAATAGAGTCCCGCCCCCTTGTTCAGCTTCTGAACATTGTTGAAGGCATACTTCATCCCAGGTGCATCATTTCTGAGTGCAGAGCCAAGGGCAATGACAAAGTCACTCTTTTTCATAATTGCATCGTTGTCTGTCGTCCAGAATCTATTGCCTGAAGCTTTTTGATAATAGCCGAGGAATTTCTGAAAAGCACGTACTTCAGGATTATAAAGTTTCAATCCCCTCTTTTCCTTGAGCGTCTGGAGCATCAAAGCCTCTTCATTGGTGATCACAGAATTGAAACGTACGGTCTGCGCATTTTTGAATGCTTCCAGTGCTTTTGCGAATGCTGCTTCATCTTTTGTAACATCGGTATTTTCAAAATCATAGGCAAAACGTGCTGCACCGTCCAAGGAAACATAGTTCCACTCATTGGTCACACGGAAGATCTTTTCATTTCTGTTCTCAATGGAAGCAGGTTTCACTTCATAATAGATATGGAAACCGTCGGAAGAGTGTGCAGAAACTGCGGGAATTCTCTTCAGGTCCCACGCGTTTGATTTATACTGGAAATCTCTGCTGACCAATGCACCTACCGGACAGACAGCCGCACATTCGCCGCAGTCCGAACAGTTCGTATATTCTGTTCCGTTGCTTGGTGCGATGACAGATTTCTGCAGTTTGTTCCACATTGCATAGGCATCTTTCGGCATTGTTTCTTTAAAGCCTTTGTCAAGTGCTTCCCCGCCTCTTTTTACCGTAGTAAGTGCCGCATCTCCGATCATATCTTTACAGACGGTCGTACATCGTTCACATACGATACAGAGACCTGCATCGTAATGCAGTACGGAACTCCAGTTCTTGACCTCTCTTTTGGTATCCGGGATCATGTAGGACTGTGAATCCACACCGAGTTCGAGCGTATAGTTCTGAAGTTCGCACTCTCCGCTCTTGTCGCAGACTCCACACTGGAGCGGGTGGTTCACGTCATACACTTCCATGATCGCACGGCGCTCTTCAAGAATGTTGGGTGTATCGACCGTAATCTCCATACCTTCCTTGACTTTTGCGTTACATGCATATACCTGTTTTCCGTCGGCCTCTACCAGACAAAGACGGCACGCCAGTGTTGGCGAACATCGTGTCAAATAACAGATCGCGGGAATAAAAATATCGTTGGCACGTGCGGCATTGAGGATATATTCACCCTCTTTGACCGCGACTTCCCTGCCATCGATTTTAATATTGACTGTACTCATATTAATTTCCTGCCCTTTCAAAATCTAACCTCTTAAATCTATAAGAGGATACCAAAGCTCCACTTAATCCCATGTCAAATGTCGGGTTAAGGGCGATGGTTCCTTTCATGGTTGTGTCGATCTTAAACAGTCGATCGAAACCTACACCATCGATAGCGAACGTGATACGGTCACCATCTTTCAGTCTGGTTGCCGTAGCGAACTGCTGTGAACCTAGAAGAACGGCTTCGTCTTCCAACAGGGATGACTTGGCAGTAAATGCCGAGAACTGTTCTGTAGGATCGCAGCGGTACACTACAGCTCCGTCATAGCCGTCGAGTTCTTCCACGTCTTCAAAATTTCTGCTGACAGAGACCTTTCGGGCCTTCAGCAGATAGCCTCTGTGCTCAGTGCCTACACTATCGAAATAATCCGGAAGCGCATCAAATTCAATAGCTTCGAAACCCTTCTCTTCAGGCAGCACCTTGGTATACTCAATGGTATATTCTGCATCCAGCCCCAGTGCATTGGCGATATCGTTCAGGACATACCCGCCGTAAGGGAGAGCCACGTTCATCGGTACAACACGTTTTTCCACTGTAGTAAGCGTACCCTCCTGCTGATTCATTGCCGGCATGTCAAGATCACCGCCACCCAATGCGGAAAGAGTAAAGTCAGCAGGCATATTGTAACCAACTGAAGCACCTTCTGCTTCATCATCAAGGTCACAGACGAGTGAAATACCCATAGCATTACCCGCCGGCGGGACACAGACCACATTAAAACCGGCATACTGTTCAAGCAAGGCTACCAGTTTCGCGATCTGCTCTGCTCTGGGATGGGCATAAAGATCAGAGCCGACTACCAGGGAGAATCCGCTCTTCTTCAGCAGAGATTTTCTCAGCGCTTCAAGCTCCTCTTCCCCTACATTGGTCTCGGCTGACAGGTAGCCGATATCGAGATCATCCAGGAAAGAACGTACCGCTTTGGGCAATTCTGTTTCCTTAAGCAGTGTATCAGCCAGCAAAGCGGCCACACCCTCTTCGCTTCCCACTTCATATTTAATGAACTGTGTCACGATATTCTGTATCTCTTTGTCTTCGATCGGATGCATATAGGCGACTCTGGCCTGATGCCATTTGCTTGCCATATTGACATGATACTTCACCGCCGGTGCATCGTCATTGATGCGCGAACCGAAAACGATCACCGCTTTTGACTCGGAAATACTTTTAAGGCTACCGCCGTAAAGATGTTTCCCGGTAATACTGCCGTAAGCCTGCATAAATTTCTGGTAGGCCCGAGCTTCGGGGGAGACCAGTTTGAAACCGAGCTTCTCTTTGAGTTTCTGAAGGATCAGTGCTTCTTCATTCGAAGTCTGGTTCGACAGAAGGACCGTATCTGCTTTATTGAAAGCTTCAACTGCTTTTGTAAAAGCTTCTTTGTCTTTTATCACACCTTCATTGGCATAGTCAAAACCGAATCTGCCTGCACCGCAGAGAGTGCTAAATTCAAACTCGTTGGTCACACGGTATATCCTGTCCTGCTTCACTTCGTAATACATCTGGCATCCGCCGCCGCAATGCGGACAGGCACTCGGAATTTTCGTCAGCTCCCAGGCATTGGCCGTGTATTTGAACTTCGTACTGACCAGTGCTCCGACCGGACAGACCGCTGCTGCTTCGCCCAGAGAAGCGTAATTCTTTTCTTTTTTGGTATTGACAATAGTCGATCCGTATCCGCCGAACCTGATCTTGAGCGCTTCATCCCCCGTAATCTCGGTCGAGACACGTACACACTTCTCACACATGATACAGAGTGCAGGATCGTAGGAAACATGTCCCCAGTTCTCTACCGGTCTGTTCTGGTCTCTTGCCGTAAAATCCTGTGCCTCGAGGTTGAACTCCATGGTCTTGTTCTGAAGGTCGCATTCCCCACTTTTGTCACACACACCGCACTCAAGCGGATGGTTGACATTATAGAGCTTCATAATGCTCTGGCGTTCCTCAAAAAGAGCATCGCTGTCAGTAGTAATAACTGCACCGTCCGTCGCTTTTTCCTGACAGGAGAGGATCATCCCCTCCACGCCTTCGACCTCAACCACACACATACGGCATGAACCTATCGGCAGAACCTTGGTCAAATAGCACATGGTCGGTACATAAATATCATGCTCTCTGGCGATCTCCAGAATGGTTTTGCCAAAAGTACTTTTGAACTCTTTTCCGTTAATGGTAATGCTGATCTCTTTCCCGGTATTCATAGAATTATGTACACTCATATTACACCGCCACCATTGAAATATAGTAACATCGCATACATCTTTCTGCTTCTGCGATCGCTTCTTCGCCTGTAAATCCGAGATTGACTTCTTTGTTGTTGCTCTTTCTTTCGTCTACACCGAGTTTTTCACTCTCGGCTCTCGGAAGTCCCGGCATCCAGCCTGTGATCTTTTCCTTCTTGTCATACACTTTGAGTTTGGCAAGATGGTCTTCCATGATCTCGTCATCTGTCAGAGTACATTTTCCGTCATAGATGTATCGGCTGATGACCGAAGCGGCACGCCGTGCCTGTCCCACTGCATTGACGATGGTCATAGGACCGTACTCGCAATCGCCCGCGGCAAAAAGCCCCGGACGGGAAGTCATGAAATCTTTTCCGTTCGTCAAAATACTGTTCCAGGAAGTCATTTCAAGATTCCATTCTTCAGGCAGCAGTTGTGTATCAAGTGCCTGGGAAACCGCCGGGATCAGGTAGTCACACTCGATCTCGAAGTCCCCGCCTTCAATCTTGACAAGCTGTGCACGTCCGCCGTTAGGGTCCGGGACAAGCTCGAAACGGTTCACTTTAAGTTTCGTGATATTCTCGCCGTCATCGAATATTTCTTCAATCGCAGAATGGAAGATAAATTCTACCCCCTCTTCGACTGCTTCATGATACTCTTCATAGGTCGTGTTGCGAATGATCGTTTTCTCATCACGGCGGTAGAGCATGATCACTTTCTTTGCACCTTCCCGAATGGAACATCGGACGACGTCCATAGAGGTAAAACCGCCGCCGACACAAACAACGACTTTGTCTTTAAGTTCATTGGAAGCGGGTGACCCGATGTTGTATTTATGCCACAGATTGACTTTGTCCAGCATATCGATCGCACCCCAGTAGCCGCCCATTTTAGGGTTTTCGTTCTCAGCACGCACTTTTTTCGAAAGTCTCGCGCCAAATCCGAGCAGTGTCGCATCATATTCGGCATCGAGCTCCTTGAGACGCTCTGCATTCACTCTGTAATTATTGGTGATACTTACCGTCGGCATACTGAGTACCAGCTCAATGTCCTTGTTGTACTTGTCCACAGGCATTCTGTACTCAGGTACACCTACCGCGACTTCACCGCCATTGACAGGAAGTTCTTCAAAAATATCGACCTGTATTCCTTCAAGCGCCAGGTAATATGCCGCAGTCAGTCCTGCGGGACCTGCGCCGACGATCGCCACTTTTTTGCCATCGTTTCTCGGAGGCTTCGGCGTCCGAGGATGCAGCCATTCAAGATCATGGTCCGTTTCATAGTCCGCACCAAGACGCTTCAGCTCCATAATGGAGATAGGTTCATCGAGGTTTGCACGCCGGCAGGCATCTTCACACGGATGGGGACAGACACGTCCACAGGTATGCGCCAGAGGCATGGTCTGTCTTGTCGCTGCCAAAGAATCGGTAAAGACCATATCTCTTACCCCTTCTATATAGGCGGGAATATCCACGTGCGCAGGGCACATATCCGTACACGGCGCAGTAACCTTGGCGATATAGTCCGTATTGCCGCCGTAATGCCTCGACGGGACCTGAAGTTCGATACAGGTATCAAACTGTGCTTCGTAATGCTCCATCAGGTCAAGGATCGGTTTGGGGACTGTTTTCCCGATCTCGCATTTGGAGGTTGCCATCATCGTTTTGCTGATCTCTTTAAGATGGGCTATGTCATCATGCGTACCTTCTCCTCTGGCGATCTTGTCAAGCAAATCGTACAGAATCCTGCCTCCCCATCTACCCGGTGCACAGCGGCCGCAGGCTTCGGAATATTCCTGATACTGTGCCGCATACTTCGAAGCCAGCTCCACCGCATCGATATCTTCGTCGAAAATGGCAACACCATCCCAGCCGATGAACGCTTTGGAGTGCTTCTCCCCG
>FPHL01000005.1_pt1 | contig 33372 bp, 28 predicted proteins | sample 1057231 | NCBI WGS metagenome assembly FPHL01 (sample SAMEA4473313, study PRJEB15554) | hydrothermal vent metagenome | biome: marine basaltic hydrothermal vent biome; feature: marine hydrothermal vent; material: water | place: Pacific Ocean | collected 2011-06-14/2011-07-23 | depth 1199 m
TATGAAAAGTCCTGCAGCAGCAAGAGTTTAAATGGAAGCGAAAGAGGATGTAATAACCTTGCCGTGCTCTATCGTTACGGACGAGGGGTGAAGAGAGACATGGATATAAGTAAAAAATATTATGACAAAGCCTGTAAAAAAAGGTATGCCGAGGCTTGTACTGTGTTAAAGTCGTTCAAATAAAAGATGCCTGTATGAAAAAAATCTTAATAGTGCTGCTTCTGTCCGCTTCTGTCCTGTCTGCAAAGGAGACAGGACTTTTTGGAAAAATCATTGATGTGGCCGAAAACGATACTCTGAATGTACGGGCGGAACCGAACTATAAAGCCAGAAAAATAGCAGAGATACCGTCAAGCGGGTATGTGGGTGTGGCAAAATGCAGGCAGTTCAAGACTTCTCTCTGGTGCCAGGTCTACCCTTTGACGCAGCAGGGGTATGAACATTTTTCCGGGATCAAAGAGAAGGGTTGGGTGAATGCAAAGTATCTCTTGTTTTCAGACAGAGGATATGTGCTGGTGGACGGCAAAGCAAGCTGTGACTATGTTATACAGTGCAAAGCGGATAAATGTGAGCGGGTACTTGACTATCAGACTGATGATGAAAATGAGATAAAGAACCTTGAAACGGAGTGGATCGATAGAAAAAGGCTACATGGAGAGAGCCGTTTCGGCACCTCATCTTCCGATCCGAAAATCAATCCGGAAGGAGATATCTGCAGCTCTGCTGTCTATATTGACGACTATTTGCAAAACAGACGTTTGAAACAGTTATCCGCTAAAACAGAGGGTAAAGCGTACCAAACGCTACTAAAGTTTTTGAAAACATTTTCACGTCTGGAACCGGAAACGATCGCAGCATTTGTGCACCCGACGGCCGGTTTGACTTTGAATTATTATACACGATTTGGCAGGGGAAACAAAGGCTTCACTGCAAAGCAGATCAAACATATTGATGTACTGGGTAAACATCAGTGTTTCTGGGGATATACCGATGGTAAAGGAGATGCTGTCTATATGACCCTGTATGACTTTTTTGCCTTCTTGCCCCATGACATTGAACATATCCGTGAGATCAAGCCTCTCAAAACGCTCAATGGCTTTCACTGTGCCAAAAATTCCGAATGTCAGGGCTACGAAGTGCTGTGGTACGATAAGCCAAGAGAGGAGGATTTTTCCTGGCAGGGGCTTGTAGTGATTTTGGAGCTGTATCGGGGAAAATGGTATGTTGCCGGACTGCTGCGCGACAGATGGACGATATAGTGAGAATGAGTCTATAGTCCTGTAGTGTTTCTCAGGAATTTTGGCTATATTTAACTTTAGTTAACCTGGCTCAAGTACACTATGACTATAAAATAGTTTTAGGAGAAAGATTTGAGTCAAATCATACAGAATATCAGAACAGAAATTTCCAAAGTACTTGTCGGTCAGGACAAAATGGTAGAGGGGCTTCTTGCCGGTTTGCTGTGTCGGGGACACATTCTTCTTGAGGGTGTTCCCGGGTTGGCGAAGACGACAGAAGTCAATGCTTTGGCCAAAACACTTGGTCTGAACTTCAAACGTGTACAGTTTACACCCGATCTGCTTCCTTCCGACATTATCGGAACGGAGATCTATGACCCCTCCAACAACACTTTCAAAATTAAACAGGGGCCGGTTTTTACAAACCTGATGCTGGCAGATGAGATCAACCGTGCACCTGCCAAAGTGCAGTCGGCACTGCTCGAAGTCATGCAGGAAAGACAGGTGACGATCGGGGATGAAACTTTCAAGATAGATCTTCCTTTCCTTGTTATGGCAACACAGAACCCTGTTGAACAGGAGGGCGCCTATGAGCTTCCCGAAGCACAGCTTGACAGGTTTATGATGAAAGTCGTTGTGGGTTACAATACAAAAGAGGAAGAACTTGAGATCGCAAGGCGTGTTGCTAACAACAGTTTTGAGCAAATTGAGCAGGTAGCGACCAAAGAAGATCTTGAACAGATTCGTAAAGAGGCACTGGAAGTGCATATGGATGAAGAGATCGAAGCATATATTATTGAGCTGGTAGCGGCGACGCGTGACCCTAAAGCTTACGGTCTTGAAGAGCTTGAACCCTATATTGAGTTCGGTGCCTCGCCAAGAGCGAGTATCGATATGTACAAGGCGGCCCGTGCGATCGCCTACCTTAAAGGGCAGGATTATGTTTCGCCTATTGAGATAGCCTATATCGCAAAAGAGATCCTTCGCCACAGAATCATCCTGAGCTACGAAGCACAGGCAGATGATATTACGCAGGATTATATTATCGAGAAGATACTGGCAGCGGTTCCGATCCCGTAGACCGGGAATGATGATGGATGTGATGCAGGGTGTTGTCCGGGGACAGCAGCGATGTGTTGCATGTGATAGGATGTGGTACTGTGGGTACACAGTACCCTGCACGTAAGAAAACAATAAATGAGGGTGGGTAAAACTACCCAAAAGATGAGATTTGGATAAAGGATAAAGGTGAACAAAAAAGCAAAAAAGATCGTCCTTAAAACCAAAAAGCAGGTTTATGGAGATATGCTTGGCAACAATGCTTCTATGTTCCAGGGCGAAGGCTTTGAGTTTGCGGAGCTCCGGGAATATGTCTACGGTGATGATGTCCGTAAAATAGACTGGAAAACAACTGCCAAACTGGGTAAGCCTTTTGTCAAGATATATAAAGAAGAGAGAGAACTCAATGTTGTGGTTGTCTCTATGCTGGGCGGATCTACCTATTTTGGGACAGTGAAGCAGAAGTCTGACATTATTGCCGAAGTGGCAGGTACTTTGGGCTTTTCGGCAGTGAAGAATGCTGACCTTTTCTCCCATATCATTTTTGCGGACAGGCTCTATGAACTGAGCAAACCGAGTAAAAAGCTTTTTTCTGTACATAGAGCAGTAGAGAATATCGTTGATTTTGAACCTATCGGCAAAGAGGGTGACTTTAAGGCACTGGTTGAAACGTTGAATAACCGTTTAAAGAAAAAAGCACTGCTTTTTATTCTTTCCGATTTTGTCGGAGATGTCGATTTGAAACTGTTGAGTAAAAAACATGATGTTTTCGCCGTGATCGTACGTGACAGATTTGAGGAGGAACCCAGTGAACTTGGGTATCTCAGGCTGATCGATATGGAAACAAAACAGAGTTTTGAAGGCAATATTGACAGTGCGACACTGAAAGGCTACAAGAAAGCACTGTTGAAAAATGATGAGAAGCTTTACAAACAGTTCAAAAAACACGGCATCCGGTTTACCAAAGTGTACACAGATGAAGATGGAGCCCTGAAATTGATGAAGCGTATGAGGAGATAGGGTAATGGGAAATGAAAATGTAACTATTATCGGTACTGTCGGGAGAGAGCACCCTGCGCTGCATAAAACGGCAGGATACCGCAGTTTCACGACACCACAGACAGGAGAGAGCCATGAATGAACAGAATTTAACAGCCCAATTACGCGACATCAAACCGTTGCTGGAGATTCCGGATAACAGTTTTTATATTTACTGGGGTCTGATAGGCTTTGGTATGCTGCTGTTGCTTGCCATACTCTTTTTTGTCCTTAAAAAGCTTTGGGAAAACAGAAAGATCAATCTGGCAAAGGGATATTTGGCAAAACTCAAAGAGATCGACTGGAAGGATGCAAAACAGTCAGCGTATGAAGCGACACACTATGCACGCCTTTTGGCAACAGATGAAAGAAGAAAAGAGCTTTTTGCCCAACTTGAACCAATGTTGGAAAAATACAAATATAAAAAAGAGGTAGAGAACGTGGATGTAGATACAAAAAACAAATTTAACCTCTATGTGCAGGTGGTAGATGAGTCAGTTTAGTTTTGAATATCCTCTGGCATTTGGGGTTCTGATACTGTTTCTTGTTTGTGCCAAGTGGTGCAGGGAGCGCAGCAGGGCGATCTTTTTTCCTCATGTAGGTACCCTGATCGCCAAAACAGGACATAAAAGTTCACTGCTGAGCTGGCTGAAATGGATCGGTATTGTTGCTGCGGTCATCGCACTGGCTTCGCCGGTTATCACCAAGAGCTATTCCAACTCCAAAAAAGAGGGAAGAGATATTGTGCTGGTGATCGACAGCAGTGATTCTATGCGGCAGACGGGATTTGACCCGAACGATCCGTACAAGAACAAGTTTGATGTGGTCAAAGAAGTAGTAAGCGATTTTATCAAGAAACGAAAGAATGACCGGATCGGAATGGTGACATTTGCAGATGTGGCATTCATTGCATCGCCGTTGACCTTTGAGAAAAAATTTCTTTCCGACATTACAGATATGCAGGAGCTCGGTATGGCAGGAAAGCGAACAGCGATCAACGATGCACTGGTACAGGCATACAATCTGCTGAGCAAAAGCAAAGCAAAATCGAAGATCGTTATTTTACTGACGGACGGGATGGACAATATGAGTAAAATTTCGTTTGCAGATGTCAAAAGTATGATAGAAAAACGCAATATCAAACTCTATACGATCGGTATAGGCTCTCCGAGAGATTATAACGGTGCCTATCTGCAGGCTTTGGCCAAAGCGGGAAAAGGCGAGGCATACGGTGCGAGAAATGCAGCAATGCTGAGCAAAATTTATGACGAGATAGACAAACTTGAAGCATCAAAGCTCAATAACAAGAAAGTGGTGGAGCATACGTATTTATATATTTATCCGCTCTTTTTAGCCATTTTGAGTCTGCTTCTGTTCATTTATTTCAGAAACAGCAGAGGAGTGTAAAAATGACATTTATGCATCCTTATTTATTTTGGCTGATGATCATTCCCTTTATGATCTTCGCCTTTCTGATTTCAACCAACAAAGAGAAGCTTTCACGTATATTTGATGAGAAAGTACTCGAACGTTTGAGTGCAGGTCATGAGAGTATGCCGGTCATGCTGCGGAATATCATCATGTTTCTGGCTATTTTCCTGATGATCGTTGCATTGGCACGTCCGGTAGTCGAAAAAGCCGATCAGACGGTTGACGTAAAAGGATTGACACTGCTTACGGCTCTGGATATATCCGGTTCTATGAGAAGCAAAGATGTCTACCCGAACAGGCTGACCTTTGCTAAAAAGAAGATGAACGAATTTTTCGATGCGATGCCGAGTGATGACATCGGAGTAGTGGCGTTTGCACACAATCCTTTTGTCCTTGCCCCATTCACGTCTGACAAAGAAACGCTCAAAATGCTGGTATCAGGTGTTGATGATTCCTATATTAATTTCGGGTCCACGGATTTTACGGCTCTGGCGGAACTGGCAGGCAGGCTGATGAAAGACAAAAAGCCGAGGATCCTTGTACTTTTCACGGATGGTGGAGACAAAAAAGCGATCGAAGGTTTTTCCAGTGTGCTTAAAGCCAATGATATTGACCTCTATGTGGTGCTTGTCGGTACCAAAAAGGGTGCACCGGTGATTGACAAGAAAGGCAAGCCGATGACTCTTAAAGACGGTACGATTGCTATTACGCAGCGAAATGATGCGCTCGGTATACTGGCAAAAGACAATAACGGTGCCTATGTCGTAGCTGCGAACGGCGATAAAGATATGCAGAGTCTTGCCAATGTGATTCATGCCAAATACAAAGCTCAGGAGCAGGGCCAGGTGAAGATCAAGCAGCGTGTGGAATATTTCTATTATCCACTTGGACTGGGACTGTTTTTGCTTTTGATCGGCTTGAGTTCACTGCCAAGACTACAAAGCAGCAGAAAACAGGAAGCAGGAAGCATGGGAGGCAAAATATGAGATTTACAATGAAAAAAAGCATACTGGCACTATTCATTATGCCGTATGCATTATTCACTTTCCTGCATGCAGGAATAACTGACTTTAAAACCATTGAGGCTGCAAAACAGGCTTACAGTGCAAAAGAATACGGCAAGAGTGCCGCACTTTTGCATAATCTGGATAAAGAAGTGCCCCAGAAAGAATATGACATCGGAAATGCCTATTACAAGAACAAAAAATATGATGAAGCGATCAAAATGTACAAAAAGGCAGGAGGTGTGGATGATGCAATGCGTTACCACAATATCGGGAACAGCTATTTTCAGGAAAAAAAATGGGACAAAGCTATCAAGAGTTATGAAAAAGCATTGAAGATCAAAGAAGACAAAGATACACGTTTTAATCTTGAGCTGGCAAAAAAAATGAAGAAAAAGCAGGAACAGAAAAAGAAAAAACAGCAGAAGAAGAATCAGCAAAAAAAGAACAAACAAAAAAAGAACCAAAACAAGAAAAAGAACGATCAAAAGAACAAGAACCAGAAGAAACAGAATAAAAACAAAAAGAACAACCAGAAAAAAGAGCAGCAAAAGAACCAGGAGAAAAACAAGAAAGACCAGAATAAGAAAAACCAAAAAGGCCAGAAAAAAGATCAGAAAAAAGATCAAAAAGAAAAAGGCCAAAAAAACAAAAAAGATCAGGAAGGTCAGAAAAAGAAACCTGGTGAGAAGAAAAAATCAGATGAAAAGAAAAAGCAGAAACCCAAAAATGAAAAAGGCAATGAAGCCTCCGGGCAGCCTAAAAAACAGAAGATGAGCAAAGAAGAAAAACTCAAAGCACAGGAATTAAAACGTTTGTTGAAAAAAATGGGACAAAAGAAAACCCCTACAATGATATACCAGATGAACAATCCGAAGAAAGGAAAAAGAAATGAAAATGTCAATCCCTGGTAAGACCCGTAAAACGATGAAAAAACGTATACACTTATTATTACTATTCGGGCTCTTCCTGACGCTTGCCAATGCAGGAAGCGTAACAGCAGAAGTGTCCCAAAAAGAAGTCGTTGCCGGCAATATGGTACAGCTTCGTATCAAAGCGGAAGGTAAAAGAGCAGTTTTCCCGCATATAGAGAAGATCGATGGTGCCAGAGTACTGGGACGTTCCCAGAGACAGAACAATTCCATCAGTTACATTAACGGAAAAATGTCTATGACGCATGCAACAAATCTCATTTTGAGCTTTGCACCGCAGCATACTGTGACGATCCCTTCCTTCAGTGTAAAGGTTGACGGACAGACATATACTACAAAGCCGATCACGGTCAAAGTCGTCAAGGCATCTGCTCCCGGTATGGGCAGCAGTATGAAATATTCGCTGCATATGCGTGCGGACAAAAAGACGGTGATCGTAGGTGAACCTCTTGTTGTGACTGTATATTTCAGTTTAAAGACCGGGGTCAGACTGGCTGACAACCCGCAGTATACCAAGCCGGTATTCAAAGGTTTCTTTGTCAAAGATGTGAATGAACCCAGATCCTACATCAAAGGCAACCAGCAGGTTCAGGAACTGAGATATATTCTAACACCGCAAAAAGAGGGTAACTTTACCATAGGGCCGGCTACTGCCAAGATCTCTGAAATAGACAGAAGCAGACAGGACATGTTCGGAAGATTCTTCGGTTCCAACTGGAAATCTATCGTATCAAATACATTGAATATTACCGTCAAACCGAAACCTAAAGATACGGATCTGGTAGGTGATTTCACGCTGACAAGCCAGTTGGACCATCAGCAGGTAAAAGCTAATAAACCGGTCAACCTTACTGTACGTATCGAAGGAAACGGTTCACTCGAAGATTTTGATCTGAGTGATTATGAAATTGACGGAGTGACTGTTTACAGTGATGATGCGAAAATAAACAGCAAACTTTCCGGTGAGAAGCTGAAAAGTACATTTGTCAAAAGTTTTGCCTTTATTTCAGATCATGATTTCACTATTCCGAAAAGAACGATTTCAGTGTACGATCCGGAAAAGAAAACGGTTACTACCTTGACCATCCCTGCCTATCATATTAAAGTCAAAGCAGCAGCGGCATATACTGCAGGAGTGCCTACGGCCGGCAGCAATGAGGGGAAAGTTCAGACAAATCTTTCTCAGCCGGGACAAAGTGCCGAAAAAACGGTCGTGAAGAAGGTGGAAGTGGTGCGTGTCAACTGGTGGATGATCGTTCTGGCTTTTCTTGCCGGAGCACTTTCTATGTATCTGTTAAGTCTGCTGCCGAAATTCAAAAGCAGAGTACCCAGTCCGTTTAAAGAGTCTGAAGCGCTGAAACTGCTTTATGCCCATATCAATGATGACAAAGAAGCCGAAGAAATGGTACGCAAACTCTATGCCAAGAAAAATGGAGATAAAAGTGTTATAATTGACAAAAAAGAATTGAAAGCACTGGTGGATAAATATAGAGTCCGCTGATCTTTCGAAGGAATAGAGGCATGGGACTACCTATGATTGCATACATTTACGGAAGTGTGGACGAAACATTTCTCGACACATGCAAAACACTGCTTGAGGGAGAACATGTTACATACATTCCCCTCTCTGAAATGCATAATACTGTGGAGCATGAGAGGTTTTCCCATTTTATGGTTTCGGGTACACTTGGAGAGATTAAAGAAGTTTTTGCTTTTGTACAGCTCTATGAAACAAGTATCGGAATCGTACCGCTGCCGACACAGAAAAATCTTATACGTACGTTTGCACTCTCTTCCAAAATTGAAGAAAGTATCACTCTGGCAAAAATACCTGCCGAACAAAAAATCGATCTGCTCTACTGCAATGATGAAATGGTCGTTCAGGAAGTGGTCATTGGTGATGCACCTCCTCTCGATACATACGACACTGTCCTGGGACAGCAAAATATTTTCAATCGTATACAGCTTTTTTTCCATATACTCAGAAAAGTCCGCAAACTGCGTCATACCCGTATTATCCTGACGGATGAAAATGAACAGGAGACCAAAGTTTCGGCAGTAGGTCTGGTAGGTGTAGAATACCAGAACGGTACCTTTGCCTCAAAACTGATTACTTCACAGATCAATGCTGCGGACGGCAAGCTCTCTTTGCTGATCCTGGCCCCTCTTTCCATGCTTCAGTATATGGGCTATCTTTTCCGGTCACTGGTATCGCGGTGGAAATCGGAACAGCTGCCGAGATCGCTGGGGTATATACGCAGCAGCAAACTGGAGATCAAAACCGAAAGACCGCTTGAAGTGCTGGTTGACTCCGAAATACGCTGTGAAACACCAGTGGTGCTGCGTAGTACCAAAGAGAGTTTACGCTTGAGTGTAGGGAAAATGTTTTGGGAAAAACAGAGTAGGGATGTTCAGGGGAAAAACAGTTTTAAGATCGACCACCTGCCAAGTGATGAAGAAAGTGCAAGCTATCTGGCAAAAGCCATTCCCCTGTTCAACCATGCCAGCCAGGCGCAGTATGCTGCACTTTTTTCAAGTCTGAGGGAAGAGGGACAGCTGAACAGTACATTCATGATACTGCTGATTCTGGCAACGATGATCGCAACGTTCGGCCTTTTTATCAATTCAAGTTCTGTGATCATCGGGGCAATGCTTTTGGCTCCTCTGATGCAGCCTATTGTCAGTTTGAGTATGGGAGTACTGCGGCAGGACAGTGCACTGGAATTCTCTTCGGTGAAGACGATCGTTGTGGGGGTGCTATCGGTACTGCTGACCGCGGCGCTGATTGCCTGGTTCATTCCCATTGAGAAGTTGACTACCGAAATGTCCGGACGGCTCTTTCCTACGACCCTCGACCTTTTTATCGCTATAGCTTCAGGTGTGGCTGCTGCTTATGCCAAAAGTAACGAAAAGATCTCCGGTTCACTTGCGGGCGTGGCAATAGCGGTAGCATTGGTGCCTCCCCTTGCTGTGGCAGGTGTCGGTTTGGGCTGGGCTCAGTGGCATATGTTCAGCTCGGCTTTTCTGCTTTTTCTGACAAACCTGGTAGGCATCGTTCTGGCAGCGGCACTGACTTTTGTCGTGCTGGGCTACTCTCCCCTCCGTGTAGCAAAGAAAGGGATTTTGATCTGGTTTATGATCGTAGCACTTGTCTCTATTCCGCTTTACAGCTCGTTTGAACAGATGAAGGAAAATATTGTGATCCAGAAGAGCCTTTCGAATATTCATTTTACCCTGAACACGCAGGAAGTCGTATTGACACATATACAGCTTATCGAACAGAACAGAAAACTTCAGGTACGCTGTGAAGTGATCGCCAGCGGCCGTTTAAGTCCTACAGAGAAAAAGCTGCTCAAAGAAGTCATAGAAAAAACCATCGGCAGAAAAGCGGATGTGATCGCTACCTTTAGATACCGGCTATAAAAAAAGCAAGAGGATAAAAAACTTTGAATTCTATAAAATCCTCCTCATCTCATACTGCATAGAATATGCCAATCGTGTTGTGTTCCCTGTTTTTACAGTATGTCATGCAGTGTATTTGCTTCCTGCATCCAGGTATGCAGTGTTGTCCACTCTTCATGTTCAACCATCTTTCGACACTGTCTGAGCTCAGTTTCAAATGCTTCTATCGCTTCGATGAGGTTTGTTTTATTCTGCCTGAAAATATCTTCCCACATATTGGGTGAAGATTTGGCGATGCGGCTCATGTCTTTAAAGCCTCCGCCGGCAAGGGCAACAATGCTTTCGGGGTCTTCCTGTTTCATAACAGCGTTTGCCAGAGCGTAACTCAGTGCATGCGGCATGTGTGAAATAAATGCAGCATGCCGGTCATGGGCCTTTGCCGTCATATAGACAAGTTTCATCCCTATATCGGAAAACAGCTTTTCTGCCACCTGCTGCTGGTGTCTGCCGCTTTTCTCCATATCGCAGAGTACAACAACTTTGCCTTCGTAAAGGTTATCTATGGCCGCAGTGGGTCCGAATTTTTCTGTTCCGGTCATAGGGTGGGCGGTGACAAAGTTTTTTCTCAGATATTCAGGAATACTTTCAGAGATCTTTTCTTTGGTACTTCCCAGGTCAATAACTGTACATGCCTCGTCAAGTGTACCTATCCGCTTAGCTACAGCGATGATGCCATCCACCGGAATTGTCAGAAAAATAATATCACATGCCTTGATCTCATCCAGTGTCTGGACGATCTCATCGACCAATCCTATGGAGAGTGCCTCTGTGCAGTGTTTGCTGTTATGGTCGAGACCGATAAAGCGGTATTGGGATGAAGACTTTTTCAGTGCAAGCGAGAGCGATCCTCCCATAAGCCCAAGTCCTATAATTCCGATTTTTGTTGTCATTTGTGCCCTTTGAAACGAGGAAGTGATTTTTGGGTGATTATAGCATATTAACTATGCTCTTATTGAAAAAAAGATAAAATATTTGCAAAATGAACAAGGTTGTTTTATGAAGGTTGTTTTATGATGATACGGAAAATCGCTCTTTCTTGGATGGTGATAGGGTCACTGCTTCTTGCGCAGAAAATTACCAATATCAAATTTGAAGGTTTGGCGCATCTTTCAAAAAGTGTTGCATATGAGGTTGCAGGTATCCGGCCGGGGGATAATGTCACAAGTGAACAGATAGATGATTCTGTCAAGAATTTTTATGACCAGGGATATTTTGAGGATGTTTGGGTAGAGCAGAAAGGCAGTACACTGATCTATCATTTCAATGAAAAAAGAGCTATCGCAAAGGTAAAAGTGACCGGATACGGGGATGACGGTAAAAAACTGCTTGAGGGTGCCGGGATCAAAAAAGGCGACCTGTATGATGTCATGCGTATTGAACAGGCTAAAAAAGCGATGCAGGCAGCGCTGGAAGCCAAGGGGAATTATGATTCTGTCATTGATGTGACAACAAAGCCGGTGGGCAAACATGCGGTAGCCGTTACTTTTGATGTCAACAAGGGTGAAAAGATCAAGATCAAGAAGATCAATTTTATCGGGGCCAAAGCCCTGAGCAAAAGCGAACTTGAGCATAACCTTGTAAACCAGCAGGAGGATGCACTCGGATTCATTCCGATTTTTTTCCATAACGGAGAGGTAAAGGTGGATCAGCTGCCGTATGATGCCTACAGGGTTAAAGAAACGTATATGGAACACGGGTATCTTGATGCGTATGTCAGTAAACCGCTGATGCGGGTAGACTACAGCTCCTATACGGCTGAAGTGGATTATCAGATTAAAGAGGGAAAACAGTATCGCCTCGGCAAGATTAGTATTTCCCAGAGTATCCCTGGACTCAAAACCGAAAACCTTCTTTCCGATCTTGATCTGCGTTCCGGAAAAGTTTTCAATATTACCAAAATGCGTAAAGATATTAAAATGCTGGAAAACAAAGCGGGCAACCTCGGATATGCCTATGCCAAAGTGACACCGAACATGCATAAAGATCCGCAAAAAGGTATCGTGGATATCCAGTATATTATCACTCCGGGTCAGAAAGTAAAGATCGGTGATGTCCTGATCTCGGGGAACGATGAAACGAAAGACAGGGTTATCAGACGCTATATCTATCTCGCGCCGGGAGACCTGTACAGTTCGACGGATCTTAAAGAGAGTATCAATGCGCTTAAGAGAACAGGATTCTTTGAAAAAGTAGATATTCAGACACAGAGAATTTCGGAAGACAAGGTTAACCTCCTTGTCAAAGTCAAAGAGACACAGACCGGCACGATCTCCGCAGGGGGCGGGTACGGTTCCTATGAGGGGCTCATGGTCAATGCTTCCATCTCTGACAGGAACTTCCTTGGAACAGGTATCAACACGACACTTGGATTTGAATTTTCAAAAGTTTCAAAAAACTACAATCTTTCCTTTGTGAACCCGAGAGTCTGGGACAGTCGCTACAGTTTGGGACTGAGTCTCTATAAAAGAAAGTATGAATACAACTATGACCAGACAGACGGCTATACGATCGACCAGCTGGGCGGATCAGTGAACGTAGGACGCGAGTTCTGGCGGCATTTCTATGCTTCTGTCGGTGTAGGCTATGTGGATAACCAGTCGGAATACAGTGAAAGTTATCTTGAGAGTGTTAACTCGATTTCCAACCAGTTCTATAACGATCAGTATAGAAAAGCATCCGGTTTTGCCAGTCTGAAATTTGACAATACCGATGACTATCTGCTTCCACGAGAAGGGTATATCGCATCGGTTGCCGGCGAGTTTTCAAAAATGGATGGCGACATGACACCGGAAAATCTTGCAAGAGGCTATACCAAATTTGACAGTTTTACCAAAGTGAATGCACGGTTCGGTGCTTTTTACGGTATGGAAGACTTGATTGATTATGACTTGATTCTGCGTTTCAAGGCACGGTATACCAAGATCTTCTCTTTGGATGATGAGTATATTCCTATTGCGGAAAAACTTTTTATGGGGGGTGTCGGATCGGTCAGAGGATACAATCCGTATTCTCTTTCTCCTGATGTTATCGGAAAGGGCGGTATTCCCGGTTATCCAGGAAGCCGTATCGGGGGTACGGAGCGTGAGTCTGCCTCTTTTGAAGCGAATATCCCTTTATCCGATGCGGCGAAGATGAGACTTTCCTTCTTCTATGATATCGGTCGGATCAGTACAGATGCTGTTAGAAGCGGTGTGTCGCCGAGCGGACAAGTTGAATACATTGACTTTAACAATCCTGATCAGTCCTATTACGGTGCTTCCGTTGTACGTTCATCGACAGGAGCAGTGGTCGAGTGGCAGTCACCTTTCGGTGCGATCAACCTGATCTTTTCCTATGCGATCAATCCGGATGAGTATGATGATACGGCTACATTTGAATTCTCTATGGGGAATCAGTTCTAAACTTCAGAATGTATGACGACCTCCTGGGTCTGTCTGGTGATCTCCAGTTCTTCATTGGTCGTGATCACCAGGAGTGCGACTTTGCTGTCCTTCTGCTGGATCGCAGGATCGTTCAGCCTGTTCTTCCCTTCATCAACAGATATGCCGAATATATTTTCCAAACCTTCACAGGCCAGTGTACGTATTTTGGATGCATGTTCTCCAATACCGCCGGTAAAAACGATGGCATCCACCCTTCCCAGTGCAGCAGCATAGGCTCCGATGTACTTTTTAATACGGTAGGCATACATTTCTACGGCAAGCCTGCTTTTTTCATCTCCCTGCTCAGTATGAGAAATAACTTCACGCATATCGTTGGTTCCGCAGATACCTTTGAGCCCGCTTTCTTTGTTGAACATGGTGTCTACTTCTTCAGCCGTCATATGCAGCTGGTGCATGAGGTAAGGTGTGATCGCCGGATCTATGTCGCCTGACCGCGTACCCATCATTAATCCCTCAAGCGGTGTCAGACCCATGGAAGTATCAATGCTGACCCCGTTTTTGATAGCGGCAGCACTGGCGCCGTTCCCAAGATGCAGTGTGATAAGGTTTAATTCTTTCAGGGGTTTGTGCAGTATTTTGGATGCTTCCTTGGCAACATAAGCGTGAGATGTGCCATGGAAACCGTAACGGCGCACGGATGCAGCCTCAAATAAATGATAGGGAAGAGGATAATAGGCAGTACAGTTTGGCATCGTCTGGTGAAAAGCAGTGTCGAAGACAGCAACCTGGATAAGGTCGGGATAAAGTGCGGCAATGACTTCGATACCTTCGAGGTTGGCCGGATTGTGAAGCGGAGCAAGAGGTATCAGGGAGCGTATGGTTTCAATGACAGTACCGGTAATGCGCACAGGCTGACTAAAATGCGGACCGCCATGGACCACACGGTGCCCCACAGCATCCAATTCGCCAATATCCGAAATGATCCGGGTATTTTTCAGAAGTTCAAAAAGTGTGACAATAGCATGATGATGGTCTTTGACGGCTATTGTACGTTTTACCGGGGCACCCTTGAAATGCAGTGTTATGTAACTTTCTTTCTCGCCGATGCGTTCAATAGTGACAGAAGCGATACTTTTTTCACTGACAAAATATTGACATTTCAGTGAAGAGCTTCCTGAGTTGAGAACAAGAATTTTCATACTTTGTCCCTGTACTGTGCCTGTATTGCAGTAATCGCTACCGTATTGACAATATCATCTACAAGGCAGCCTCTGCTAAGATCATTCACCGGAAGTTTCAAGCCCTGCAGGACTGGTCCGATAGCCGTGGCACCTGTAGAGCGCTGAACCGCTTTGTATGTATTGTTTCCTGTGTTGAGATCAGGGAATACAAATACCGTAGCATGTCCTGCCACTTTGCTGTCAGGCAGCTTTTTTCTGGCAACGTTCATATCGATGGCGGCATCATACTGTATGGGGCCTTCTAGGAGGAGGTCAGGCCTCAGTTGCTGTGCCAGTCTGGTTGCTTTGCGTACTTTTTCGACATCGGGACCGCTGCCGGAATCGCCTGTAGAGTAGGAAAGTAAAGCAACTTTGGGTTCAATACCGAATCGGGAAGCAGTATCGGCAGAGGAGATGGCGATATGTGCCAGTTCTTCTGCCGTAGGATCAAGATTGACGGCACAGTCACCATAAACAAGCACTTTGGTATCGAGAAGCATAAAAAAGATACTGGAGACAATAGAGATGCCCGGTGTTGTTTTGATGATTTGAAGAGCAGGGCGGACAGTGTCTGCGGTCGTATGTGAAGCACCGGATACCAATCCGTCTGCCATATGGTTATAGAGCATCATTGTGGCAAAATAGTTACGGTGCAACATGGCATCCCTGGCAGCAGGAAGGGTGAGGCCCTTGGTACGTCTGAGTTCGTAAAACTGCTGTGCAAATTTTTCGGACAGTCCGCCCTGTGCCGGGTCGATAATCTTTGCCTTGGCAATATCGAGCCTGAGCTGTGCACATCTGTGCCTGATCTCTTCTTCTTCTCCCAGGAGGATCAGATCGACAATATCTCTCTGGAGCAAAATAGACGCTGCTTTCAGAATGCGTTCATCTTCACTTTCGGGCAATAAAATCGTTTTTTTCTCGCTGCGTGCCTGTTCAAACAGACGATATTCGAACATCATAGGTGTAACAATATCGTTTCTGCATGCCTTAAATCCTTCGACAATCTTCTCCTTATCCACATGGGTATCGAAAAGTGCTTTGATCTGTATGATCTTTTGTGTCTCTTCCGGTGTGATCCTTGCCTGTATCTGCTCAACGGCTATCGCTGTTTCATAACTGTCACTTTGAACGGAAAGCATGGGAATGGGTGCTTCCGGAAAATCTTTAATAAGTTCTATAATGCACGTATCCGTTTTAATGCCGCCGCTGAGGATGATCCCTGCGATATTGGGATGGTTCTTGGCTGCGTAGGAGAGATGCGAAGCGATAATAATATCGTTTCTGTCCGAGGGGACGACAATGAGATGGTTTTCCTTGATGCGCGTAAGATAATTGGCTACACCCATAGCGGCGATCTTGGTTTCCGTGACAAGATGATTGAACTGTTCTTCGTCGCCCAGTACGGTTTTTGCATTGAGAACCTGTGCTATCTGTCTCAGTGTGGGGGTATCGATCTCTTTTACTTCAGGAAGCAGGTAGACCTGCTGATTGTCTTCTAAACGATTAATATCCTGCTGCACTGCTTCTATCGTATCGGGATGACACCGGTTTACAAAGGCAGCAAGTTCACGACATCCCTCTGCACTGATGGTCTCTGAAACAATCTGGATCTCATTGATGATATCTTCGCTGTCCTTCCCTTTTGCATTGAGTACAGGACAAAAGAGAGTTCCGAGATTTTTGGCGATCCTGAGATTGATGTCAAAGTCAAATGTAGAGGCAAACCGGTTGCGCGGATAGCCGTCGATCAGTACGAAATCGTAATTTTGCTGCAGCCAGTTCACTTTGTCAATGAGCACTTCCATCAGTGTCTCTTCTTTGTTGTCGGCAAATGCCTGAACAATTTCCGGTTCGGTAAATCCGACACAGGCATCATATGAAATTTTCAAGCCGAAGTGTTCGAGCATAAAACCGATATGTGTTTCATCCTCTTTTTTCTCCGGAACTACAGGGCGGAAATAGGCGACATTGGTATAGCGCCCTTTCAGCATTTCCATAAAACCTATGGCAATGACCAGTGTTCCCGACTGTGGTTCTGTGGAAGCGATATAAATACTTGCATGTGGCATACGGATCCTTTTGATACATGGCAGTGATATGATTTTAACATAAAACATCAAAAGGTATAATGTCACACGCAAAAGTTATTATTTTAGGACAATCATGCACTCATACATAGAAATATTCAATTTTACACCCACTCCGGAATACAGACCGGTTCATAGTCTTGAATCTGTGATAAGAGAAAGTATGCGTAACCAACGGGCATCAGCTGTTCTGGGTGAAGAGGGCATAGAGGCGTTCACACAAAAGATCCTGGAGTGCATGAAGGTCTATTACCGTCTTGTCGGTATCGATGATGAAGTCATAGCCGGAAAGGGGCGTGTAGTACCCCGGGGAATACTGCCCAGGTTTACCGAAGGATTGATACATTATTTCAAGGCGCTTAAAGAAGAAACAGCAGAGAATAAAGAGATCGCAGTACTTCAGCATTCGGGGATCACAACGATCAAGATACGGTACAAATATACGGACAGTGTGATCAAAAAACTGGTTAAACTTGGACTGCGTCAACCTTCACTTTTAGCGGACCCGCTTACCATATTTCTCAAAGGCGGAGCACTGCATGATCTTATTGGGATGCTCTTTATCTGTTCAAGTCCCTATGAACGAGAATGGGCGGCACGGGCACTTTACAGCTTTTTTGACTATGAACACCGGACGGATGATCATCTGCTCTATGGTTTTTACAGTGTCAAGCGTAAAAGCGGATACAGGGGACTGCACTGTGACCATACCCGATTCTATCCGCGTTTTGATACACGTTTTGGGGAAAACAGGCTGCCGGAAGATGATCTTTTTGAAAGATTCGATCCGGCCATGCCCCAGACGGAACTCCTTGACCTTTTCCGGAATTTTTTCAACATAGAGATACAGCTGCATACAGCGTTCGAGAACCTTTGGGCAGGAATGGAACACCGGAACAGTTACAATATCCAGGCCAAAGGGGCAGGCCGGAGCGAGAAGATCGCCGTACAGTGGAACCTGCTTTCCGATACAATGAAAAACCTTGAAATGCAATTCGAGCGTTTACAGGTCGATACCGAACAGGCACGTTTTGATGCAGGGTACCGACAGGGATATACTTTCGTCAAAAGTGTATTGGAACGGCTGGATGCATCGGCATACCGGATCTATCTTTCGTATGTGAAGAAAAGCGAATCACTTGAAACACTGCTCAAGAACCATGAGATTTCCAGACAGGCTTATGTGGAAGAGTCTTATGCGATCGCTGCAGAACTTGAAGAGATTGCAGACAAACAGAACTATCCGACGCTACAAATACTTTTTTTGATGCAGAGCGCTTTTGTGCATTACGGTCTGGCTAACCAGCGAAATTATTTCAACAGTGAAGATATCTACCGTTTTGTGTATGCAGCGTTGAACCGTTATCTTGTCATTTACGAAATGCTCAAAGCAGATGAAAGCATTTACAAATCCAATCTGTTGATGATCATTGTGATTCTTCGTTACCAGCAGCTGGCACAGCAGTACGGTCTCGGCCTTATCCATACTGGAGATGGTGTCATGAGCAAAGAAGAGCTTGCTCTTGTCAATTATGAGACCAATCTCACCCTTTTTAAAGACCTTTTGACGCAGCTCAATGAGTTGACTCCCGAAGAGTTGAGTGAGATCAAAAATGATGATACTGCTTTTTTGAAAATGGTACACCGTACAGATGTGCTCGCAAGAGAGTGGGAGCTGCTTGTTAATGAATCACCCGAAGAACATAGACGGATCGCCACAGAAGTGGCACGTTTCAGAACACGTTATGTTACGTCTGAACTTTGGGAGCATTTTCATACACTGCTTGAACACAACAAGATCAAAAATGTCAGTTATGTGGTGAAATTCTATACGACATTGCTCTGGCATGGGCTGATCATTCCTCTGGATGCACTCAAACAGATCATTCGTTATTCAGCTTATGACAAGATCAAGACCAGTGACCTTTTTTATTATGAATTGGCTGCCTACAAGTTTCTCGTAGTAGATGGATGTGAATGCCTGGAAGATTGTGCCCAAAAAAGAGAAATGCGGAAAATGTCAGCGCAAAGAAGAGCTTATTTTGAAGATTTTCACCGTAAAAATATGATACGCCAGCTGTTTAAAATCTATAAAAATGAACCGCGTTTTACCTTTTTGCGGGCAAAATACCGTTTTGAACAGCTTATAGGCACTCCTTTCAGAATGGATCATTTCAGTGAAAAGCTGACAAAAGCCTAGGCTGGGGGCTGTGTGTTATTTTCATTTTTTTCTTTGGCTATCGGATGGGTTTTGGCATAGCCGACAGCCAGAGGCTGTGCGCTGAAGCCATGCAGGAAGATACTCAGGAAAATGGTCAGTGATGCGACACCGAAGATCGCTTCATGTCCCTGAATATTTCCAATTTCATGGACTGCTACGAGGATATAGAGGATCGATGCGATCCCTCTCGGGCCGAACCATCCGTAAAACAGACGGGTTGAAAAGTCGACTTTGGAGAAACCGAATCCCACTATGACCGGCAGCATACGCAATACGGTCAAACTCAGAAGGGCAAAAGCAAGTGCCTTGAGGTTCCAGTAGTCAATTGTGAGGGGTATGAAGACCAGACCAAAGACCAAAAATGAGATCATCACCAGAAATTCCCCTTCGCTTTCGGTAAAACTTTCAACATGTTCACGGAGTACTTCACTGGTATTGCCCAGAAAAAGCCCGGAAAAGAAAGCGGCAATGTAACCGTTGCCTCCCAAGTATTCAGCGGCATAGAATGAAAAGACCGCCAGAGCGATGGGTGCAAGATTGCTGTATTGATATTCCATCCATTCTTTTTTCATAGCCCGCATCATCATGCTTGCCCCTGCCCATCCCAAAAATCCGCCGGCAACTGCACCGACGATCACTTGCCTGGCAATGTACGAGAGCCAGCCGCTTTCAGCTGTACTGCTGTTGGAGACGATCATGGCAAGTACGGTAAGCAGCACAGGAAAGACGATACCGTCATTCAGCCCGCTCTCTACATTGATGGTATTTCTCACTACGGAAGGGATACGCTTGTCACTGACAACGATCTTCCCCAGTGCAGCATCTGTAGGAGCGAGTATGAGTGCCAGGAGCAGCACATAAAGTGTCGGTTCATCGGGGAAGAACCACATTGCTGTAAGCGTCGTCACAGCAATAGTGATAGGCATGGCAATAAAAAGCAGACGTACAGGAAGCTGCCAATTTGCTCTGAGCTGTGAGAGGTTCAGGGCAGAGGAATCACTGAAAAGTACGAGTATCAGGGTGATTTCTGCGGTGATCTGTACGGCTTCTGCATTGGCATGAATAGGGGTACCTCCCAGTACAGGAGGGGAGAGCAGTATCCCCACACCCGTAAAGACCATCGGACCGGAAATATTGTATTTTCCAAGGAGATTGGAAAAAAGCCCGTAGCCCAGAACAACAAGACTTATGCCGAGAAAGACAAGATGCTCATGCATTCTTTACTGCTTTTGCTTTAGTTTGTAGTTTGCGTGCCTGGTATCGAAACTCCCTCCCAGTGCAAGATGAAGGTTGACACGGTTGATCAGACGTTCTTTGGCGATCTGCAGTTTGGCGATCTCTGCTTTGATCCATTTTCCCTGAATGACCAGGATATCCAGTACGGTACTTTCCCCGATGCGATATTTTTCAATGGTCATATCATAGGCAGTCTTGTATTCTTTGACCATAGTACTTATGTAGGTATAACGCACCGCCATATGTTTTTCTGCTGCAAGCCTGTCCTCAACTTCCTGAAATGCACGCAGGGCAGTCCAGGCATAAGAAGCAATGGCTGCTTTCTGCTCTGCTGTGGCTGTATCGACTTGTGCTTCAATAGCTCCGCCGGTGTAAAGCGGTGCAAAAATACCTGCTGTCAGAGAAGTGATGGCGTCGTTGATACTGTTGGGCCCAAGCCCCAGTTTTAAACGGACATTCGGCAGATGCAGCAGTTTGGCAGATGTTTTCTGGTGGAATGCTGCTGCTACGCGTTCTTCTGCTGCTATGAGGTCCGGTCTGCGCTCGAGTATCTGTGCCGGCAGTCCGGAAGGGATCTTGGGCAGTGCCCTGTAAAAAAATTTTGCTGTGATTCTGGCGGAGGGATAGCGCCCTATGAGTACTTCCAGTGCTCTTTGGGAACGCTCTTTGGCCGCCAGTGATGCGCGTGCAGAGTCTTCTGCTGAGGCGACGAGCGCCTTGGAAAGATGCACGTCACGTTTGTTTCCCTGGCCGATTTCTTCACGCTTATTCAGGACAAAAAGACCTTTTTCCTGGATCTTGACGATCTCTCTGTTGAATTCATATATTTTGCTGTTGGCATTAAGCTGGAACCATACCGTTGCGATCTGTGCGGCAAGTGACTGCCTGGCAAATTCATAATCGGCGATCTGTGACCGTGTCAATGCCTGATCTGCCGAAACAAGGTTGCCTACACGGCCCCAGACATCCGGTTCCCAGCTGGTCCCAAGCCCGCCGAATGAGACTTCGTTGGCACCGGCATTGTTATTGTCATGGTAGAATCCGGCCATATTGATAGTGGGTTTGAGTTCTGATTCTGTCAGTCTGGTCAGGGCAGCGGCTCTTTCCACTCTGTAGGCAGCTACTTTCAGGTTGGGATTGTGCGCCTCGCCCTCTCTGACGAGTTTGTTAAGTTTAGGATCACGGAAAGTTTTCAGCCAGTCATCCCGTACTACACCATTGGTATGGGGGGATGCGAAAGCAGATCTCGGCTTGATGGCATCAGGACCCTTTTTGATGTCTGCGACTGCTTCATTACGGGTAGGAATATTTTGCGCACAACCGGTAAAAAAGAAGGCAAATGTACTGTAAAATATGACTTTTCTCATCTGTTTTGTCCTTTTTTTCTTAATGGAAACGCAGGAAATACTGCCAACTTTGCATACGCAAAAGAATCTTACGGATGATCGCGACATGTGACCAGAACGGACTTGACATATCGTAGGTTGCAACGACTGCATCTGTTCCAAGCGGCAGGTCATAGGTACTTATATTGTCATCGATCTTGATTTGTACCGGGACTTGTCCTGCAGGCAGCTGGGTATTAAAGGAGAACATTTTCCGGTCAGGGGCGATTTCACCTTCTGCCATGGTAGGCAATACACGTACGACATGTGCCTGGAAGGAGCGTCCCGGTATGGCAGGGAAGATCACTTCTGCAAGGTTTCCTTTTTTGATATTGGTCAACGGTTCCTGTGAGAATCCGGCTATGAAAGCAATGGAGTCAAGATTGACGAAAGTGAGTACCGGAAAACTCGGAAAAGGAACAGCCATTTGTCCCGGACGCACCCTGACCTGTGTCACATAACCGTCTGTTGCCGCTTTTATAGTGCAGCTGTCAAGATCGAATTGTGCTTTTTCAACCCGTGCGGTAAGAGAACCGACCTGTTTTTCATACTCGTGGATATCAAATTTCGATCCGCCTGCAACACGTCTGAGTTCTATGGTGTCCTGCAAACGTTTCCTGGCAAATTCCAATTGTGCTTCGAGATCTGCAAGTGCCGCCTTGAACGGGGTCTCATCGATCTTGATGAGGACATCACCTTTGTGTACCAGTTTATTGGGTTGTGCAACTACTTCAACAACTTTTCCCCGCACATTTGAAACGATAGGTGTGGTGAGGAAATAGCTTCTTGCACTTCTGGAACCGGGATGATAGTAGGCCATACCCATAAGGATGACAGAAAGCATGATGATCCCGCCGAGTACAGCAGTGGTAAGAGACCACTTGTTCACCGGTATCTTGAAGACCTTAAAGACGATCCAGCAGAAGGTGGCATAGGTAAGGACCATTAACGTTTCCATCTATTTCACCTCCACTTGTGTATTGGATTCTGACGGGACAGCCGTATTTTCAGAGGCCTCGGAAAGTTTGGCTTCAAGTGCTTCGAGTCTTTCCTTAAGCTCTGTTATCTCTTTCTGTGACAGGGTTGAATCTTTGAGCTCGACCGTTTCAAGTCCCCAGCCTTCACCAGGCTTGTAAAGATAAGCCCAGATCCAGAGGAACGGCCAGATGACATGCATGAGAAAGAGACTTACCCATCCGGCTATATGTATGGCATCCCGGTGGGGATGGTCTCTTTTTTTTGCGATCTCGTAGGGGATGTCATGAATATAGATAACAAGATAGATAAAAACGATAACAACGGTGACAAAAATACCAAGTGCCACAAAATCCAGTGTCCTGGGGTCAATAGCCAGTGCCATAAATACTCCTTACATATTCACTTATTGCCTGCTGCAATAGTGAAAGTTTTATGCGTAGTTATTGTATCAGAATAGGCTTATAGAGATAATAGAGAGAGCGCATACTATCAAGTGAAACTGTTGGGAGAAAAAGGCAGTCTTTTTGAAAAAATGATAGCATGTTACATAGTAAGATATACACAGTCTTCGTATACTTTTCGAGTACTTTGTTTACATGGACTTGAAGAAAAGCGATACTTATGAAAGCCTGTGATAGAATTAATCTGTAAAAAATGCTCATTCAAAGGGGGAAAAGGATGAAAAAAAGAATGTTTTACCTGTTGCTCATGTTATTGATGAGTACAGTAATACTGTCTGCCGGAGACAAGCATCAAATGAATGGGGCGAAAATGTTCTATTCCAAACCTTCAGCGATCGTGATGGATGCATTCCGTTATCTGGGGAAACTGCATCAATTTTCTCTTGATGCTGTGACAAGCAATGATGATGTGTTCCGGAATAAAATGCTTGTAACCTATACCCACTGGGTACATATTGATCTCCAACGTCCTGGAAAACTTCATGTATCGGTTGATGGTGATTTGAAAGAGAGAAGTTTCTACCTGAACGATGGCCGGTTTGTGATCTATGACAAAGTACTTGGCTACTACGGGAAATTGAAACTGCCTGTTTCCGTTGATGCGGCACTGGATGATCTGTTTGAACAATATGACATCAAGACAGCACTTGCGAATGTGCTCTACTCTGATCTGTACAAACGTATCCCGCCAAAGCAGGAAGGGTATTATTTCGGCCTCTCTAATGTGGATGATATTGTTTGCCATCATATCGGTTTTTCAAACAAAGTACAGGAGATACAGTACTGGATAGAAAAGGGAAAAAGACCGTTGATAAGGAAATTCATCGTAATTGACAAAACTGAAGCGCTTCTGCCCCGAAGCAGTACAGTGCTTCGGTGGGATATCACACCAGACTTCAATGACGAAGTTTTTGAATTCACTCCACCGAAAAATGCCGTAGAGATACCTATAGAACCTGATACAGCCCGGGAGAAGCGATCATGAAAAATTTTAGTATATTCAGCGTAAAATTCTTTGTGGTACTTCTTGCCGTAGGTTTCTTTTCTCCAAGTGTCAATATACAAGTTGACCCCTCAACGGGTATGCAGGAAGTACACTTTACGATTCTCAATGAAGTAGAAGCAAGACGTGGAGGAATGCGCGGCGGAGGAATGCGTGGTGGCGGCATGAGACGGAGCGGTGGTTTCAGCAGAGGCGGGGGAATGGGACGCAGCAGTTTCAACCGCAGCAGTTTCAACCGTGGCAGTTTCAATCACAGCAGTTTCAACAGAAGCAGTGTGAGAGCTCCCAGCCGTAACCGTTATCAGGGAGGAAATTTTTCCAAAAGCAAACGCCCCTCTGTAAGTCGGCCCAAAACAAGACCTGTGACGCGTCCATCGACCAGGCCTGCAAAGAAACCATCGACACGGCCTGCCACCAGACCTTCAAAACGTCCCGGTACGCGTCCATCGACCAGACCGGCACAAAAGCCGGGAAGACCTTCTTCCGGAAAACCGGGAGCAGGGAAACCAAATCGACCGAACAGACCCGGCAATGGTCATAGACCAGACAGACCTGGCAAGCCCGGAGTCCGTCCTCCCGGGAACAGACCCGGTAACGGCCATCGTCCGGGACATGGCAAACCACCGCATCATCGGCCTCCGCATCATGGGCATCATCACCATTATCACCACTATCCGCATTACGGATGGGGCGGGTACTGGCCGTGGTTCTGGGGCAGTGCCATTACGATCGGTGCGATCGTCTCCACTATTCCGGATAATGACTGTACCGATATGTATATAGACGGCAAATATTACAAAGAGTGTAAAGGTGTACTTTTTGAACCGGTTTATGAAGGAAATGACGTAGAGTACAAAGTGGTAGAAATTAAAAAATAAAAGGATAACAGATGCAATTAAAATATGTAGGAGCCAAACCGAGTGTTTCAGCCAAAGGTGTATCGTTTGATCAGACGAAGCCAGACAGATATACCTTTCTGAATGCGGCACTTGAATTGCTTGAAGCCCTTGAAAAAAGTGGGCAAAAAGAGAAAACTGTCGATCTTACGGCAATAGAAACAAAAATATACAGCGGCAGACAGATGATGGATCTTTTAAAGAAATACTGTCCGAACCTGGATACCATCTTTGACAAACGCGAAGAGATGACCAATGCACTGATAGACAAATATACGCTGCGCGTAAAAAATAATATTAATATTACAGAAGATGAGCGAAAAGCATGGCTGGGCAATATTGAAATTATGCGGGACTATTATCTTCAATATGTGACAAATGAACGTGCCTATGAATGTGCGCTGAATGCACTGGCAGATAAAATACATGATTCCCATATCAATGAGATCATATTTTCACTGGGGAATAACTACGGACTGGTATTCAGCCATCTTATTCCTGTCCTGACCGATCATAAGCCGCCTTACGATGCAGAAATAAAAGTAGAACGTGAAAACGGTACATCTATTGGCAAACTTGATATGCACAGACCTGCATCGCTGAATATATAAATAAGGATCGAGATGTTAGCTAAGATATGGGTATTCCTGGAAATAATCACTCCGTATGTCTTGAGTTTGTTTTTTCTGGGCTTGATTGTACTTTTTATTTACGACCGTTATATTCAGCGTAAGCATTCACTGTTGGTGAACTATCCGGTCATTGGACGTTTCAGATATCTTTTTGAAGCATTGCGAGAGCCGCTCAGACAGTATTTTGCCGAAGAGAACTTTTATGAGTCAAGAGACAAGGTCGACTGGGTATATAAAGCAGCAAAAGATGTTCCGAACTATAAATCTTTCTCGGTTGATCAGCCTTTTTCAGAAGACCGTTTCATCGTCAAACATGCTACCAACGTACTGAACGATAATGAAGTATCAGACGATATGACCGTTACCTATGGTAAAACACGCGAATATCCTTATGTCGCCAAAACACCGATTGTCCGCTCTGCCATGTCGGACGGGGCGCTCAGTCCTGAAGCGGTACGTGCATTCTCTCTGGGAGCTGCCCTTTCAGGCTATACGCTCAATACAGGGGAAGGCGGTTTGACTTCAAACCACCTTTACACACTCAATCCTGCTCCGGATGACAATGTGGAGTATCTGGAAATCATCAAGAGTACACCCATGGCAGATACTGTTTTCAAGCTGCTCGAGAAGTTTGTCAACCGTACCTATGCGATCAAGGCTTATAGAAAAATCCTGCTGAATAAGCGTACCGCCAATACGTACATTTACGGACAGGACTCCAATGTCCTTTTTCGGGTCAACTGGAATGCACGGCTGAGCGCTTTCCCAAAAGAAATTCCCGAATCTCTGCCTGATATGATCTTTCAAATGAGTTCAGGCCTATACGGTGTTCGTGATGAGCACGGGAACTTCGATGAAGAACGCTATGCCAAAGTAATGACTTTCTGCCGTATGACGGAAATCAAAATTGCACAGGGAGCGAAGCAGACCGGCGGTAAACTGGCAGGTACGAAAGTCACAGCCGATATTGCCTACTACAGAGGTGTGGAGGAGGGGAAAGATCTCTTTTCTCCCAACCGTTTTCCCTATGCCGATACGCCGGACCATTTACTGGATTTCATCGGAAGACTGCAGGAAATATCCAAAAAACCTGTGGGGGCAAAGATCGTCATTTCTGATGAAAATACGATAGACAAGCTTGCCGCAAGGGTGGCTGAACGCAAAAAAGAGGGGCTTCCTATTCCTGATTTTATTACCGTTGACAGTGGGGAAGGGGGAAGTGCAACTGCTCCCCTGGAACTGATGGAATCTGTAGGACTCAATACAGTCAATGCACTTTATGTCCTTGATTCCGCATTGAGACGGCATGGGCTTAAAGATGATATAAAAATTATCATCAGTGGTAAAATCCTGACCCCGGACGATGTGATCATCATGCTTTCCCTTGGTGCAAATGCCGTGGGTATTGCAAGAGGGTTCATGATGAGCGGCGGATGCATCCGTGCACGTATGTGTTCGGGATACGGAAGCCATAAATGTCCTGTAGGAATGGCAACGCAGGATCCCAAAAAAAGGGCTTCCTATATGGTTGTCAAACAGGCATACCAAATGTCCAATTATCACAACAATCTTATTAAAGGGATGAAGATGATGCTGGCGATCATGGGCTTTGACCATAAAAGCAAGCTTGGTAAAAAGAATTTGACATTCCGAAATCGAAACGGCGAAATATTTTTTGATGTGGAAGAGTACTTCAAAAGCAAACTCCATATTTACAGAGACCATTAGGCCCTTTGTTTACAGACCCAGGATCCTGTTGCTCGGGATTTTGTTCCTGTCTTTGATAATGATGGCAAAAGGTATGGGTTTTTCAAGTTTTTTGATCTTCTCTTTGGCAAGATAGAGCGGCTGGTCGGAAGTGATGGTCAATGTTTGGTCACGATAGGTGAAATCGATTTGGGCGGAGTGTGAATTTTCATGCAGAAAGATAGTCAGTGTATAAATAAAACTCAGCCATGAAAGTGTTTGTATGGGGGGCAAAAGGGTAGCGTACTGCTCGATAAGCGGCGGGAAAAGAAGTTCTTTGCCGTGCATACGAAGCAAAGAAGAGATCAGCACGATCTCTTCATGGGTAAAACCGTAGTTTAATTCCTGTATGGCAATGAAAAATGCTGTCTGATGCGAACTGTAGATATTGAGTATCTTCCCGATGTAGGAAAGTCTCAATGCCCAGTTGAGCTGGGTTTCATATTTTTTAGCGTCACCGATCTCCTGCTGCATAACAGTGTAAAGACGTGATGCAATTTTTAGTTTGCCTCTGTTCCTGCGTTCAAGTTTTGTCAGGGGATGAAAGCGGTCAAGAATGGAAATGACACTGGGATTGATGTCTTTGGGAAAACGGTGGCCTTCGTTTCGAAGCATTTGTTCAAGAAAGACCCCTTCACGTACACCGACAGCACTGCTGATCACTTTTTGTGCACCGATACAGGCAAGAATTTCCTGAAAGATGAGTGTCCCTTCACGTATGGTATCGTAACGGTTCTTTTTGAGGTTGAACTTTTTAAGCCCTTTGGCCGAACTTAGAGGAATATTGGCAAAGTAGGCAGACCACTTATCGACTTCATAGGTGAAAGCATGCAGCTTGTCAAGAGGATGGCCGCTGCGCTTCATAATGCCTTTGCTCAATGTTCTTGCGGTACCTCCAATGCCTACGGCAAAGCTGTGTCTGAAATGTTCGGGCAGACGAGACAGTTCCTTCCGGATGAATTCCCGTGCCTTGGTATGGCTCTCTTCGACCGGGCACTCTTTGTCAAAGAAAAGTTCTTTGAGTCTGACCGTACCGAGGTTGAGTGAAAACGTATCGACAATCTGTCCCTTTTCGATCAGTGCCATGTCGGAAGAACCGCCGCCGATATCAATGGTGACAGCACTGTCAAGCGGAAGCAGATTGTTTACCGCGATCGCACCGAAACGTGCTTCCTGTTTTCCGTCAATGATCCTTATGCTGAGGTTGAGCTCTTTTTTGATCCATTGTGTGAACTGTCTGCCGTTGGGTGCATCTCTGAGTGCAGAGGTGGCTACACAGACCGTTTTGTGTACACGGTATTTTTGAATGGTGTTGATAAAAGACTGAAGTGCAAGGAAAGCACGTTCAATACCGATGGGCTGAAGATAACCCTCTTTTTCGTAGGCACCCTGTCCGATACGGACTTTGGATTTCTGCTCACAGATAAGGTGAAAGCCGTAATGGCTGCTTTTTTCAAAAATAACCAGTCTGGCCGAGTTTGAACCGATATCGATGATTGCGGTCCGCCTGGCCATGACGGCAGTTACTCTTCTTCCTGAAGTTTGTTGAACTTGAATTTAAGCTCTTCAATATTCTCTACGTTGTCCGGATCGGAAATGATACAGTCAACAGGACAGACTGCAATACACTGGGGCTCATCGAAATGTCCTACACATTCTGTACAGCGATCCGGGTCTATAATATATATGGGATCATTTTCTTCGATTGCTTCATTCGGACACTCTTCTCTACATGCGTCACACGCTATACATTCATCTGTTATTAATAGTGCCATTGTTTCCTCTGTTTACCGGCCTTGCAAGAGGCCGTTAATTATGTATAGGAGTTATAACCCAACAAACCTTATGCTTTATTTAAAAAAAAAGGAAAAAAGAGGTTTAGGAGAATTTTTGAAAATGAAGAAGCATTTTGATACTTCTTCATCCATTTGACTGATGAGATATCTCTAACCTAGTTTCTTTGGAAAACAGAAGCGGTAACCACGTCTTCTGACCGTTTCTATGGTGGTGATGTCGAGCGGCTTGTCCATTTTTTGGCGAATCTGGTTGATGGCTACTTCAATGACATTGGGCGTAACAAGCTCAGGTTCTTCCCAAATAGCATCGAGGAGCTGTTCTTTGGAAACAATCTGGTCTTTGTGCATAGCGAGATGGGTAAGCACTTCAAACGGTTTTCCTTTAAGCTCTATCTCATTGCCCTGATAAATAATTTTCTCTTCTTCCGGATTGATGATCAGATCTTCGATTTCAATGATATTGGAGATACCAAAACGCAGTTTGGCTTCAATACGCACCAAAAGGATTTCTTCATCTACAGGTTTACGGATAAAATCGTCCGCTCCCGAACGCAGGGCTTCGATCTCGCTCTCTTTGTCGCTGTCTTGGGAAAGAATGATAACGGATGTTTTATGTGCTTCTTTTTTGATATCGGCGATCAGCGACGTGTTATGCTCCCCGCTACCGCTGCCCCACCCGATCAATACAAGGTCATAGTTTCGGATATCGAGATAATATTTTGCATCTCCCAGATTTTCAGCCAGGTCGCATTGATAACTGTTATCAACAAGAATCTGTATAAGTGTTTTGCCTAATGTTGCATCTTTTTCAATGATCAATACCCTCATGTTATCCCTTCTTCATTTTGTCAGCAGTCACATGGACTTTTATGGATTGTTAAAGTTAAATATTTCTTAATTATAGCATAAAAAGAGGGGTTTCTGAAAGTTTTTTTAAAAGCAGGACAGTATTTCTGACAAAACGGCTTAAAATGTCCACTGCTGACTTAATGCCACATGGCATTGGTCTAAAATATCTGGTTTTGTGATTTTCAGGCTGAGCGTTTTGATCTGAGGGTAGGCGGTACAGATAACATTTTGAAGTCCAAGCAGGGCTTCTTCAAGCAATTCGTAGCGTTTCTCTTTGAGCTCTTTTTCTATGAGAAGGACAATATCCGCATAGTCAACAAAGTTCTCCGACTTGTAACGGTAGGAGCCTTTCATATCGATGACTACACGTTGTGTCTTCTCGCGTTCAAAGTCAAGCAGACCGATAATGACATTGAGGGTCAGAGCTTCTATATGGATCGTCATTTATACTTTTGCCTCTTCTCGCTTGAAAAGCCGTACAATATTGGGAATATGTTTATAGAAAATAATGATGGCAATGATCCAGATAGGAGCATGAGAGCCGATGCCGGGTACTACAGGATAGAGTATATATGAAGCAATAATGAATGCGGCAAGTCCGATTAGAGAGGAGAGAGAAGAGATTTTCAATCCTTTGCTTGCCCCCAGCCAGACAGCGATTGCGATCAGTGCCGGAACAGGCATCATAACAAGCAGTACACCAAAACCTGTGGCAACACCTTTGCCGCCTTCAAACATGAGAAATACAGAAAAACAGTGACCTACTACCGATAATACCGCAAGTGTCCAGAGCACACTTTGCGGCACACCGAGCATTTTGGCAATAAGGATAATCACGATCCCTTTGACGGCATCGAGAAAGAGTGTGGCAGCTCCAAGTTTTTTTGCAAGTTTCGGGTCTTTTTCTTTCACTACCCGGAGGACATTGGTAGCTCCGATATTGCCGCTTCCTGCATTTTTAATGTCAACACCGGCAAATTTCTTGGCTAAAAGGTATCCAAAAGGTATGCCTGCTATCAGATAGGCCGAAAGGTAAAGTATAAGGTTAATGTTCATGATTGTTCCACAATTAAATTTTATACTGCAATTTTAGCCGAATTTTGTTAAAATGACTATTCAATCAATTATAGGATGATAAATGAGTATAGATTATAAAGCAGAGATAGAGAGATTAAAGAAAGAGCTTCCTGTAACTGTGGTGGCCCACTATTATCAAAGAGATGAAGTATTTGAAATGGCCGATATTACCGGTGACTCCCTTGAACTGGCACGTAAATGCAAGGCAGATGAGAACCCTTGGGTCGTGTTCTGCGGTGTGGGTTTCATGGGACAGAGTGTCAAGGTGATCGCTCCCGAAAAACGTGTACTGATGCCGAAAATTGCCTGCTGTGCCATGGCACGTATGATTGATGGAAGCTATTTTGACGATTCTGTGGCATATATGGGGCAGCACGGTATTGCCAAAGAGAATATTCTGCCTATCACTTATATCAATTCCGATGCAACAGTCAAAGCCAAAGTCGGAGAAATGGGTGGGATGGTCTGTACCTCTTCTAATGCCTTCAAGATCATCGAGAAGGGACTTGAAAGCGGAAAGAAAATTCTTTTTGTACCGGACAGGTGTCTGGGACAAAACTTTGCCATTCAAATGGGCTTGAAGTCCTGTGTGATCGGGGAGGGAGAGTGTGACCCCAAAGAGGCCGATGTGATCTGTTTCAACGGTTTTTGTTCCGTGCATCAGCTCTTTACGCTGGATGATATCGAGTTTTACCGTAACAAGTTCCCCGGTATCAAGATAGCCGTGCACCCGGAATGCGACCCAAAGATCGTTGCCGCTGCCGATTTTTCCGGTTCGACCTCCCAGCTTATCAAGTATGTCTCCGAGCTCGATCCGGAACAGAAGGTGGCGGTGGGAACAGAGTACAATCTCGTCAACAGAATGCGAACGAAAAATACCTATGTGCTTTCTTCTACCAAGCCGGAATGTCCGACCATGAACGAAACAACACTCGAAGACCTCTATAACACGCTCAAATCCATAGAGGACGATCAGCCGATCAACGAGATCATAGTGGACCCGCATACGGTCAAGTATGCCAATCTTGCATTGGAAAGAATGCTGGCGATTAAATAATACCTCTATTCTCAACGCCTGACCCTAAGCCTCATCCAGTGGACATACCGTCAGTCAAATGCAGACCTGTATTGTATGGACTTTTTTTAGTTCATAGTGGTTTGTGTTGATCCTGAGTATGTTACTGTTGTCAAATTCAATTTTCAGGAAAACAAAATTATGAATAAAACGATAAAGAGAATTGTTGCATTAGTCTTATTGCTAGTATCTATTTCTCTATTTAGCCTCTTTGTAGGCTATTACGGGGACTGGCTGTGGTTTAAAAATTTGGGATACAGCTCGGTCTTTGACACCAATATTTTGGCACAGATTTCCTCGTTTCTTCTATTCTTTTTCATTTTTATTCTGTTTGCCGGACTTAATCTCTATTATGCATATCATAAACATACCCAGAGCCAAAGCACTGTTCCCCATGTTGAAGGTGCTTTACGGCAGAAGCTTTCATTTTTCTCCCATACAAAATTCTCCATTTGGTTATGGGGCACTGTAATTGTATTCTTTGCGCTCATCATGGGTTCTTATGCGTCGGGTTATTGGATCGATTTTTTAAAATTTCTGCATCCCTCTTCTTTTCATCTGCAAGAGCCTATTTTAGGCAAAGATGTGGGATTTTACCTTTTTACGCTTCCTGTATATCAAATTGTACTGGGTTGGTATTTTGCAATGCTTGTTCTGACGGCTTTTTTAGTTGGATTTTTTTATTATATGCACAATATTTTCAACTACCAAGATAATAAATTTCAAATTGCAACAAAGGCAAAAAACCATTTTTTACTTTTGGGTGCATTTTTTGCGCTTGGTATTTGTGCCTACTATGTTATAGAACTCTATAATCTTCTTTACTCTTCCAATGGTGTTGCTTATGGGGCTTCCTATATGGATGTCTATGCACAAATTCCTGCATACAAGACTATTATCGTTATGTCAGCCGTTGTTGCGCTGCTTCTGTTTTTCTATCCACTCTATAAAAAAATGCAGGTTGTTGTTGTAGCACTGCTTCTTTGGATACTTGTTTTTATAGGATTTGTCTCAATATATCCTTCGCTTATTGAGAAATATATTGTCAAACCAACCGAATTGCAAAAAGAAACCCCTTATATTGCAAACAATATAAAGTTTACCACAAAAGCGTATGGACTCGATAAAATTCAAGTCAAACCTTTTTCAGCAGACAACAA
>FPHL01000013.1_pt1 | contig 32610 bp, 32 predicted proteins | sample 1057231 | NCBI WGS metagenome assembly FPHL01 (sample SAMEA4473313, study PRJEB15554) | hydrothermal vent metagenome | biome: marine basaltic hydrothermal vent biome; feature: marine hydrothermal vent; material: water | place: Pacific Ocean | collected 2011-06-14/2011-07-23 | depth 1199 m
GCAAGTTCAAATCTCAGACAGGTGAGCAGAAAGAGGAAGTACTTTTTGTAGACCTGACATTCTTCGGTAGAACTGCTGAAATTGCCAACCAGTATTTACGTAAGGGAAGCAAAGTTTTAGTGGATGGCAGGTTAAAGCTTGACCAGTGGACAGCACAGGACGGCACAAAGAGAAGCAAGCATTCAGTCACAGTAGAGAACCTGCAGATGCTCGATACAAAAGGTCAGAGTGAGCAGATGGCGGCACAGGGCGGATATAACGCTCCGCAGGCGCAGAACACTTACTCACAGCCGGCACCTTCTCAGAGCGCACCTCAGGCTGCACCGCAACAGCAACAGCAGGCACCTGCACAGAGCATCCCGGAAATAGACATCAACGAAGATGAAATACCGTTTTAGGAGAAACACCCATGGCAGAAAGAAGAAAATTTAAAAAGAGATATTGTAAATATTGTGAGCAGAAAGTCGATTTCATTGACTACAAAGACTTGAATGCACTCAAGTTCAGTTTGAGCGAAAGATTCAAGATCATGCCAAGAAGATTGACAGGTAACTGTAAACGTCACCAGGAAATGGTAACCGTAGCGATCAAAAGAGCAAGACAGACAGCACTCATTCCGTATATCGTAGATAGAAAGAATGTTGTAGAAAATCCGTTTGAACTCCTCAAATAGATTGTGTGTAGCAGGATGCGTCTTTACGCACCCTGCATTTTCCTTAATACTATAAAATTTTTATCTGCATTTTCCAATTCATAGAGATTAACCTCATCAGAACTTACCAGTTCCAAACCACTTAATGCAAGCAATTCATCCCCCATATGATAATACTGTCGGATCGTCTCCTGAGATTTTTTAAAACATTCACCTTCTTTTTCAAACAATGTAAATTCCGAGATATATTCACCTTCTTCAAAGTCACTGTCCACCGTCAGAAACCTCTCGTCATCATCGACGATGTAGGAACCTACCGCTACATTTTCAAAGCCGTACAGGGTGTTCATGTCACAGAGAAAATATCCGCCTTCATGAAGGTGTTCTTTCACGCAGCCAAGAAACCGTTCCAACTGTGCTTTGTCCAGATAGTTCAGCATATCGAAAACCGCGGTGATCACATCGTACATACCCTTCATTTCGCATAGGTCTATACACGCTGCATCAAACCCCTGTGCCTTGGTCTGTGCTGCCATAAGCGGACTGAGGTCGATCCCTTTGACGGCGGGGATATCCAAGGCACCCTGCATCTGCCGCAGGAAATCTCCGGAACCGCAGCCCACATCCAGCAGTGAATCAAATGCGATAGTGTTGAGAAAAAGAAGGTAATGGGCGTAGAGGCCCGGGGCAGCCTCTTTGACACCGAGAAGGTCCTCTACCTTGGCGTAGAGGTCAAGAGAGTCCGAAGTATTAGGCATTTCTTTCTACGACAGTTTTAATCTTTTCATACAAAGAGAGTATTTCCTCTTTCTTGCTGTAAAAACTGTTCTTGTTCGCAATAAGATGTGCGGAAGAGTCCATAATGTCTTCTGCGACTTTCAGGCCGTTCTCTCTCATGGTATTGCCTGTCTCGACAATATCTACAATGGCGTCTGCCAGGCCGACAAGCGGAGCAAGTTCAATGGAACCGTAGAGTTTGACCACTTCCACCCCGACCGCTTTCTGCGCAAAATAATTTTTGGCGATATTGACCATTTTGGTGGCTACTTTGATATTGGGACGGCTCCAGTCGAGTTCGTCTTCATTTTTGATACCAATGGCCACTTTGCATTTTCCCAGCTGCATATCAAGAAGCTGTATAATGTCAAGCTCTTTTTCGGTAATGACATCAAGACCGACCACACCGATATCCGCTGCACCGTGTTCCACATAGGTCGGTACATCCTGGTTGCGTACATTGAGAAAACAAAATCCCTCTTTTTCCATAATGAGTTCACGCCCCTCGAAGGTGAACTCTCCGCCAAAGATCTCCGCAAAGATCTCCAAAGTCTGCTCTGCAATTCTTCCTTTTGGAAGTGCTATGGTCAACATTTTATTTTACCTTTACTATAAAACCGAAAATTTTTAATTTTCAACTTTAAACTTTGAATTGGGCCAGGGCATGTTCCATCCCCTTGAACACCAGTGCCTCATCATAGACAGCATGACGGAAAAAGCCAGCCATAAATTTGCCGTCTCCTCCGGTAAAATAGAGCATCTGTCCATTACTGTGTCTATCTATAAGGGCTTTTATTGACGCGATTATACCATAGCTTATCTGCTCTTTGGTTGTAAGAGGAAGCCTGGTAACATCAATGTGTCTATCCAGCGGAACATCCAGCACAGGAGAGATCCGTTGATAACTTTCCAGCATCGCTTTGATACCGGGAAAAATATAACCGCCCTGGTAAATACCCCTTTGCATCATATCAACAGTAATAGCTGAGCCCGCATCAATAAATACTCCGTTGTCATGGCTGAAACAGAGAGCTTTTCTGTCCACTCCCATCGTTTCGTATTCATTGGGTATGCGGATCAGAGCAGAGATATTTTCCCATAGTTCTATCTGTCCGATTTTTTCTTCTATTTGTGCGTTGACGGAGATATATTTCAATGGTGTATCGGCATATCTGTCTATGGCCTCATCATACGTCCAATGTTCCACACTTCCACCGTTATAGACATGAAAATGGGTATTGCCGATATCAGCTAACAGCATTTTTTCTCCTCATGACAGACATTTTGTTGAATGCGTAATGTGATGGTGCTGTGAGGGCACAGCACCCTACAATGTCAACTGCCATACATTCCACCCGTTCGTCTCCAGCAAGGCTTTTGCTTTGGAACAGAGCGGTGCCTTGATGATGATGTATTTTTTGGTGATCTTCGTATCAAGATATTTTTCAAGCTTCTCATGCAGCTCCATGAGTTCCGTTGCCTCTTTACGGAGGATACGGCTTTTCTTCTCTATCTGCATCACCAGAGCATAATAATCCTGAAGATCCACACCGACATATAGTGCTATTTTTTTTCGGCTGCCCAATTCTTTCGGACTGATCTCGTTCAAAGATTTAAAAACGATATTTTTATGCTGTAAAAATTCTACGATCTCTTTCATAGTTTTATCATACCCAAGGGTCGATTTGGTATCCATTAATCATGTAGTACGGGAAAGTGGCCGACTTTATGCAAGCGGATGAAAGCTTTGCATAGTATCGGCAAGGTTCTGTTTCTGAATATGTGTGTATATTTGCGTTGTTTCCAGTGAACTATGACCAAGCAATTCCTGAACCACACGCAGGTCAGCCCCTCCTATAATGAGGGATGAAGCAAAAGAATGGCGTAAAACATGCGGGGAGACCCCCAGGTACTTTTTAACGATCTTATAGGCGGAAATACGGCTCAGAGGGTCTCCCCGGTAATTGAGCCAAATATAGCTGCTGTTCATATCCTCTGCTGCAAGATAGGCTTCCAATGCCTCTATGGCAAGGGGTGCCAGCGGTACGACACGTTCTTTCTCTCCTTTGGCAAAACGTATTTTAAGCCACCCTTCGAGAATATCACTCCTCTGTACAGCCAACGCTTCGCTGATACGGCATCCGCTGGCATAGAGAAAAAGGATCAGCGCATAGTCGCGCAGACCTATTACCGTGCTTTTGTCAATAAGCGACACTCCCTCCATGATCTCTTCTACAGAAAGATATTTTGGAAGGTTCCGAGGTAGCTTTGCCATAGGAATCCTGATCTTTTCATGGGTAAATTTCTGTATATGGCAAAAGTGAAAAAAGGTATTGACAGAGGAAAGTTTTCTATTGAGGGTACGTTTGTTTTCAAATGAAGAGAGAAAGGAGAGGACATCCGCAGTCTCTATTTTGAGAAGCGGCTTTTGGGAAAAATCTTCAAGCTGTTTCAGATCATTGAGGTAGGAAGAGACGGTAAGGCTGTCCAGTGCCCGCGTCACAGCGATATACTCTTCAAACGCAACGAGTATATCGCTCACTTTTTTGTCAATAGCCCAGCTTGGAAAGATCAATAATCTTTCCGTCTTTATACAACTTGTGACCACCTATAAATACAGGACTTTCCACTTCACCAAGATCGTAGATCTTATGTTTTTTCAGATCGGAAGAGAGCACAATAAGCGCTCCCTGCTGGTCAAGTGCATATACCTTTCCGCCAAAAGCGGTGGATGCTGCATAATGTGCATATTTGAATTTCTTTTGCGCCAGGACTTCAAGCATTCTGTTAAGTTTGAGAATCTCCCCGTCTTTTTGGAAAAGATAAATCGTACTTCCCGATACTGCCACATCCGAGATTTCGGCACGGTACTCCATCTGTCCGTCTACACCCAGTGTAATAAGCTTTTCCGGAGTTGCCGCCACCATGGTATCTCCCATACGGTCAAGAAAGATCACATTGTTGAAAACCTTGTCACTGCTCAGATAGATCACTTTGGCATCCACAGGATTGTTCGAATCAAGTACAATCAGTTTGCCATCGAGCATAGGCATGACCACCAGTGAATCAATGAACATAGGACTCGCTGCTCTCGTATCGATAGCATAGGTAACTTCGGAACGGTTTTCCATCACTTTTTTGTTAAGCTTGATACTGTAAATCCCAAAGGCATTGCTGTTCAGGATATAGGCAATCATACCGTTATGTACGGAAGCAGAAACAATAGGGACTTCGAGATCGACAGTACGTATTGTTTTACCGCTCTTTTTATTGATGATTTTCAGTTTTCCTTCTGCATTTCCGGCAAGTACATAAGCAGAACTTTCACTTAAAAATCTGTATCCATCGCCAAGGTTGATATGCTGTACACCTTTTTTCCCGATATACTGGCCGTTCTGGAGTGTAGCACCGTCACGGCTCAGGTCAACGATCTTGCTGCCGTATGTGGACGTAGCATAGGAAGCAGAATACGTTTGCGCCGGTTCAAAGTACTGTTTTGAACTACAGCCGGAAAAGAGCAATGCAGCTGCCGCCAATAGCGGAAGTGACAATCTTTTCATTATTTTACCTTTAGTGTAGCATGCTTCAGAAGTGTTGCAAGCGGTGCAACTGCCGAACGGGCATCAATCAGTTCAAGTTTTTCTCTGGCTTTTTCTGTATTGCCCGCTTTGATGGCAAGATATGCACCTTCAAGTTCAGCCATTTCTTTGTAGAGTTTAGTGTTTGCCTCTTTGTTTTCAAAGTTTGCCGCCACATACCTGCTGGAATCTGCAATAACTTCATTTTTGCTTGCGGTGAGTACTTTGACCGTAGCGACATCTTTTTTCTTGACGGCTTCTGAAAAACTGTACAGTTCAAAAAGTGCCGGGTTTTTTGACTTGAGTGTTTCCAGGGCTGCTGTGTCACCAGGCTTTTTCTGGAGTGTCAAGAAAGCATTGTTTGCCTCTGCAAGTCTGGAGTTGCGCATACCGTCCATGATGCCGGAACCGACAAAGAAAAAAATCAATACAGCCGCAGTACCCCAGATGGGAAGCTTGTATTTTTTATAGAGTGTCTCCAGTTTAAAGGCGCTCTCCAATATTTTTTCATCACCGCTCAGTTCACTTTTAACATACTTTACATCGTCCTGAATACTCACCGACTTCTCCTCAAGGATATTTAATTGGCTATATTATACCTTTTGGAGTTAAAAATAGGGTTATTGTATCCGCCTTAAAGCTCTACCACTGTAATTCCGAGATTCCCTGGCATTCGGTAGAATTTCTGTATTTTGGGATGCTGTTTCAAATAATCCGTTACCAGTTTGGCCAGTACGCCTCCGCCGGTTCCATGAATGATCTGTACTTCGTTCAAACCGTTCACCAGTGCATCTGAAAGAAATTTGTCTACCGTATCAATGGCTTCATCGCCATACATGCCAAGCAGTTTTACCGACACGGCCGCACCGCTTTTTTCCACATGAACTTTTGCTTCTTTGGGTTTGGATGTCACTTTGACAGAAGGAGTATCTCCCCGTCGTTTGAGCTGCGAAAGCGGCACACGCATTTTCAACCCGTCCACGATGATGGTGGCATCCTTGCCCCGTATGGCAAGAAGTTCACCTTTATGGGAACGGTACTTGACCTTGTCTCCCTCTTTGAGCGGTTCCTCTTTGGTACGCTCGATCTCTTTTTGTTTGAATGCTTTACGCTGATGGGCAACATTCAGGAGTCTTCTTCCCTCAGCCGATTCTTTGACTTTCAGTGCTTCTCTTGCCTTTTTGGTTGCGGCATTGTAGCGGTTCTCCAGAGTGGCGATCGCTTTCCTGTGCGCCTCTTTCAGCTTGCCCTCTTCTTCTTCCAGCCTGTGTTTCTGCTTTTCGACCGCTTTGAGTTCCTCGTCGACTTTGGCTATCTTCAGACGCATTTCGCGTTCCAGCGAGGTAGAACGCTCTATGAGTTCATTGAGGTTCTCTTTGTCCTCGCCATAAACCTTTTTGGCCTGGTTCACAATACCTACAGGCACACCGTAGCGCTGTGCCGTTTCAAAAGCATAGCTTTTTCCTATGCTGCCCTGCAGAAACGTATAGGTCGGCATCCTCCGTTCTTCATCGTACAAGGCAGCGATCAGCTCAACATCATCATCGCTGGCCATCAGAGAAGCCAGTCGTTTATGGTGCGTGGTCACGATAAAAGTAATCCCCTTTTTTCGTAACTCATCCAGCATGACACGGAAAAGGCTTGCGGCTTCGTCAGAATCGGTTCCAAGCTCTATTTCATCCACGCCTACGATAGCATCTTCTTTACCGAAGAGTTTGGCAAACTCCTGCATACGCCCGGCAAAGGTAGAAATATCATTTTTGACGGACTGAGGATCATCAATCACTGCTCCGATGCTTTTGTAGTGCCCCACTTCTGTTTTGGAAGCGTCACACTTGAAAGGCAGCAAATACTTGCTCATGTAAACCGCTGAGAGCATCGATTTGAGCAGCATCGTTTTACCTCCGGCATTCACCCCCGTGATCAGCATAACCTGTTTATTGAGGTCAATAGTGACGGGTACCGGGTCCTCAATGGCAGGATGGGCAAAGTCCTGGAGTTTGATACGTTTCTGTCTGCCCGGCAGTATAAATTCATATTCTTTGGCCCTGGCGAACATTACACGTGCCTGATAATGGTCGAATCGGTCATATTCCCTGTTGATATAGACCAAAAAACGCTCCCACTTGAAAAACATGGCCGAGATCGATTTGCAGTAGCGGTAAATAAGCTCCTCTTTATTGCTCAGAAGCGCCGACTCTTTCTCTTTCAGGTGGGAGATACTCTGGGGCAGTATGTAGAAGAATCCTCCCGAACTCCGTGCCACCACGGTCGCCTTGATGGCGTTGTTGAAACCGCCGCGTACCAGCAGTGTCTCCTCCCCGCCGTTGAAGTGTACCTGTGTATCAACCAGGTAGTCCCTGAGTCTGCCGGAATGCGCCAGTTTATAGAGTGTTTCTTTGATGTCTATTCTGTTCTGTTTGATGGCGCGTTCAAGCGTGTAGAGTTCAGGATCACGCTCCGGGTTTATATCTCCCTCTTCCGTAAAATAGTCCAGTACTTCAAGGATCTCTTCATGGATCTCTATCCCCTGTATCCAGGAGGCAACGGGCTCCGGGAAAGAGACGTTTTTCAGTGTATTGAAATAGGAAATCATCGTGACAAATGCATGGATCTCATCCAGGGAAAGCACTGCCTGTTTTTTCAGAAGGTTCAATTCCCTGTCAAGGTTGGGTACCGGGCCGGGTGCAGGGAACTGCACATTGGAAAGCGCTTTGATATAACGGAAATGCTGATTGATGTCACCCATCATTGCTACGCTTTTATCGCGTGCAAAGAAGCGTTTGAACTGTTGGATATATCCGTCAAGATCCAGTTTCTGGATAATGGTCTTTTCGTGTGTCTGCTGCATACTTCTCCGTAAATATTGTTCACTGAAATCGTTAACAAGATTATACTATAATATTCTCGTTGCTGAAATTGACAACTACCTTCTCACTAAAATATAATCCCAAGGGAGCGCCACGGCTGCCTGTTCCATTCGTCGACGCTGCGAAAAAATATCTGTAGCAGCAGCTATGCTTCCCCGCGTATCTGATAAGTAATATCTCCTGCACCGAATGCACAGACAAGCCCTTCACTGTACTCTCTGATGATATGTCCATCCTTGAACACTTTTACCACATTATCCTCTTTAGTCACGGAATCGGCCATAATCAGTTTATAACGGCTGAATGCCCCCTTGAGGTCTATGTCTACTTCCAGCTCTCCTGCAGCCCAGATAGGCAGTATCACCAGCTCATTTGCACCTTCGAAACACTCTACGAATCCCGGAAGGTTGTCTATGGTCCTCGAATATTTATGCGGCTGCCAGATCACATTGAGCTGTGAAAAATCTCTCAATGCCTCATAGGTTTTGAGGGACTGCATAGTCACTTTTATTTCCGTAGGATGATGACCGTAATCGTCAATGATCACACAGTTCTCCCTGTTCTGAACAATATCAAAACGTTTTTTGATCCCTTTATAATGACGAAGCCGCGTACGGATCGCTTCCACTTCTTCGCCCAGTTCCAATGCAGCCAAAATGGCCAAAGCTGCATCCAGGGCGATGTGTTCTCCGAAACCGAAGACTTCAAAGGTACCGATGTCCAGCAGTTCAAACCGTGTATAGGGTTCACCGTTGACCAGTACAAACTCTATATTCCTCATATCTTTGGAGGGGTAGAGCTTGATACTCTTCATATCGAGCGAAGCGAGGAATGCATCTTCAGCATTGATGACACGTGTTTTCGCCAGAGAGAGGAAATTCCTGTAGGCATTGTAAAAACGCTCTTCGTCGTACTCGTAATACTCCATATGTTCCGGTTCGACATTGGTCACGATGGCAAGGGTCGGGTTTGAGTTCAGGAAACTTTCATCGCTCTCATCCGCTTCAAAGACCACTTTGTCGTTAGGAAAATTACGCACGTTGGAGCCGAACTCTTTGGAGATCGCACCGATGAGGGCATTGGACTCCGGGATGAGCGAAGCCAGCATCGCCGATGTGGTACTTTTACCGTGTGCACCGCCGACCGCATAGACTTCTTTGTCTCCCAGAATGAACTTCAGTGCTTCTTTTCGGGAAAGCAGTTCTATGCCAAGTTCCCTGGCTCTCTGATACTCCGGATTGTTCGGGCGGACCGCAGCGGAGAAAATAACCCTGTCCACCCCTTCCACGGCATCAGCATGGTGGGGAATCGTGATCTTTGCATTGAAGTTCGTTGCCAGATCATTGGTGATCTCAGTCTGTTTGATATCTGATCCGGAGATCTTGTGTCCGTCATTGTAAAGAAATTTTGCCAGTGCCGACAGACCTATGCCGCCTATGCCTATGAAATGTATTTTCATTCTAGTCCTTCTATTCTCATTTAGTGCTGTGGGGACACAGTACCCTACGCATTCTGATCTTTTTCAAGGACTTTTAGTTCCTCTTTCCCCTGCGCCACATACTTGGCATACATAGTCAAAAGGATGTCATTGGGCTGCACAAAACTCTGAATGAAAAGTGCCAGAGGATCATTCGGGTCTACATCGCCCACATCTACCAGATTGTCGATGAAATCATCAAAATCCATACCCGACATTACTGCAGAAGCATGAATCATCATCGCATCTTTGAGACCCTGATGGTCCATCGTGTGATGCAGTACAAGAAACATCTCTTTTGCTGCCTTTCGGTCATTTTCACTATAGCGCTGAATAGCATGTTCATAGATCGCTCTGGCAATAGCACGTTCTTCCTCATCGCTCATGTCAAAAGATCTGTGCTCAACAAGGTACTGTGAAAGTTTGTCAAAAGCCGTGTTGACGATATAGGTGAAGATTTCATTGATCTCATCTTCATCCGCTTCAATGACAAGCTGCGCATCCAGAAGCTGATACCCTTTGGCAATGCTCTCTTCTGCTTTGCATTCTTCTTCAAGTCTTTTGATATTGGCAAGAAATTCAGGGTCTTTCTTGAGTTCTTCTACATGTATTTCGGGCATTTCCATTTTTTTCCTTTATTGTGGTGCATAGCTACGCATCCTACGATTTGGTTTTGTCGTCTTTCAAGGCAGCGATGCGCTGCAGTGCTTCTCTTGTCTTGTCCGCTTCATATACAAGTGCCAGCCTGATATAGCCTTTCCCCATGCCTTCACGGCCGAGGAACGACCCGGGAATTACTTTGAGGTTGTACTTTTCGTACAGTCTGACAGTAAAGTCTATCTCATCCTCCACTTTGAGCCAGATATAAAAGGTCGCTTCGGGGGCATCCACTCCCAGTACCTCTTTGGCGATCTGAAAATTCTTTTTATACTTCTCTCTGAAAATATCTACATGCTTCTGATCAGCCCATGCTGCTGCAGCGGCTTCCTGAAGCGGCAGAGGAGAAGCACAGCCCACATAGGTGCGATACACCATATATGCCTTGAGTATCTCCGAATCTCCCGCAATAAAACCGCTGCGAAGCCCGGGAGCCGAAGAACGTTTTGAGATAGAGTTGATCACCAGAATATTTTTAAAATCTTTATTGCCTGCTTCAATACTGGCATTCAGCAGGGAGGGTACAGCTTCTTCCAGGTAAAGATCGGCATAACATTCGTCATTCAAAAGGACAAACTCATATTTGAGAGCCAGATTGACCCACTTTATCATTGCTTCCATCCCCATAACGGAACTTGTCGGATTGTTAGGAGAATTCAAAATGACCAGGTTGGTTTCGGCCAGTATAGATTCATCTATCTCGGGCTGAAAACCATTACTTTCATTCAGGTTCAGGTAAACCACATCTGCACCGCTCGCTTTGGCCGCCCCCTCGTAGATCTGATAAAAAGGATTGGGGAAAACGATATGAGGTGTTTCAACATCATGCAGCAAAAACTGCGGGAAATTAAAGAGTACTTCACGCGTACCGAAAGTCGGTATGATCTGTCTATTGTCCAGTGTCAGGCCAAAACGGTTTTTCAGATAGCTCAGCATCCCCTCTCTCAGCACTGTTTCTCCTGCCGTTTTCGGATATTTGTTCAGCAGCGCAGCATGTGCCTTCAATGCATCCAGAATAAATTTCGGCGTATCGAACTGCGGCTCACCGATGGTAAGACTCAGAGGGTTGTAGCGACTGTCAGGTATCACATTCTCAAGCAACTGGTTGAGTTTTTCAAAAGGATAGGTTTCAAAATTCATATTGGCCCTGATTTTTTATCAGATTATATCGAAGTTGGGGTTAAATATAGAGATCAGAGAGTCTCTATCATCACTTTTTCAACACAGTTTCTACCGGCTACTTTTGCCATATATAACGCCTTGTCAGCACGTTCTATAGCATCATGGAGTTAACTGAGAATGATTACTCATTTAGTAACATAAAAAATATCAATCTCATTCTATATTCAATTATCCTCAGCGATCAAAAAAGCTTTCCCGTTGATATCGGACCGTACTTTTTCCAAAACTGCTCTTGCTCTTTTTTCGTTACTGTAAGGACCTATCAATACCTTATACTTCAAGCCGTTTTGGACTGTATAGGAAAACCCTGATGTTTTGATCTTTTTAAGGTAAACTGCAGCCGGTACCTTGTCAAAGGAACCTGCCTGAATGTAATAGTGGGCTTGCAAATGCTGTACACCGGCCGAATATTTTACCGTACTGTTTTGTGATACTGCTTCTGATGACTGGGTATTCTTCCTGGGTGTGCTGCCTCTGCCTTTATACATTACCAGCCATTTAATAATATTGTTCTGCAGCTGTGCTGCTTTCCATCTTCCCTGTCTTGTATTGACCAGAATAACAGCTGTATAGAGTCTTCCTGTTCTGCTTTTGACGTATCCGCCAATATTTTTGACCCGCTTGAGTGTTCCTGTTTTCATCCAGGCGCGCTTTCTCACTACGGTACCCCTGAAACGTCTCCGTATGGTACCGTCCACCCCAGCAATGGAAAGGGTATTCATCCATCGCTGTCCGTACCTGATATAGGCATGGTCAAACATATCGGCAAGAAGCTTTGCTGAAAGTCTGGAAGTACGTGAAAGGCCACAGCCGTTATCGATATGCAGAGCACCTGAAGTCAGTGCACCTCTGCTTTTAAGAATATACGCAACAGCATTTCTGCCTTTATCCAGTGTTGACGGTGCCCCGTACATTTTTGCACCCAGTGTCAGCAGTATCTGCCTTGCGTAGAGATTATTGCTCTTTTTGGCTGTTTTGGCAATGATCTTCTCAAGCGGTTTCGAATAATGGGTAAAAAGTACTTTAGCACCGGCAGGTATCTTTTGGAGACGCAAACTTCCCTTTACACTGACACCGCTCTTCTGCAATGCATCTTTCAAAGCATAATAGAATGATTTATAGGGTTTGGTGATTACCTGACACAAGTTCCGTGTTCCGCAATGTTTTGAAATAGGCCCTTTGAGGAGTACACTTGGCGTCTCCCGGCTTTTATCTACCTTAAAGGAAGGCCAGGAATAGCGTCCGCGGCAGGGCTTGTTGACCGGTTGAAGGTGATTGACGATAGTATAACTGTTGTCAGCCACTTTTTTGGTCACACTGTTATGTTTGGGAGAAACACAAATGGTACTGATACGCTCATTGAACATCATGGCATCCGGCATGGCATTATAGGGACTGTACGTATGTTCGTCAAACCCGGAATTGTCCCGGGTACTTACTTTGAAATAGCTCCGGTCTATTACAATATTTCCCATGATCTTTCGGATCCCTCTGGCTTTGATCTTTGTCACAATACCGTCCAGATCCTTGTCTGAAAGGGTCGGATCACCAAATCCCTTGACAAGGAGATCTCCTCTCAATCTACCGCCTTTGATCTTGCCTGTCGTATAAAACCTGGTCGGCCATCGGTAATCAAACCCCAATTTCAAAACAGCCGCATAGGTTGTCAACACCTTGATGACAGAAGCTGGAGTCCGTGCCGTATCGGCATTCAGAGACGCAAGTACACGGTTACTGTTCCCCGCCTCTTTAATATAGATACTGATATCTTTTGCAGGAATTCCCGATTGGCTGATGATCTGACTGATTCCGGCAGGCAATGCATATATCCACATGGTCAAGGCAAAGAACCATATAATACTTTTTTTCATTTCTCGTCCTTCTTTTTCCTGTATGCTTTTTCCAGCCGATGCATCGCTTCATGCAGAATTTCTTTTGATGTCGCAATATTCAAACGCATGAAACCGCTGCCGCATTCACCGAAACTTTTTCCGTCATTGAGACCGAGTTTGGCTTTTTGAATGAAGAATTGTACCAAAACTTCATGACTCATTCCCATTGCACGGCAGTCAAGCCACATCAAAAAGGTTGCTTCGGTCTCTACCGGAATAATAGGAAGCTGATATTCCTGCAGGCAGCCCTTCACAAAATCAATATTTTCCTGCAAATGCACTTTCAGCGCTGTGAGCCATGTTTCCCCGCTTTCATAGGCACTCATCAGTGCTTCAATGCCGAAAGGGTTTCCATTGGTAATGCCCGACCTGTCCTGTTCAAGTCTGTAGGCTCTGCGCACACGGGCATCAGGAATGATGGCAAAAGAAGTATTCAGACCTGCAACATTGAACGTCTTGGAAGGTGCATTGAAGATCACACAATGTTTTCGGATCTTATCAAAAGTACCCAGAGCATGATGTTGCTTTCGATACACCATATCACCATGTATCTCGTCGGAAATGATCATCACATTGTTTTGCACACAAATATCGATGATCCTTTCCAGTTCTGCTACATTCCAGGCTCGGCCTGTAGGATTATGCGGAGAACAAAGCAAAAAGAGTTCCGCTTCTTGTGCTTTGGTTTCAAAATCTGAGAAATCGATCACATATCTTCCATCCTGATAGACCAGCGTATTCTCCAGTACTTTGCGTTTTCTGTGTTTGACAGAGGCAACAAAAGGCGGGTAGAGAGGTGTTTGAACGAGTATACCGTCTCCCCGTTCCGTAAACGCTTCAATGGCAAAATTGATAGAGGGAACAACCCCGTAGCACGGTACGATCCATTCTTTTGCTATTTTCCAGCCGTAAGCCTTTGCATACCAGGCTTTTATCGCGTCGTAATAGCGTTCCGGGTAAACCGTATAGCCATAAAGGGGATGCTTCACCCGTTTGACCAGTGCTTCCTGTACACAGGCAGGAGATGCCAGGTCCATATCGGCTACCCACAGGGGCAGGAGATCAGCAGTACCGAACTTCTTGACCGCATCCTCATACTTTGTCGTGTACGTACCGCTTCTGTCTACGCTGCCAAACATCATTTCTTTTCCCATACGGTCATTTCGGCAATTGTGTGCTGATGTTTTCTCGCTGTCTCCTGAATCACAAAAGGAACATCTCTTCTGCCTATCAGTCTGAACTCCTTTTCCAGTATCTCTTTGAGGCCCTCAAAAGTGGTCATATTCTCTCCATCCCTCCTGTACCCGCCTATCCATTTTTCTTTGGGTGTAGATTCCTCCTGCCAGGTATAGGGAGAGGTCAGTACGAACAGTCCCCGTTCATTGAGACGCGGAGCGATGGAGTCAAGGAATTTTTTCGGATCGTACAGCCGGTCCAGAAGATTCCCCGCGAAGATCAGATCGAAACCGGCAAAAATCGATTTTAGATTGCAGGCATCCGCCTGCCAGAAAGCAACTTTCTCTCTCTCCTCTTCGAGGCCGAACTGCCCGAGCGATACTTCATGAAAAGATTCCAGTTCTCCCTCTGTGGGCATCACATAGCGCAGGGTACCCCTCTCTTTGAGTTTCTGTGCTTCCTGTATGAATCTTGCAGAAAAATCCACCCCGATCACTTCATCAAAATTTCGTGCCAGTTCAAAGGTACTTCGCCCGATGGCACAGCCAATGTCAAAAGCACGTTTTCGGGGTCTATTCTGCATATATTCGGCAATCAGAGAGACACATTGGGCAGGATAGTTCTCTATCCCCAGCCTGTTTTCGCCCCAGCCGAAATGGCAGTACTGCGAAATAATACTGTCCGTCGTATAGGGATTGGTCGTCACCTTTTCTTCGTGCCCGCTTTCAACATAGCGGAAACCGGCATGTTGATAGAAGTGTCGTCTGAAAGCATAGCGGCTTGTCTCCAGTGCCAGATTGCCACAGCTGATCCACGAACCTCCTTTGATGAGATTGTGTTTCCCGTCAAAAGTGGGCACCGTAAAATCATCATAAACAGGATGCACCTCAAACCCATCAAATGGATAGATAGGCGTACGGCTCCACTGCCATACATTTCCTATGACATCGTAAAAACCGTTGTGTGCATACCGGTCGACCGGTACAGAGGAAGCAGCATCTCTAAGATCTATATTTCCAAGTGCCGTATCCCCTGAAGACCATTCCGCATACCCGGGTACGTTTGCAAAGTTTCTGAGACGCATATATTCATCTTCTGTAGGCAGGGTGATCTTTCTGCCCTCTTTTCTGCTCAGCCAGTTACAAAAAGCTTCCGCTTCCAGACAGTTCACCTCTACAGGCCAGTTCATCGGCAGAGGAATCTCGGAAGTCAGGGTACGCAGACGGTAACCATTCGCCTGCTGTGTATCTTCTCTCCAGAAAAGCGGATGTTTTGCTTTGGTATACGCTTTCCAGGCTGCACCTTCATTGCTCCAGAGTACCTCATTGTCATAAGCACCATCCTCTACAAAGGCAAGATACTCCGCATGCGACACCAGGAACTTCGATGCCCGGAATGAAGGAATTTCGGTCTGATGATGTCCGTATTCGTTATCCCATCCGAAATAGTCACCCTCTTTTCCTTTGCCGAGCAGTACACTTCCAGGCGGAACAGAAAGCAGTACATTCTCCGGCGCTTCCCCCCCTGCTTCACAGTAGTGCCACAAATCCGTTTCACGCACCATATCAAGGGGAAGCTGACGGATCAGAACAGAAGAGGTCTCCAGGTGGATATTCTCGTGCTCAATCCCCATCAAGATCACCCACCAGGGCGAATCCTGTGTAATGGGAAGGGTCAGAGGAAGGGTTTCGATCAGTTCAGAGACCAGAACATAGACTTTGTCTCTATATATCTGAGTATGTGCCAATGTCGGCCAGGCATAGTGTTGGCCATTAAGATCATCCCAGCTCATTTCATCTACACCTACCGCAAAAATAGATTCCAGTTCCGGGTCAATGCGTTTGTCAATGATTTTGGCAAGTTTGAGCTTATTGACAAAAAACGTAGCAGTATGTCCGTAATAAAAGATGATCGGGTGGCGGAGAGAGTCTGCCTTAATGAAGTAAGCCTCTTCTGCGGCTAATGTTTCGAACAAAGATTCGTAACGCTTGAAACAGCTTTGGAAATAGGTTTGTATCTCAGCGCGTTTCTGCCCGATGTCCTCTCCTGTGAGTGTCGGCATTTGAAGTATGGCTTCCATTCACATTCCAGGCCCGATGACTTAAAAGTCAGCTTTCTCTTTCGCACTCTCGATCATGGAAACAAATATCGTATAGAGATTGGCGATCACCGCACCAATGACCAGGCCAACAGCAATCTTGTCGTTACCATAGAACTGCAGGGCAAAAAAGGCAGGTATCAGGTGAAGGTCAGCAACCAGCGATCCGGCAAGAAGCTCTGCTGAAAGAATATTTCGTACACCGATCTTCAAAATGGTCGAAACAATATTGACAGAACCGGCAATAAAAAGTGCCACACTCGAATTTTCATACAAAAATGCTGCCGATGTTGTTAATGACATCAGCGTAAAAAATATATAGAATACCTTTCCCCATTGCATGACTGCTCCTTCATATTCATCTGTCCCATTATAGCACAGAATGGTTTTGCAGGGTGCTGTGTGTTTTCACGGCACCACATTCCTTCGCCTGTTTTACGGTACTGTCGGGCGACAGCATTCTACAGCTGCCTGTATTAAAAATTTTTAAAGTGTTCCCTGTTCGTACATGGAGCGCATTTTCTCTTTCTCTTTTTCCCGCTTGATTTTTTCTGCCTCTTTCTCTCTAAAACCGGAAACATCAAAACCGAGCCACATCAAGATCGGCGAGGCCACAAAAATAGAAGAATAAGTACCTACGACAACACCGACCAGCAACGTAAAGCTGAATCCTCTGATGATCTCTCCGCCAAAAAGGAAAAGAGTCAGAACCACAAAAAATGTGGTCAGTGACGTCAACGTTGTTCTTGAGAGGGTCTGTGTTACCGACTCATCAATGATCGATGCCAGTTCAGGTTTTTTGATCGTTCTGATCCCTTCACGAATACGGTCAAATACAATAATCGTATCGTTCAGAGAATATCCCAAAATGGTCAGCAGCGCAGCAAGTGTATCGAGATTGACTTCGATACCGAAAAGCACTACCGCCCCCATAGCTATGGTTACGTCATGGACCAAAGCCATGACAGATGCTACGGCAAATCGCCATTCGAACCGGAAAGAGACATAAATCAGAATACCGAGTATCGCCAGGAACATGGACATCAAACCTTTTTCACGCAGTTCAGAGCCTACTTTGGCCCCAACCATGTCCACTCTTCGTATTTTAAACTTTCCTGTCCCTTTTAAAAGCTGTGTCATTTTGTCACTGATATCTTCACCCAGTGCTTTTGAACTCATTTTCGTTCTGATAATCAGCTCATTGGGATTACCGAAATAGGTGACACTTGCACTTTCATAGTTTTTGTCTACACTGATCGCTTTCCGCACTTTCTCGATGGGTGCCTTGCTCTCATATTTGACCTGTACGAGTGTACCGCCGGCAAAATCGATCCCGTAGTTGAACCCTTTCGTGAAGATCAGTATAAGCGAGATCAGTACAACCGTCAGAGACAATGCACCGAAGCGCTTGCTTTGGCTCATCAAAGGGATCGGTTTTTTCATTCTGAACAGTTCCATTATTTTACCCCCTCGTCAGTTGTAATTCCAAACCAGAAATTCAATCTTTTTTTATCCATTTTCGGCATAAGCCACTGGTAGAACCCGTGTGTACCGACAATGGCTGTCAGCATCGATGCCAAAATACCGATACTCATTGTCAAAGCAAATCCTTTAATAGCTCCGGTACCGTAAGCGTACAAGACAACCGCTGCGATCAGGGTCGTTACGTTGGCATCCAAAATAGCTGTAAAGGCATTGCTGTAACCGTCTTCCACTGCCTTGGAGATCGATTTCCCCTCATGCAGCAGTTCACGCATACGCTCATTGATGATGACGTTTGCATCCACGGCCATACCGACCGTCAGGACGATACCCGCCATCCCCGGCAGTGTCAATGTCGCTCCGAAAAGAGACATGATCGCCAGGATCAGGAAAAGGTTTCCGACCAATGCAACGTTTGCAATGACTCCGGCCATACGGTAGTAAATCATCATAAAGGCAATAACCAGAATGAAACCGAGTGCCAATGCCATGGAACTGGCTCTAATACTGTCGGCACCGAGGCTTGGTCCTACAGAACGTTTCTCCATGACATATACCGGCGCCAAAAGAGCCCCCGAACGCAATGCAATCGCAAGGTCGTGCGCTTCATCGAGTTTAAAGTTACCCGATATCTGAACATGTCCTCCACCGATCCTTTCCCTGATGACCGGAGCCGAATACACTTTGTTATCCAGAACAACCGCCATACGTTTACCGACTGCTTTGGCTGTGAAGTCTCCAAATATTCTTGCACCCTGCCCGTTCAGGGTAAAGTTGATCACCGGCTGATTGGCTTTGTCAAAACCGACTTTGGCATCAGTCAGCATAGAGCCGTCCAGTACAGGGATCTGGCGAAGAAGATAACGCTGTTTTGGATGATAGACATCCGGCAGGATCACATCACCGTAACTTTTTGCTTCTGCCGTACTCATAGTGGAAACCCTTGCCGCCCTGCCTTCATCGACAGCCATCAGCTGCAAATGTGCGGCACGGGCGATAAGCTCACGGATACGTTGTTCATCGGCCTGGGTTTTGATGCCGGGAACTTCAACGAGTATCTTGTCTTCGCCCTGTTTGGCTACCGTAGGTTCAGCCAGTCCGAATTCATTGAGTCTGTTTCGAATGGTATCGACTGCCTGTTTGATAGCATTCTGCTTGGTTCGCGCCATCTCTTTGGGTGTCATTTGAAGAGTAAATTTCAAACCGTTCTGTGTCAGCACAGTACCGGTAATCTCTTTTTTCAGAAGTGCTGTTGCTTTTGGCACATCATCCTGGTCAAGCAGTTCAAAGGTTACCTTGTCACCATCTACAATACGAAGATCATCAAAAATAATATCATTATCGTCAAAAATATATTTTACCGTTCCGGCTATGGATTTGGTACGCGAAGCGATCGCCACATTGCTTTTGATACCAAGCAGCATATGCAATCCGCCCTGAAGGTCAAGCCCCAGCGTGATCTTTTTCCCGCTTGTACTCTGTGTGAGCGAAGGGATGGAGAAAACAATACCGAAGATGAGTGCAAAGATAAAAAGTATCAGTCTGAAATTAAGCGTTTTCATTGCCTACTTCAACTTTCTTTGATACAAATGCCCTGTCAAGTTTTACAATAGTGTCATCATTTAATTTGATTTTGATAAAATCGTCTTCCGGTTTTACAATTGTAGCAATAATACCGCCATTTGTGACAATCCTGTCACCCTTTTGGAGGCTTGCAAGCATCTCTTTGTGCGTTTTAGCCTGCTTTTGCTGCGGTCGAATGATCAAAAAATAGAAAATGGCAAATAAGATGATAAGCGGTAGAAATGAACCTATCATGCTTCCTTGTTCTGCTCCCATAGGAATCCTTTTGAGTAAATTTAAAAATTTTCGTAGACATTCTAGCACCTTTGTACTAACAAGAGGCTTGATGACCGCTCTTTTGGGTTCTGCCTTTATTTACCTCGACCACTGGGGTTTTTCCTTCCTCTGGCTTAACTCAATACTGGGTCTTGGCTGCCTTTACCTGCTCCTTCCGTCCGACAAAGCCGTCTGGGCCTCAGCAGGGTTTTTCACTGGTATTTTCTGGTTCTGGTGGATCGCTTTGAGCTTCAACCACTACCATATGCCCTGGGCCGTTCCGCTCGTTGTGATCGTTATGGGACTGCTTTATGCCATCCTTTTCTGGACAATCGCTTTTCTGTCTGAGTACCTCTCCTGCCGGATACAGTTCTTCACCCCAAAAATCTCCGATGCTCTGTATGGCAGGTGCGAAGCATCCCATCCTGCACTTTTTACTCTTTCCCTTAAAGCCTTCGGCCTTTGGGCGCTGAGCTATATCCACCCTTTCGGATTCGACTGGTTCAAACCCGAACTGATCTTTGTCGAAAGCTGTTTCGGTATCGAAAAATGGCAGTTTGCAATCATCCTTGCCGGTATTGTCCTGACGCTGTGGAAAAAACAGTATGCCTATCTGCTTGTACTGCTTTTCGCCTGGCAGCCTTTGACCACAGCAAAGATAACACTTCCGAAAGATATTGATATTGTCACCACGCATACCACTGTCGAGAACAAATGGAACAAAACCCTGCACCCTGAACAGTTCAGCACTCTTTTTGCGGCCATAGACAAAGCAATCGATGAGAACAAAAGCCTGGTGATCCTTCCCGAGTCTGTTTTTCCCCTTTTCCTGAACCGCTCTGCTTCACTGATGGATGCACTCAGAAAAAAGGCGGAACATATTTCCATTGTCACCGGTGGACTCTACTGGGACGGAAAAACACCGAGAAATTCAACCTATATCTTTACGGACGGTACCATACAGATCGCCAATAAAGTGCTGCTTGTCCCTTTCGGAGAAAGTAATCCTCTTCCGGATTTTCTCAGTGACTGGGTCAACAAGGTCTTTTACGACGGTGCCGTCGATTACAAAGCCGACAGCCATGTCACCGACTATAAGATAGACGGAAACACCTATCGCAATGCCATCTGTTTTGAGGCAACCTCTGAAAAACTTTACAAAGGCAGACCAAAAAAAATGATCGTACTGAGCAATAACGGCTGGTTCACTCCCTCCATAGAGCCGACATTACAGAAACTGCTGTTACAGTACTACAGCAGAAAATACGGCACGACCATTTATCATGCTGTCAATATGAGCTCCTCCTGTATCATCATGAATGGCTATGCACGGAAATTATAAACCATTTTCTTTTTTGTGTTATAATAATAACACTCAAAAAGGAGTGATTGGCAATGGGAAGACGTATTACTTTATATCATCTTCTTGTAACAGCATTAATGATGCTGTCTGTTTCCCCCGTAATTTTATCGGCTGCAGATACAGATGATTATGTCATAAAGATCAAAACAGACAACACCGGTGCCTCCTCCGATACACAGTTCACTGTTCCTGTGGTACGTACCAGCGGTGCAGGATATAACGTGGACTGTAACAATGACGGCATAGACGAAGCAACAGGTATTACAGGGAACAACAGCTATACCTGCAATTATCCGTCTGCCGGTACGTACACCATCCGTGTCAAGGACAATAACGGCAACAAAAAAGGTTTCAGACGCATACGTTTCTACATTGACAGTACCACGCAAACCGATGTCCTCAAGCTTTTAACGATCGAACAATGGGGAACAGCAATCTGGAGCAGTATGTCACAGGCCTATCGCGGAGCTGCTAATCTTGTCGTCAATGCTGCAGATACACCTGATCTTTCCGATGTAGCCAGTCTTCGCCAAATGTTCCAGGACTGTACCCAGGTTAACCCCGATGTATCAAACTGGGACATTTCCCCTATTACCAATCTCTCTTCCATGTTTCAAGGATGTACTGTCGCTGATCCTAATGTCAGCAACTGGAATGTTGCCAGCGTAACCAATATGTCCAGTGTTTTTCGTCAAACAGATCAGGCCAATCCTGATGTCAGCAATTGGAATACTTCAAGCGTAACCAACATGAGTCGTATGTTTCAGGATGCAGCCAATGCCAACCCTGATGTCAGCAACTGGAATACATCCAGCGTCACTAAAATGAATCATATGTTTTACGATGCCGGCATTGCAAATCCTGATGTCAGTCACTGGAATGTCTCGCAGGTCACTACATTCTATGCGATGTTCCGCAATGCCATACAGGCGAACCCGGATGTCAGCAACTGGGATACTTCTTCTGCAACAACATTCAACCGGATGTTTTCAGGTGCAGCCATAGCCGCCCCGGATGTCAGCAACTGGAATACCTCCAGTGTCACCAACATGGCATATATGTTCAATAATGCTTCTGCCGCAAACCCGGATATATCCGGATGGGATACCTCCAGCGTCACAACTATCAACAATATGTTCTTTGAAGCAAGTGTTTTCAACCGCTCTTTGGGAGCATGGGATATCAGCAGTCTTACCAGTGCAAAAAACCTCTTTAGAAATACCGGTCTCACCGTAGCAAACTATGACGATCTCCTGATCAGCTGGAGTCAGCAAAATGTGCAAAGCAATGTAACTCTCTCATCAGACGCCCAGTATTGCCAGGGTGACAATGCGAGAACATCCTTGATTGACAATAACGGATGGACCGTTAAAGACGGCGGTGCAAACTGTGTTCCCTGTGCCGACATGACACTGGCATTGACTGCATACAACTGGAGAACTGTCAGTTTCCCCTGTGATACAGGCAATAACGGTATAGAAGCGCTTCTGGGTACGTCACTTGGTACTTACGGTGACAGTGCCGACTGGGTCATGTATGAACAGATCGATACAACAGGAAGCAATAGCCACGATATGCGTTTGATGGAAAGCGGTGATACCGTCAGTCCCGGCAAAGGATACTGGATCATCACTGCTTCTGACAGCAATATGTCTATAGATACTACTTTAAGCGGATTATCGTTTACTGCGGACGAAGATGATGCCACCTATGGAGTAGACGGCTCGTCACGCTCTCCTCTTTTCAGCAGAGTAAAACGTATGGACCTGCCTGCAAGCAGCAGTACCCGTCAGCAAAACTGGCTGATCGGCAACGCCTTTCCTCTTAAAATTTCAGTTTCTAATCTTTTTTTCAGTCACAATTCAAACCCCAACGGCACCTATGCCGAATGGACGGACAGTTCCAACGATTCCTACCGGGATGCAACCCTTTATGCCCATGACAGCAGTGATACAACATCCACGGGGTATGAAGCACGTACAGCAGGGACACCCGGATTCACTCATGAAATACAGCCTATGGAGGGGACTTTCATCAAATTGAAACAAAATGCCGATACACAGAATAACTATCTGTTGCTACCAAACCAAAAATGAAAAAGAAAAATTTTTATACTCTTCCCATCAGAGGCTATCAATATATTTCCAAAATGCTGCCGGCGAACTGCCGGTACTATCCTACCTGTTCCGAATATGCCAAGTGGCAGTTCGAATTCAATGCACCGCATAAGGCTCTGACCGCCAGTACCCTGCGTATTTTACGATGCAATCAGCTTTTTGCAGGCGGCATAGACTACCCGGTAGTGACATTTTTCCCTCCCAAAGGCGATACTTTACGCAAACTTAATGCAATATGTGGCAAAATGAAGATTATTTACTGGTTCGTGCCCAAAGATACGGAACGGTCCCATTATTATGTTATAAAGGATTTTGATGCCATCAACCACAGTAACACTTGATGCTCCCCTCGATATGCACCTGCACTTAAGAGACGAAGAAATGCTCCGAAACATTGCCAAGGCAAGTGCTGCCACATTCAGCGGTGCACTCATTATGCCCAACCTTGTTCCTCCTGTCAGCAGCAAAGAAGCACTTCTTGCCTATAAAAAGCGGATCATTGAAGCCATCGGAGAAGAGCACTTCACTCCCTACATGACCCTCTTTTTCAAATCGGAATATGACCGGGCTTTCCTTGAATCTGTCAGAGAAGAACTCACCGCTATCAAACTTTATCCTGCAGGGATCACTACCAATTCCCAGGGAGGTGTCAGCGGATTTGATGTTGAAGCACTGCGCCCTTCACTTGAAGCGATGAGCGACCTGGAGATTCCTCTGTGCATCCACGGAGAAACCAACGGATTCGTCATGGACAGAGAAGCTGAATTTGTTTCTATTTATGAAAAACTGGCATCTGCATTTCCCAAACTCAAGATCATTATGGAGCACATTACCACCAAAGAGAGTGTTGCGGCACTGGACAGGTTTGAAAATCTTTATGCAACGATCACCGCACATCATCTGCTGATCACTCTCGATGATGTGGCAGGCGGTATGCTTCAGCCTCATCTTTTTTGCAAACCTATTGCCAAACGTCCCCAGGACAGGGAAGCCTTACTTAAAGTAGCATTGGAAGCACACCCGAAAGTCATGTTCGGTTCAGATTCTGCCCCGCACCCCAGACATGCCAAAGAGGCATGCGGATGCGCTGCCGGTGTCTTTACCGCCCCCATCGCACTGCAATTGCTCACAGAGCTTTTTGACACACATCGGTCATTGGAGCATATTCAGGCATTTATTTCGGAGAATGCCCAGAATATCTATGGCATAGCACCGCTTTCCAAAAAAGTGATACTCAAGAAAGAACCTTTCCGTGTGCCGGCTGAATATAACGGTGTCGTACCTATGTATGCCTCGGAAGAGATCGCCTACAGCATTAAAGGAGTCAGACATGGATAGTCGCTTCCAAAATTTTGAAACCGGACATGAAGCTTTCAGGAAAATCGCTTTTAACAAAAACAAAGAGCGTTTCCGAAAACTGGTGGAGGAAGGCCAGCAGCCCAAAGCACTTTTTATCGGCTGCAGCGATTCAAGGGTCATGCCTGCCATGATCACGAACTCCAAACCCGGAGATCTCTTCATTGTCAGAAATATAGGCAACTTCGTTGCACCCTTCAATCCCGATGCGGATTTTCATGCTACCGCTTCTGCCATAGAGTATGCTGTCAGCATTCTTGAAGTTTCCGATATTATTGTCTGTGGACACTCCCACTGCGGTGCCATTGCCGCACTCTACAAAGAGATAGAGCCGACCCAGGAAAACATACATACCATCAAATGGCTTGAACTCGGGCAGGAAGCAAAGAAAGTGGCACTTCTTGCACACAGAGAAAGTACAACAGAGGTCCTGCACTGCTACACGGAACAAATTTCTGTCATTTACCAGTTGGACAACCTGCTAAGCTATCCGGCTGTCAGAAAACGTGTTGAGGACGGTACACTCTTCCTTCACGGCTGGCACTACAACCTTGAGGACGGCACCATAGAATCGTATGATGATGAAAACTTTGAATTTAAACCATTAAGCCAAAAGTAATAATATAGTATCATTTTGCATAATACTGTTCGGGTTCTGCCCGATATACCTATGAGGAGTACCAATGATCGCCAACAGCATCGAAGATCTTATCGGCAATACCCCGCTTGTAAAGATCAATTCCCTTTCCAGAGAAACAGGGGCTGCCATTCTGGGAAAATGTGAATTCATGAATCCTACCTCTTCGGTCAAAGACAGGATCGCATTCAATATGATCAATGAAGCAATGAAACACGGCCACATTACGCAGAAGAGTACTATTATTGAACCTACAAGCGGCAATACCGGCATCGGTTTGGCTGCAATATGTGCAGCCAGAGGTTTGAAACTGATCCTGACGATGCCTGACTCCATGAGTATCGAACGGCGCAAACTTCTTGCCTATCTTGGTGCGGAACTGGTGCTGACACCTGCTGCAAACGGCATGAACGGTGCCATTGAGAAAGCCGATGCCCTCTCAAAGGAGATTGACAATGCAATTGTTCTGCAGCAGTTCAACAATACAGACAATCCGGATATTCACCGCAAAACCACTGCCCCGGAAATTCTGAGAGATACAGACGGGAAAGTCGACATTTTTGTAGCAGCTGTAGGAACCGGAGGCACACTTACCGGAACTTCCGAAGTACTCAAAGCGGAAATCCCCTCACTGCAAGTCATTGCGGTCGAACCGGAAAACTCCGCAGTACTTTCAGGCAGGGCAGCAGGTGCCCACAAAATACAGGGTATCGGAGCAGGCTTCGTACCCGGCATTCTCAACACAGACATTTACAATGAAGTCATTACCGTCAGCAATGAGGACGCCTTCAACATGGCACAAAAAATAGCCAAAGAAGAAGGGCTGCTTGTCGGTATTTCTTCTGGAGCCAACCTTTATGCCGCCTCTCTTGCAGCGTCTCGTCCGCAAAACAAAGGCAAAGTGATCGTTACTGTTCTGTGTGATACCGCAGAACGTTATCTCTCTACCGAACTCTTTGACATTTAAATGCATTCCTCTCTTCTGCTTGAAACCATGAAAGCTGAGGACGGGGAAATATTGAATCTCCCCTATCACCAGGAACGATGTGACCAAAGCAGAAGATCCCTCTTTGGGACACGGGACACGCTTGACCTTTCCCTGCTTATAAAACCCCCGCAAAAAGGACTTTACCGCTGCCGTGTCATTTATGATACACATATACGTCATATTGAGTATCTTCCCTATATTCCAAAAGCAATACACTCGCTGAGGGTTGTTTCTTCTGCATTGGACTACAGCTACAAATATGTAGACAGAACAGGTTTTACTATGCTTTTGGAAGAGAACAGGGATGTGGATGAAATCATTATTGAAAAAGAAGGACTGCTGACCGATACCACTATCTCCAATATTGCTTTTTTTGACGGAAAAATATGGGTGACCCCCCAAACACCCCTTCTGTACGGAACAATGAGAGCGAAACTCCTTGATGAAGGATTCCTTACGGCAAAAAACATTACAAAAGAAGCCTTGCCCGGCTATACACAAGTAGCTTTAATGAATGCTATGATAGGATTTAAGATCCTAGACCACTTCAATATTCAAACCTAAACGTATCAAAAGGAATATGATGACAATGAACCTTTTTCAGACTTCGCAGTACAGAGCATTGATGGAAGACCATATTACAAAAACAATCTCCTATCTTTTTGAGCAAAACCAGGAATTTGCCATTGCCTGTGAAACACAATATATTACATTCGATCCAGAGCTGCCTTCTGCCATTGCCGAGAGTTTTAATGAAACCGTACTTTTTGTTCTAAGCGGATATACCTATGAAAGTGCCAAGATCGAAGGAAGCAGCTTTATCTTTGAAGCAGGGTTCGGAAGTGAAAATTTCGGTGCGATTGTTCACGTTCCGCTGCTTGCGATCAAACAGCTCTTTGTAGAAGACCATCCCCTCGTCATCAACCTTGCCGAACCGGTCAGCCTGCAAAAGAAGGAGGACAAAGTAAAAAGCTCCATGGAAGCCCTGCTGAATAACCCTGAAAACAAAAAACTTCTCAAAAAGAAGCACTAAAGGCTTCTTTGGATGCTTTAACAGCGGCCTGCCAAAATATAATCCACCACATTGTCAACATAGGCATTGTGTTTATTCTCTTTGGAATATACAATGTAAAATTTACGCATCATCGTATATCCTCTCAGTCTTGCCTCGAAAAGATCTCCGCTGGCTACCTCATCTGCAATTGCATGTCTCGAAATAATGGAAACAACCGGTTTCTCAGTATTTTTTTTACTCTTCTTGATCGTTTGAAGCACTGCCGTTGTATTGCTCACTTCGGAGACCACTTCAAAACTCTTGCAGGAAACACCAAGATCTTCAAATACTTCAGAAACCACTTTTCTGGTATGTGAAGCTTCTTCTCGGCATACCCATCGGTAATTATACAGTTCTTCTGTTTTCAGTATTTTGGGTATCTGCACATTACTGACAACAACAAGTTCATCTTCAATCCACTCTCTGTAGATCATGTCATTATCGATAACAGGTGATTCGATCAGTCCCACATCGAGCTTTCTTTCTTTAAGCTTTTCAATAATATTGACACTTATATCGATACTGAGGTTTACATCATTGTGAATCGTTTTGCTCATAGCATTGAGGCACTCACCCGGAATGACATACGTTCCAATCGTATAAGAAGCTCCCAGTCTGAAAGTCATCTCTTTATTGATAATCTTCAAAATATCTTTTTCTGCCGAATGGATCTCTTTTTCCAGTCTTGTAGCAATTTTATAGAGTTCTTCGCCTTCAGGTGTCAGTTTGATACCGTTCTTTTTTCTTTCAATGATTTTTACAGCCAGATATTTTTCAATAAATTTAATTTGCTGCGTGACAGCAGGCTGAGAAATTCCCAGTTTTGCCGATGCTTTTGAAAAGCTTCTCTCACGGGCTACCGTAAGGAATGTTTCCAGTTTTACAAAATCTTTTAGCATTATGTTTCCTTATTGTATTAATTTACACAATTAATTATTACAGCAAATTATAACAAAGTTTCCTTAAGTAAACATAAGCTGATCTTATTAATATTATATTAACTTTTTTTCACATATTCTCTCCTCCTGACAAGAGGTATTGCCCCTGTTTTTACTCAGGTATTTTGGGTTAAAGATAAAACGCTATAATAGAAACTATATATACAGGAGAGTAACCAGCCCCCATGGAACAGATACTGAATGAACTGAATCCCTCACAGCGCAGTGCAGTAGAGCACATTGACGGTGCCCTTCTGATATTGGCAGGTGCGGGAAGCGGAAAAACAAAGACGCTGACAACCAGACTTGCCTACCTGGTAGGTGAAGTCGGTATTGACCCGGCAAATACTCTGACGCTCACCTTTACCAACAAGGCTGCAGCAGAGATGCGGGAGCGGGCATTGAAACTGATGCCGCATACCGTTTCCTATCCTCCGCTTCTATGTACTTTTCATAAGTTCGGCCTGCTTTTTCTAAAATTTCATATTGAAAAACTCGGACGGAATAACAATTTTGTGATTATTGACAGTGATGACAAAAAAAGACTGCTACGCTCCATTGCCAAAGAACTCAAGATAGACCTGAATCTCTCTTTTATCACTTCGGAAATATCCAAATACAAAAATTCTCTGCTCACCCCTGAAGTGGCCATTCAGAAAGCCGAATTGCCAGACTACAAGAAGGTCGCAAAAATCTATGCGCAGTATCAGGCCAATATCGAAGAAAACAATCTTGTCGATTTTGACGACCTTTTGATGCTGACATATCAGATACTCGATGAAAATGAAACACTGAGAAAAGAGACCAGTAACCGCTATAAATATATCATGGTCGATGAATACCAGGATACAAACGAACTGCAGTTCCGTCTGCTTGAACATCTCTGCTGCGAACATGACAATCTTTGTGTCGTAGGTGATGATGACCAGAGTATCTACGGCTGGAGAGGTGCAAATATCAGAAATATTCTCGAATTTGCCGACCGTTTCGAGCATACAAAAACAGTTAAACTCGAAACGAACTACCGTTCCACAGAACCCATTCTCAAAGCAGCCAATACACTCATTGAACACAATTCCAAAAGACTGGGCAAGAAACTGGTTTCGCACAAAGGTAAAGGCAAAGAAGTCAAACTGCTGCACTCGCTCGATGAATCCATGGAAGCCAAAGCAATCGCTCATCAGATACACGACCTCATCGACAGCGGTACAGATCCGGATGAGATTGCCGTACTGTACCGTATCAATGCACTTTCACGCTCCCTTGAAGAAGGCTTCAGCAAAGAAGGGCTTGCCTTCAAACTGATCGGCGGTATGCGCTTCTACGAACGTGCCGAGATCAAAGATATCATTTCATACTTCAGGGTACTGGCAAATCCGCATGATGACTTTTCACTGATGCGTATTATCAACAAACCCAGACGGGGCATAGGCAAAGCCTCTATCGAGAAACTGCAGAAAGCTGCTTTTGATGCCCATCTTTCACTCTATGACTATATCGAGCAGAGTCTCAACGGCAAACTGCCTAACGTCGTCAGCAAAAAAGTTTCAACCGCACTGGAAAAACTGCTTGAAGATATCTTTGTACTGAGAGAAGAAACCCAAAATGCTTTGGGCAACTTCATTACCCTGTTCGAAGAACGCATCAAACTAAAAGATCACTATGCAGCTATGGTGGACGGTTTCGACCGGCTCCTGAACATTGACGAATTTTACGGCTACTTCAGGGATGCCGTTATCAAAAACCCTGATCTCACACTTGATGAATTTCTCAATGACATTTCCCTGCAGAGTGATCAGGACCAGATAGAAGAGAATGCCATCACCATTATGAGCATCCACGCTGCCAAAGGACTGGAGTTCGAACATCTCTTTGTCATTGGACTTGAAGAAGAATTCTTTCCTTTGCTTGGAGAAGGCAGCAATATGGAAGAGGAACGGCGCCTGGGCTATGTCGCCATCACCCGGGCCAAATCCGACCTGACCCTCTGTTATGTCGACAGCCGTTTCTACAAGGGCCGCCGCAAGATGATAGACAAAAGCCGTTTCCTCGGAGAAGCCGGCCTCATCCAGGATGCATCACTCAAAATCACCAAACAGGCTGCATACAAAAAAGGAGACCTTGTCAAACACAAAATCTTCGGTATCGGGCGTGTGCAGGCCGCTAACAAATCAGGCAAGGAATATAAACTCCTTATCAATTTTGGCGGAAACAAGAAAGAAATATTGAGTTCTTTCGTTCAATCCATTTAACCGTAAGGTGCGGGAGAAAAATGAACCGTCTTTTCGTCGTCAACAAACCCATTTTCCGCAGTTCCAACGGTTACATGGGCTATGTCAAAAGAAAATACCATACAAAAAAGGTAGGTTTTTCCGGTACACTGGACCCTTTTGCCACAGGCTGCCTCATTGTGGCAACAGGGCAGTACACCAAACTTTTCCAGTACCTTGACAAAACACCCAAAAGCTACAAAGCCACACTCTGGCTCGGCGCCAACTCCCCCAGCCTCGATATCGAAAAGGTGGATTCCATCCGGAATGTAACCCCACTTCCACAGGAACGCATCGAAGAGGTACTGTACTCCCTCAAAGGCGAACTCACCTATTATCCACCGAAATTCTCAGCCAAGAAGATCAACGGGAAGCGGGCGTACGAACTGGCACGTGAGGGCAAGGAGATCGATATCAAGCAGATCACTTCGAGCATTTATGACATTAAACTGATCAACTACAACCATCCCTTCGTCCATTTTGAAGCTACCGTCAGTGAAGGCACCTACATACGGAGTCTCGGTGCGATCATTGCCGATAAGCTCGGTGTCGATGCAACTCTCTCTTCCCTGCACCGCATCCATGAGGGAAAATTCCGTTATGACAATGAAAAAGCCCTTGACCCCTTTACACATCTGGCCCTCCCTTTCAATGTCTATACGGGGGATGAAACATATCTGGAACTGGGAAAAAAGCTTTACGTAGAGTATTTTGAAAGAAAAGAGGATGGTATCTATCTTGTTGAGACACAAAACTTCTTTTCCATTCTGGAAATTATGGAAGAAGAGGTAAAATACCGTTTTAACCGTATACCAAAATTCGAGGGGGATCCATGTACAGTATCAGAGCCTACGCCAAAGTAAACATTTTTTTGAAGATCACAGGGTACGAGAACGGGTATCACACCCTTCTCTCCAGATTTATGCGCGCAGATGACCTTTACGATACCATCACGCTCGTTCCGGGAAGCTTCGAGGGCTTTACACTGGAGGGATGCGAGGGGATACCGTTGGAGTCCAACACCATTTACAAAGCCTACCGGGCACTGCTCGGACCTTTTCCCGGACTTGAGGATTTTTTTAAAACGCATAAAGTCACGGTGGAAAAATCGATCCCCGCTCAGGCGGGGCTTGGCGGGGGGAGTTCAGATGCGGGAGCCTTCATGCGTCTCATAAACTCACTTTCCCAAAATCCGCTCAGCCGGGAGGCGCTGGCAGAACTTGGCAGCGGTATTGGAGCGGATGTTCCCTTTTTCGTTTACAACTATCCCTCCGCCAATGTACGCGGCTTTGGAGAGATCGTTGAGCCTTTCAGGGAAACACCTCTCAAACTGGAGCTCTTTACCCCCGATATCGGATGCAACACGGCCGAAGTCTACAAAACCTACCATCAGTACCTTTTGCGTACACTGGACCCGGCCTCTTTTTTGGGGTGGGAAAATATGGATTCAAGAACACTTCTCAAACTCATTGCCGACCCTGTCGTACTTAACGATCTCTACCCTGCGGCACTCGCCACCTGTTCGGAACTGGAGAAACTGGAGTTGAAAGGCTGGTTCTTCAGCGGGAGCGGAAGCAGCTTCTTCAGGATCAAAAATTAAGTCGCATTCGCGATGATCTGATCTCTGATCTCTTTGGCCGTATGGCCGCTCTCTTCATCCAGCTCACCGACAAGATCGGCACGTATATAGACCGTCAGTTTTGCCAGGGCTTCGGAAAGCATATCTTCATCTTTCATACTGACATGCCTGTCCTCCGCGATCATTTTGTCGAAGATATCCAGAAAATGCTCATACTCTTTCAGCACTGCCGGTGAAGCGAAAATGGCAAGCCGGTGGGTATGGAATTTCAGTTTTGTCAGGTCATCCGAAGTGATATCTTTATGCAGTACCATCTCTTCAATGGTATCGATGAGCCTCTGGTAGGTCTCTGTTTTCAGTTCGATGAACTTGATGCTCTGCTCTTTCTCCAGCTCGACAGAGGTCTGTTTGTTCAGAAGCAGTGCCGTAATGAGGATGGTTGCCAGCGTCCCAAGGATGATCAGTATGATCTCCTGGGTAAAAGGCATCTTGTCACTCATATGATAGGCGAGACGGAGAAAGAAATACCCTCCTATAAACACAAGCGCGCTCATCAGCATCATTACTTTATTGTCTTGGAACCATTTTTGCATGCGTCGTTGTCCTTAGGGGAGAATATTGAAGGTAG
>FPHL01000003.1_pt2 | contig 31344 bp, 35 predicted proteins | sample 1057231 | NCBI WGS metagenome assembly FPHL01 (sample SAMEA4473313, study PRJEB15554) | hydrothermal vent metagenome | biome: marine basaltic hydrothermal vent biome; feature: marine hydrothermal vent; material: water | place: Pacific Ocean | collected 2011-06-14/2011-07-23 | depth 1199 m
CACCCACCTCAAGTCTTACAAAATGTACAACTTCAGCTGTACCTCCGGCTGCTTTTGCTTTCTCCTGAACATACTCAAGTACAGTCTTGCTGTCATCCATAACGAATTTCTGGTCAAGCAGACACTGTTCCTGATCAAGGGTAGTATTGTCAGAGATAAATCTTGCCAGTTTTCCGGGAAGGATCTTGTCCCAGATCTTTTCAGGTTTTCCTTCGGCAGCGAGTTCTGCTTTAAGCGCCTCTTCGGCAGCAGCCATAACTTCATCAGTCAATTGACTCATAGAGATATACTGCGGAATATTCTTTTCTGTTTTACCCAAACGTCTAAGCTCTTCATTCTCTTTTTCAATCGCTACAATTCTTCCTTTGGTCTCTTCCTCTACAAATTGAGGATCAAAGTCTTTATAGGAAAGTGTACTTGGAGACATCGCAGCTGCATGCATTGCTATTTCTTTGAGTACAGGAGTCATCGCTTCCGCTGTTTTTTCCGAATCACACTTCGCTTCGATAATCACACCGTTCTGTGCGTTTGAGTGAACATAACCGTTTACCGCAGTTGTTTCATCTCCAATAAGAAGAGCTGCTCTTCTTACAACAAGTTTTTCACCGATAACGGCAATTTGCTGAGAAAGGAAGTCAGCGAACGACTCACCGTTGATAGTAGAGTTATTGATCGCTTCCGCATCAGCAAGATTGTTCTCGAATGCATGATTTACTACTGTGTCCATCAGTGCTTTGAACTTGTCGTTCTGTGCAACGAAGTCAGTCTGGGAGTTGATCTCGACGATCACGGCTTTGTGACCTTCAACTTTAATGCCGATAGCACCTTCAGCTGCTACTTTCCCGGCTTTTTTGGCCGCAGCACCCATTCCCTGGTCTCTGAGCCATTCAACGGCTTTGTCCATATCGCCGTCCGCTTCGGTCAATGCCTTTTTACAGTCCATCATTCCTGCATCGGTCATTTCTCTGAGTTTTTTGATATCTTTAGGTCCGAAATTCGCCATATTACGCCTCCGCCAATTCTTTTGCAGATGCTACCGCATCTCTGAAGTTTCCTTTGAAACTGTACTTCTCTTCCATTACGTTGATCTGCTCATCTGTCATGTTCGCTACATCACTGAATGTATAGAAACCTTCGTCGTTCAGTTTCGCAGCATATACTTTGCCGACACCGGCGATTTTTGTAAGGTCGTCACCTTTTTTTTCTTCAGTTTTTTTCTCTTCGGCTTTTGGAGCCGCTTTTTCTTCAGCAAGCTTTTCAACTTCAGCTTCAGTTGCAGGTGCTGCAGTTTCCTCTGCCGCTGCCTCAGCCATAACTGCTTCCATCTCGCCTGCACTCACTTCTTCTGCTTCACCGCCGTTTGCTTCTGCATATGCCGCTTTACCTTCAATGATCGCTTCAGCCATCTCTTTACAGAAAAGGTTGATAGATCTGATCGCATCGTCATTTCCCGGGATAGGATAGTCGATCACATCAGGATCACAGTTCGTATCAAGCGGTGCAATTACTTTCATTCCCATTCTTTTTGCCTCTTTGACGGCAATATTTTCTTTAACAGCATCAATAACGAACATCATATCCGGAAGTTTTTTCATATGTCTGAAACCTTCGAGGTATGAGCTCAGTTTTTCTTTCTTTCTCAAAAGCATCAATGCTTCTTTTTTAGTCAGCATATCAAGCTGGCCGTTCTCTTCCATCTGCTCGATGATCTCGAGTTTCCTGATAGACTTCTTCATGGTCGGGTAGTTTGTCAGCATACCGCCGAGCCATCTTGTTGCTACGTAAGGCATACCACATCTCTCAGCATGCTCTTTTACGGCTTGTCTTGCCTGTTTTTTAGTTCCTACAAAAAGTACGGTTTGTCCCTGGGCAGCTGCATCTCTCACAACATTGTATGTATATTTGAAATATCTAAGTGTTTTTTGAAGGTCGATAATATAAATGTTCTTTCTTGCACCGAAAATGAATTTCTTCATTTTTGGATTCCATCTTCTTGTCTGGTGTCCGAAGTGTACTCCACACTCCAATAGGTCTTTCATTGTTACCATTTTGTCTCCTTGGTATAATCATAATAGAATATTTACGCTGTAAATACTCAGTTAAAAGCATCGCTTCATCACTTGGTTTGATCCGCTGTAGTCCTCAATGTTCATCCTGAATTATCAGGATCCCACAACCGTGCAAGGAATAACTACATGTGTTTTGCCTACCCTCATCAGAGAATAAGGAACGCGATTATACCGAAATGTTTTTGAAGATTGTTTGAAACGGGTGAAATTCGTTCTCTGATATGTGATGCCGCCGGAAGACGGTCACCCTACACGACATCAGGCAATGTTGAGTGCGGTGCCCTTACAGCACCATTTTGCGTGTAAAGACCAATTAATGCTTCTGCAGTTCTTCAAGCTTCGCTTTCACCTCATCTACATGCCCTTTGACCTTCACTTTCTCCCAGCTTGCAGCCACTTTCCCTTCAGGATCAATAATAAAGGTAGAACGGACCACGCCCATATACTCACGTCCGTAATTCTTTTTCAGCTGCCAGACACCAAATATCTGGCAGAGTTCTTTCTCTTCATCGGAGAGAAGCGTGATCTTGAGATCTTTTTTCTCTATAAAATTTCTGTGTTTCCGGGGAGAGTCCGGACTGACACCCAGAACAATGGCTTTCAGCCCTTCAAAATCGGGCAGAGCAGCGGTAAAATCACACGCTTCTGTTGTACAGCCCGGGGTATTGTCCTTCGGGTAAAAGTAAAGTACGATCCATCGTCCTTTGATATCTCTCAGACAGATCTCTTCTTCATCCTGGTTCGGCAGACAGAAATCAGGTACGGTATCACCAATATTTAACATGTTTTTCCTTTTATTTTGAATTTTTAACTGTTCACTTGTAATTCATCTGGTAGTATAACAAAAATGAAATGTAGGGTGGATGTATGACCGCACCAGCCACATAACAAGGCAGCAAATGAACGAAACAAAGAAAGAACTCCTTGCAGAAATAGAAAAACTGATCGCATACGGCAAGGAAGACCCCGCCATCAACCCCGATCTGCTCGCCTACCTCTCTGAAGAGGACCTCATCTCCATCAAAAAAACACTTTTACAGCGCGTGGGGAACCTTTCTGAAGAAGACAAGGCCTGGCTGGAGCAGTTCAGGAAGTATGAATAGCCGATACATCGTCCCATAATGCATGCTTCATGGCATCGATACTCTTTACATACATCTCATCTTCGTCAAACAGAGGAAAGCCGGGCTGTTGCCTCAACCGGTGGTACAGTTTTTCTTCCGAAATATGCTCCAGAATGATTTCCTCCTCCAAATAAAGTTTTGAGAGAAACCACAGCATAACAAAACCGCTGCTGAGCGGTGCAAGACGATGCAGAGAAAACGCTTCAAAATCGTTCTCTCCGCTTTTCTCAAATTCTTCAATGACCGCTTCGATCAGTCCCTTGAGATAAATCAGAGGGACTACAGGGAAAATAAGTCGTGCAGGTGATCCGCACCGGCTGTATATCCCGCCGATAAAAACCCTCGCCGCTTTCTGTGTCTCTCCAAATATATTGGTACGCAGCCCCACCAGACCGATATCGGCATGATGATGTCTGCCGCAGCCCTTAAGACATCCGCTGAATCCGATCTGTATCTGGTGTTTTTCTATCTTCTCCAGCGGAAGATATGAAACATCCGATTTGACATCCCACAGCGAAAGTGCACAGTAATGGCTTCCTGCACATGCCGTTACGTTGGATGCCCCCTTTATGGTTTCAAAAGGCACCTGTTTCTCTTTGAGTCCCAGAAGATACAGGTTCTGGTCTGTACCGATCCGCAATGCAAGTGCCTCTTTCTCTGCATAGGCCAGCACTGCCTTCAATACCTTTATGTCAAGGACACCGAATCTGCTCTGACAGCAGTAGCCGTATGTACCGTCTTTCAGTTCCCGGTAGGCAGAGGCTGCATTTTTCTGTATTTGAAGCGTACCGCCTTTGGAAATCTTTTGGGGATAAAATTCGGCGATACGGGCTGCAAATGCTTCCAGGCCGATCTTTTCAATCAGATGATAAAGCCTGGTCTTTGAACGGCTTCCCCTCAGCCCGTACTTCCTGTAGGCACGGGCAACAGCTTCAAACATCAGCGGGACATCTTCGGGTAGAACAAACATATCGGCATGCTGCGCCGTTTCAGAATTTTTGCCGCCAAGGTAAAGATTGAACCCCTGCATCCCGTCTTTTTCTGCAAGCCCGAAAAAAAGATCATTCGAAAAAAATGAAACATGTGTACTCTGCGTACCGCAAATAGCCGTATTGAATTTTCGGGGCAGCATTCCCATCCATTTCCGGCGGTTCAGAAACATATTCTGCATCTGCTCTATGATTGTATATGTCTCTATTTGGCTGTTTTTTCCCAGTCCGTCATAAGGATCGGTGACGATATTCCGAAAATTGTCTGTCAAAGTTTGCAACGTGGTGATATCGGCTTTTTGAAGCAACTCCCACACTTCCAGAACATTGTCAGCAGCAAGCCCGTGCAGTTCCAGCTGTGCCCGTGCGGTAATGAGAAGTTCCAGCTCGTACCGCTGTGCCGTATCTGCAAGGACATGCAATACTTTCCGGCTGATCCTTCCTCCTGCAATACGCATACGCAGCATAAATTTTTCAGGGTTCAGTTTGATGTTGTAGATCCCGTAGTTTTTGAGGTAAAACCGTGTTTCCTCATTCAAGTCTGAAAGATCAAGGCTTCCGAGTTTCTCACGAAAATCATACGGCAATAGAAGCGTTTTGGCTCTTTCTATTTTATTTGGTTTCATTTCGAAGGTCAATCGATCTGTCGTACTCGATATTGTACTTTTGCAGTATATCTGCCTGTTTTTTCTGTGCATCTTCCCTGTCAATCACTATACGTACCCCGTCTTTGTCTTCGAGAATAATATATTTTCCCTGATCGGTACGGAGTCTTTCAAAAAAGGTTTGAAAACTGTCAAACGTCTCACCGTTGAGCTTCTCTATGGGCCACATGCCGACATTGTTGTTCCCGCGGCTGATATCCGAAGCAAGTACCTTTAGGAGTACCACCACTTCTTTTTTCTTTTTGGTGGGCCACTGTGTCGCAAAATAACTCAAGGCCAGCCTGTTTCTGTTGGTAGAAAGCAGCAGGTTCCTTGTCAAAGGTGAAAAAACATATCCTCCGTAAATATAATAGGTCGGCATTACATCATAACGGGTGGTTTTCACCAGAAGAATATCATCTGCCGTATGGGTCAGGTCGGCATTTATCTGCATTTTTTTCCCTTGACGCACAATATCGAGCTTCACCGTCTGGAACATTTGATATCTATCCACATAATAGTTAAAGTCCGTATATTCATGCGGCCGGAAGGCGATCGTTCCATCATTTTCAATTTTGTGTCCGTCAATAGCCGTAAGGATGTCTCCCTTCCGGGCCACACCGTTAAGCGAGGAGTTGTAAACGATCTCTGCGATCAATTTGCCCGTTTCATTTTCATCCAACTGATAATAGTGCCTGAGTGCCGGGTTCTCCATCTTTTGAGTTGTCAGACCAAGATCGGCAAATCCGTCACACTTCCCATCTTTGACATCTTTCAGAAAATGTTTGACCATAATAACCGGTACCAGATAGCCGATATTCTGCGATCTTCTGATCACCTGCATGACCACACCGATGATCTTGCCGTTTGACAGTGCCGGTCCGCCGCTGTTGCCGGGGTTAACTGCCGCATCGACCTGGATCGCAAGGAACGATTCTCCGCTGTGTGCATACCGGTGGTGTTCTATGCGTGATACCACACCGATGGTCGCAGAGAGCGTACTGCCTCCCATCGGGTAACCGTACACAACGATCTTTTGCTCTATATTGGGCAGTTTTCCGAACTGCAGCGGCGTCACTCCCTTGAAAAATGCTTCATCTTTTACCTCAAGCAGTGCAAGGTCCGCCTGATGTGACACAAATTTGACCTTGGCAATATAGCGCTTTCTCTGTCCGTAGCGCTCAACCTCTATAAAAGTATGGTTCTCCACGACATGGGCATTGGTCAAAATACGGTGACCCGAAATAATGGCACCTGAACCTGTTGAACTTCTTGTAGAGCTGTTCCAAGGCTCCTGATAGTTGAGCACCTTGGAAACCGTATAAATTTTGACAATCGCCTGTTTGGTAATGTCTTCCTGTTGAAGACTGGCTGTCAGAGACAATGTACTTAACAATACCGTTAAAATAATTTTTATCATTTTTTTTCCTTGCATGGGTGGGTGATAAATACTTCCGCATCAACAGATTCAATACCTCTTCTGAGCGCCTCTTTTGCCATAAGTCCCGCTTCTTTGTCACTGACAAGCACTTTGTTTCTGTCATAAAGCTTTGCAGAGCATACCCCGCAGCTTGGACTCCTGTCTTTTCCGACAAACAGTGCAATATCGGGATGTTCATTGAAAAAATGTGCGGCATAGGCTTCCACTTCACAGCCAAGATCCGTACCGTCTTTGTTGGAAAGTGCTTTTATCCCCCGGGGTGTCTCGGTCAGATCCATCGTTTGCCGGGGGCTTCCAAACGCAAAATCTTCGGGGCAGAAGGGTATCACTTCATCTCCTTCCAGTTTTTTCATAACGGCATCATTACGGTTGTCTGTCGCATCATAACGGCATTTTTTTCCCAGCAGACAGGCTGAAACGGCAACTTTTTTCATCGCTTAGAACACAAACAGCAGCAGGTAGACCCAGATTCCCGTGAGAGAAGTCAGGAAAATACCTATGAACGTACGTATACCGGCCCGTTTGTGCACATAAGAATCCACACCCGGCAGCAGCCCGCCGCGCCTGTAGCTTTTTTGTGCTGCAAGCAGTGTACTTGACCATATGCCCAGTGTCACTACGGCAATAACAATATGGAGCACCAGCACTACCAGCAGATAATGATGTGACACATGTGTACCTTTTGCCAGTGCTTCATATCCACCTGCCAGACGCACACCATATTCAAAATATCCCACTACAATCAGAGAGAGCACAAAAATAGTACTCTGCATTATCCTGTGCAGCACATAGTGATGGTATCTGGCAACAGAGATCGCCAGACCGACAAGCAGTGGCAGAAGTGCCACGATCAGTGTAACGAAATCCATAAAGAAGGGGGCCCTGGTCCCTAAAAATCCGTGTTGAAACATATAGTCCATATCCATCCTTTAGCAGATCACGACGGATTTGATCTCTGTAAATTCTTCCAGGGCCCATTTCGGACCTTCTCGTCCCACACCGGAGAGTTTGGATCCACCATAAGGCTGTACATCAAAACGCAGTGTTGGGATATCATTGATCACCACACCCCCGCACTGTGCCTCGTCGATAAAAGTCCGTGTCATTTTCAGATCGTTCGTAAAGATGGAAAACTGAAGACCATACGGCGAATCATTCATCTTCTCCACCGCTGTTTCATAGTCAGGTACAGCCACCAGGCTGACGATAGGGGCAAATACCTCTTCGCAAATGATCTTCATATCATCTGTTACATCTGCCATGACCGTTGGCGGAAAGAGACCGTCGACTTCTTCTCCTCCTGCAATGACCCTTGCCCCTTCCGCTTTGGCTGATGCTATCCAGTTCCCGGCTCTCTCTTTGGATTCACTGTCGATCAGAGGCCCCATGAACGTATCCTCTTCGTAGGGTGATCCTACTTTGAGTTTTTCAGTTTCCAGGGCGATCAGTGCAGCAAATGCTTCATAAACTTCGGTATGGATATAAATACGCTGCAAAGAGATACAGACTTGTCCGGAATTATAGAAAGCACCAAAGGCACAGCGCTGTGCCGCCAGTTTAAGATCGGCACTTTTATCAATGTATGTCGCGGCATTCCCCCCCAGTTCAAGACTGACCTTTTTAATACCCGCCTGGGACATGATAATGTGGCCGACCGGTACAGAACCCGTAAAGGAAATAACCCGCGGAATACTGCTCTTCACCAGGGTTGAACCGACCTCTGCATCACCATAAACAACAGACAAAGCATCTTTGACCGCATAGGGTGATGTCACAAAAAGTTTGGCCAGCATATACGCAGTCATCGGTGCTTCGGGGGTAGGTTTGAGTACGACTGTATTTCCCGCTCCCAATGCCGGTGCGATTTTATGTGCAACAAGGTTCAACGGGAAATTGAACGGAGTGATACAGGCAACAACACCTACAGGTTCGCGTTTAAAATAGGCAAGTGTCTTCTTTCCGCTTGGCATAATATCTGTAGGAATGGTCTCTCCGGAAAGACCGGCAAGTTCAAGGACCGTCACTTTGATCGTTTCGATACACCGATCTACTTCTATACGCGAAAAAGAAATGGGCTTTGCCACTTCTCTCGTCAGTGTCAAGGCAAAAGCCTCTTTGTTCTCTTGAAGTTTTTCTGCCACATCTTCCAGCCACAGGATACGCTGTGAAAGCGGTGTTCCTGCTGCTGTTTTCGCTGCATCCCGGGCAATCTTCAGCGCTCGTGTCGTATCGTCTGCCGTACATGCCTGCGCGATGCTTACAACATTATTGTCATAGGGACTGCGGCGCTCTGTCTTGTCCGTTTTTGTCTCTTCCGTTGAACCGAAAAATATTTTTGCTTCATCAAACATTTCATCACCTCTAAGATAAATTAGTTTGATTATAGCAAAAAAAAATGTAGGGTCGATTGACGGATTGGGGATTACTTCTTTTTTGTCGTATGACTGCAGGATGCACTATCGCAGTAGCTCTTTTTCAGGACGAATTTGTAAATTATATCTTTGATCATCAGTAACAGACAGTAGACCCAGAGAATATCAATGATGATATTGTCTTTATAGTCCAGTCCGAAACGGAGCACCGGCCATCCTATCAGGATAAGATACTTCATATAATAGAAAAAAAGGATGCCTACCCCGTAAATCTCTTTAAGTGCCTGCATTACGCTGAAAAATTCGGTGTTCCGTCAGGCATATGGGGTTCACCGTCTTTCTGGGCTTCCCGCTCAGCTTCATAGGCATTCATCTGCATGCGTACCTCATTGATCTGCTCAGGAGTAACATTGTCGTCACTCGACCAGATCACTTCCACTGCACCGTCATACTCTTTGCCCAACTCTTCTATCTTGTCTGCATATTCATACACATCCAGACAGATCTCCGGTTCTGCATTTTCTTTCATGGTATCTGTCACTTCAATGTACCATCTTCCCAGGGGGCTTGTCCTGATCACCGATTCAAATATGCCTGCCATCTTAGAAGCCCAACTTTTTATGTCTCAGGTCACCATGATATTCAACATCTCTAACGTCGATCTCTTCATCCTGAAGAACATCCGGTACCGGATTTTCCGCTTCCAGTTTTTTCACTTCCGCATCCAATTCGTCTTCCTGATATGTCATCATCATATCAGCTGCGATCACATACGCAAGCCGCTGTATCTTTATCAGCTTTTCAATCTCTTCTTCTACCCCTTTGCCTTCAACCGTGACAATGATCTTTCCCTTTTCTTTGTCGTGCAGATGATAGTCCGCATAATCTGCCTCCTTAAAAACCTCTACCAGGTCATCAATATGTTTCGGCAGTGCCTGTACTACAATACTTGATACATTCATTTGTTCTCCTTTTTATTGCTTTATATTCCACACCATAACATGCGTATCATCACTGGCGGAATAAAGTCTGTTTTCATTTTGGAAAATAATAACATTAAGTGTACTCTTTTGACCTTTAAGCAGAGCCAATTTTGATTTGCTGAAAGTGTTATATATGGAAATATCGTTATTTTCATCCATGGCAAAGGCCACTTTTCCTGCACTGGGACTTAGTGCCGTAGCATAGACAAAAAAATCTCCAAGAATATACGACCCTTTCCCTGTCTGAACATCATAAATGGCTCCTCTTCTGTCTTTGCCCGCTGCAGCAACCATACCTTTTTTAAAAGCTACCTTATACACATTGTCAAGGTTTTGTCCTTGCAGGGTTTTTATTATTTTTCCGCTTTTTACATCAATGACTGTCAGTATTCCGCTCTCACAGGCAAAAACAGCCTTCGACCTGTCTTCATTCAATGCAAAGTCAGAAAATTTTGATTCACCAAGTACAACGCGATAAAGTTCTTTGTTGCTTGTCGTATCTAACAGTGCCGCTTCATCTCCCAAGTATCCGAGTAAAATATGGGTTTCATCAACAAAACGGGCTTTAATAATGACTTTTTGATCCTTGGGGGAAAATAACTGTTTCAGTTTTCCGTCATAAAAAAATAAATTGGAATAGCCGCCTTTTCCACTGTCACTAAGCAGCAGGTATTCATCACCGATACGATCTGCACTCAGAATCCTTGCAGGGATCACATCTCCCATAAAGTCTTTTATATCGGGAATAGAAATTTCTTTGATCTTTTTGTATTCCGGTACACTGTATACTTCAATATGGCCATTGTCGGTGGCAATAACCAGACTGTTCTCCGAAAGTACCATATCTTTTGCCAAACCGTTGATCTTGATCTCATGGACAGGGGTGAATGTCGGTACCGCCCATAGCGCCACTGCAATCAGCCATAGGAGCAGATGGCGCATCATACCATCCCCTCAACCATATCCAGTATCAATACCGCGATTTCATCACTATTCAGGTTTGATTTGACTCCGTACAAGTCATGCTCGGAAGCCACAAAGTTTTCAAAAGCGTCATTTGCTTCAAGCTTTTCAATAAGAGGACCCATCTTCTCTTCGCCCAAAGCATTCTGCACAGGTTCAGCAATATAGATAATAAAATTATAGTCTTCAAAATCAAACTCAAACTCTTCTGAATCATAATCTTCTTCATTTTCGTCAACATTTAACAAATGTCGTACCTCAATATCTTTATCTTCCAGTTTTTCAAATAATTTCGGGTATTGCTCTTCTAAATTCATACTAAATCCTCTTCATTTTTTAATGCATACACACTATAACTTATTGCCTGTGTCGGACAACGCGATATACAGAATCCGCAGGCACTGCACTTTTCATTATCGATCACGGGATTGAACAATCCGTTAAATAAAATAGCATCATCGATACACGGTTCCTTGCAGGCATAACAGATCACACCGTCATGTGCCACACATGCTTCTGTAGAAATGCGAAATACCGCATTCAAATAAGCAGAGCTCCCTTCATTTTCCAATGAAAGAACCCCTGCATCACAGGCTTCGGCACACGCATCACAGAAAGTACAGCCATTTTGCCTGAATGTCAGCGCAGGTGTACCGTTCTCCGTTATAAAAATGATCTTTTCATCACAGGAAGTAACACAAGCTTGGCTTTCGCAGCCAGGACACTCACTCTGAAAAAGAGATTCACTGCTTCCATAAGGCGGCCGTACCCAAAGAGGAATTTCCTCTCCGGTCTGCCGCAGCGGTTTGACAAAAGACTTAAAAAAATCTCTTCTGTCTGCCACTATTTGACACCTTCATCCATCATATTGGCAAGATTGGAATGTGATTTGAATTTACCGGTAAGTCCAGCCGGTTTAAATGTATTTCCTACAGCTGTTTTTACATCGGCCTGCGGTGCATGGCACTGAGTACAATTGTATCTTCCCTGATAAAGGTGGTTAAGCTTTTTGACTTTGGCCAGCTTGATATCTCCGACATTACCCATGTCACCTTTTGCAATACCGACTACTTTGCCTTCTTTGACCAATTCACCGTTTTTATAGACAGTTGTCGGTCTGTAGTTCGTGAAGTGTGACGGCGGAATAGGTGTAGCCCCTACACTTTTGGCAACATCCGGCATATGACATCCAAGACACTGGTTATTCTTTCTGGTGATCGGAAGCATTCCGTCTACAGAGTGGGGGATCATTGGCGGTGCATTGACATAGGCCCGCTCAAACTTTGGTGCAGAACCCGGTGCAGGCCTGTCATATTTGATCTTTGCCGGTTCAATATTTTCATTGAACAGTGTAGACTTTCTCAAACCCAGAGTGGTAGTACTGACCACTTTCTTGTTACCGAGATCTTCTTTTTTCAATCTTTTGGGAGTACATACTTTGGCATTGATGTCAATCACTTTTGCCTGTGCAACCGCTGCTGCCGATGCATGTACTGTCGCTTTGTCCGTTACTGTTCCGGCACCGCTTTTGATAGCATCGGCAATGGCTTTCATATCGGCATCGGATAAAGAAGCGACCTGTCCTTTCATAAGACCTTTCATCGCTCCGCCGTACGTACCGGCTTTGTAGCCTTTCAAAGCAACCAGAATATCTGCCTTGCTCATATCTTTCACGATCTTTGATTTTCCCATTGCATGTTTTTCAAAATGCTGTCCGTGACAGCCTGCACATGCTGCAGTACTTACTGCATAAGATGCAGAAGATGCAAGCAGTGAGCCAAGCGCAATTACCTTTATAACTTTTGTCATTTCTTCTCCTTTAATGTTTCGTTTTATTTGTAAAACTTCTAATTCCAAATCCCAAAGCATCATCGTTACAGACATCAATGCACCGACCGCAGTTGGTACACTCACCGTCTGTGACTGAAATGCTCTCTTTGTTTATCATATGCAAAACCTGATTTTCGGGACAGACAATTTTACATTCCATGCATGCCGTGCAGGCTTCATGGTCATGTTTTACCCTGATAATACTTGTTTTGCCTATGAGTGAATAGGTCGCTCCCAAAGGACACAGGTGTCCGCACCAGCCGTTCTTGACCCCGAAGAGATCAAACAGGAAGATCGCAATCACCACTGAGATCCCTGCACCGAAACCAAAGATAATACCTCTTTGCATAATAGTGATAGGGCTTAGCACTTCAAATGCCGCAACACCCACTATAGCAGAAACGATCAATCCCAGCACCATGATCCAGTAGCGTGCCCGTCTTTTGAGGAAACGGTAGTTCACTTCTTCTTTATCTAAATTCAATTTACGTCTAAGCCAATTGGCCAGGTCCGTCACCATATTGATGGGACATACCCAGCTGCAAAAAGCTCTTCCTCCCACTACCATATAGAAAAGGGTAATGATCAGTGCTCCCAAAAGCACATCGGACCCCAACACAAAACCTGTGGCTAAAACCTGCAGGGTCGTATAAGGGTCAGCCAGAGGGATCACACCAAAAAGCAGAGAGGACCCGAACGTACCTTTCAAAATAGTCCAACCATAGGCATTTGCCCCAAAATAAAGCACCAGAAGCCCGATCTGAGTTATCCGTCTGAGGAGTAAATACTTTATATTTTTCATTAGTACTCTACTCCTTTGTTCAAATAATCCATCGGCGATTTTTCACTTCGTTTTGTTTTGGTCTCTATTTTGTTCAGATTGCGTTCACCTACCCGCTGCTGGTCTTTTTTATCCCAGCCTTTGACATAGTGGTCACCTGCTCTTCCCATAGAGTACTCCCGGGGGAGCACAAAGATAGCCGGTTTCTCCGTCACGCATGCTTTTTCACACAGTCCGCATCCCGTACAGACATCAGAATGAACGATCGGCAGCAAAAATGCATGTTTACCCGTACGATCATTTTTCTGATAGTCCAGTGTCAGTGCCTCATCGAGCAAGGGACAGGCTCTATAGCATGCATCGCACTGCAATCCCCAGTAGGCGATACAGGATTCTTTGTGCACTATGGCCAATCCCATCCTGGCTTTATTGATGTCAAGCTCTTTTTTCGCATTAAGCAGGCTCGGCATATCCAGTGCACCAGAGGGGCAGACAGGTACACACGGTATGTCATCGCACATATAGCAGGGAACATCTCTTGGCGCAAAAAAAGGCGTTCCGATCAGTTTGTTGTCTCCGCCTTTTGCCATTTTCAATGTTCCCGGTCTCTGCTTGCCAGTTTCTTTATCAATATTGGTATCACGGTTGACACATGCTTCGGCACACATTCCGCATTTGATACATGCCTTGAGAAAATCTTCTTCAGGCAGTGCTCCGGGCGGTCTGAGTATCAGCTTTGCCGCCTTTGCCTCATCAGTATATCCACTCCACAACAATCCACCAAGAGCTGTCAGGCCTACACTTTGAAGGGTTGTTGCCATGAACTTTCGTCTATTGTTGCTGGAGTTTGCCATCTAATTACGCCTTTGTGATTTTAACTGCACATTTTTTGTAGTCTGTCTGTTTGGACATTGGACATGTTGCATCCAGACATACTTTGTTAATGAAGACTTTTTCATCGAACCACGGTACAAATACCAGCCCCTGAGGCGGTCTGTTACGTCCACGAGTCTCAACTCTTGCTTTCACTTTGCCTCTTCTTGATTCAACCCAGGCAAGCTCGCCTCTTTTGAGACCTTTTGCTTTGGCATCCTTTGGATTCATATAGCAAAGTGCTTCAGGAACCGCACGGTAAAGTTCAGGGACTCTCATCGTCATGGTACCAGAGTGCCAATGCTCAAGTACACGTCCGGTACATAACCATGTGTCATACGTTTCATCCGGCATTTCCGGTGGATCCATATATGGTCTGGCAAAGATCTTCGCTTTATTAGGCAGCGGTTTTTTCTTTTTATTCTTAATACCGGTAAGGTCACCTTTTGGCAACGCTTTCGCCAATGGGCCGTAGAAGGCAAAATCACCACCCGGATTCGCTTTTGCCGCATACGGATCGTACTTGACATTGTAACGCCACTGTGTCTCTTTACCGTCAACAACCGGCCATTTGAGTCCTCTTACTCTCTGATACACTACGAACGGTGCCAGGTCATGCCCGTGTCCTCTACCGAAGCTTGCATACTCTTCCCAGAGATACTGGTGGATCATGAAACCATATCCTTTAAATACTTTTCCGTCTGAACCGACCACATTTCTGCTGTCCCCGAGACATTCAGAGTTATCATACCCTTTTTGCGGGAATTTATCGAGGTCGATCGGATATTTCTTCTTTGCTCTCGCATTGGCATAAAGAATTTCATACATCGTCGTATTGTCATTGTAACCGAGTTTTTTGGCATCCTTACGGACATCAGGCAGTTTCTTGCCGTTTCTGAGTGTATATGGTCCCCACAGATCTTTGACGGTAAATCTTTTTGAGAACTCAACCCACTGCCAGGTATCTGACATTGCATGACCAACCGGCAGTACCTGCTGTCTCCAGTGCTGTGTACGTCTTTCGGCATTTCCGTACGCCCCCCACTTCTCATAGATCATCGCTGAAGGAAGTACAAGGTCGGAAACCATTGCAGAAATACCCGGATATCCGTCAGAAGTAACGATAAAGTTGTCCATCTCACGCGCTGCTTTGATCCAGTGCTTTGCAGAAGCGGAATCCTGGTAGGCATTACAGACATTGACCCATGCGAACTTAACGACACCGTCTTCGATGTCTCTGTGGATCTTCATAATATGCTGATTTCCTACAGGGTTGAGTGTTCCTGGAGGAACATGCCATGTTTTTTCCGCATGCGCTCTGTGTTTAGGGTTCTTCACCATCATATCCGCAGGCAGTCTGTGACAGAAAGTACCTACTTCTCTTGCTGTACCGCACGCTGAAGGCTGACCTGTCAGAGAGAAAGCTCCTGAACCCGGTTTTGCCTGTTTGTTCAGCATGAAGTGTACATTGTAAGAGAGTGTATTATCCCATGATCCTCTGGTATGCTGGTTCATACCCATCGTCCAGAAGGAAACAACCTTTCTGTCTTTTTCAAGGTAGAGATCGGCCAGCATTTGAAGCTTTTTCTTAAAGCTTTCAAGTGATTCGTTCGGATCACCTTTGGAAATCTTGGCTACATAATCAAGCGTATAGGGTTCAAGTGATTTCTTATAATCCTCGAATGAGATCTCCCAGTGTTTGAGGGTACCCGCAGTGTTTTTCATCACTTCACCCTCTTTTTTACCGTATGGTGCCAATGCAGGAGCTTCTTTTGCCGAGATTTTTTTCGCCATTTCTTTATTGATGGTCTGCATTTCAAGCGCACTGTATTTTCCGGCACTGCCGTCAGCTCTTACAGGCGTAAGTGATTTTTCACCTGCTCTTCTCATACCATAACCGATATTGACCGGTCCAACTGCAAAAACCATATGCTTATTGACAAAATCCCAATCAATAATATCTTCTGTTCCTCCGCCTTTTTTATCGCGGTAGACAATTTCTCTGGCAAGATAGTTCCATAGAGCGAGGTCTGTGTTCGGAGAGAAAATAATATTGAAGTCACTAAGATCACAGCTTCGATGTGTATACGTTTGGATATTGACTACTTTTACCTTGTCCGGGTTGGAAAGTTTTCTGTCCGTAACCCTGGACCAGAGGATCGGGTGCATTTCTGCCATGTTTGATCCCCATGCTACGATAGTATCTGTGATTTCGATATCGTCATAACATCCTGAGGGCTCATCCATACCGAAGGTCTGGTAGAAACCGACAACCGCTGATGCCATACAGTGACGTGCGTTGGGGTCGATCGCGTTGGATCTGAATCCCCCTTTCATCATTTTCTGAGCTGCATATCCTTCCATGATCGTATATTGACCCGAAGCAAATACCGCTACACCCTCCGGACCTTTTTCTTTCAATGCTTTTTTGGCATATTTTTCCATTTCATCAAAAGCACGTTTCCATGAAACAGGTCTGAATTTACCGTGTTTGTCAAATTCACCTTTGTCATTCATTCTGAGAAGCGGTGTTTTCAGTCTGTCAGCACCATACATGATCTTTGCATTAAAATACCCCTTAATACAGTTAAGACCCCTGTTTACAGGTGCTGCAGGGTCACCCTTGACCGCTACGATTCTACCTTCTTTGGTTGCAAGCATGATCCCGCATCCTGTACCACAGAAACGACATGCTGCCTTATCCCATCTCCAATCCTTCTGCGCATCTGTTGCTGCAGCTTCAAGACTGGACGGAACAGCGATTCCAACAGCGCTGGCCGCAGATGCTGCCGCTGCACTTTTTAGAAATTCTCTTCTATTCAAAGCCATATTACTTCCTCCGTAAATTGATTTTTGGTTCTGCGTCAACAACCCTCTCAATATTCCGGATTGCCGAAATATTAAGAGAGCTTTCACGCACAACTACGTATATAGTTTATCACAGCATAGTTGCGAAAAAAGATGATTTATATCAAGAGAAGTAAATAATGTGATAAATCTTACAAATAGGTAACTATTTAATTGGGAGTAAAAATATCTTAGATAAATTATAAAGATGGAGTTTAAAATAAGTGTAAAATATATTGATGAAAACAGGAGAAAAAGACTCCTGTTTTCATGCGGCTGATAATGTCTATATCCCGCCCAGGGCCTGTTTGACATTGTCGTGTGCCATTGAAATATTCCATGCCGGTTCCCAGACAACTTCAACCTCAACTTCACCTACATCTTCTATGCGTTCTACCGCTTCTTTTACCCAGGTAGTGATCATTTGATGCAGGGGACATCCCTGCGTAGAAAGGGTCATGACCACATGAACATTACAATTCTCATCAATGATCGCATCATAAATAAGCCCCATTTCTACCAGGTTGAATCCTACTTCAGGGTCGATGACTGTAGAGATCGCATCAAAAACCGCTTCTTTTGTAATACTGCACATATGTTTTTCCTTTGTTTCTTAACGAGGGAGCCAAGTGATTTATAATTCATTGTCCTGCAACAAATTACAAATCACCAGACCCCTCTATAGTATTAATTACCCGTAGGCTGGGCTGCTTCACCCCGACCTACACATTATTTCCCGTATGCCAGCATCTTCCGCATTGTAATGAAAAGGAAAATCGCTCCGGCAAAAAGGAAACTTGCTCCGCCTTTAAAAAGCATGTCGCTTTCAAAAAGCAATCCCAGTCCTCCCAGTACCACACCTGAAGCCGTAAACCAGAACATCATAGATGCTCCTTCTTTGGAATACATTTCATGCAGCATAGGTACTTTTTCTTTTCCTACCAGAGGAGCAAAACGTTCAAACCAGACCAGGAACGGCACGATCTTATAAAGATGCCCTGTGATCATAGAAGCAATGAAACCCAGCAGAAGAAACCATACTGATGCATGCAGGATGCTCTCTTTTCCACTGACGAAATAGACCAACCCAAGCACAATAGAAACTATGAGTGCACCGAAAGCAAATATCATTGACTTCGCCCAGATATCCATCTCTTTTCGTACGGTCAGTCTGGCAATGATATAAATTTGCCAGATATAGAAAAAAACACCCAGCATATTGAGGGCATAGCCAATATACATGAGCCATTCCTGAGCAAAGAGCGCCCCTGCGAAAACAATACCGACACCGGTAATGACCAGCTTGAATGCCCTGTTTATCGCTGTTTCTTCAAAACCGTGTGCCAGTGAGAACATGGGTATGAGGATCAGCGACAAGCCGATGATCGTCAGCACAACATAGCCCCCGAGTACGGCATAAACATGGGCTTTAAGCATCAATGGCACATTGATGCCAAGGTTTCCGCTCAGGCCCAGTGCAATGGCAAAGCCGGTAAGAATACCCAGCAGCAGATAGCCGTTGCTCCAGGCAACCGTCTTTATCGTCAGTGTACGAATGGTTGTTTTTCTGAGCGTAGCAATGTTCTCCACCGCAAAGATGATCATGGCAACGAGTACCAGCAATCCTCCGTAGGGAAGGATACCCGGCATAAGCCAAAAGCCCGCCACCATCAGAGAAGCACCGACCAGCAGCAGAGGAAAAATGACATAATAGACATCCACAACTGCGTGTCCCGCCTCAAGCACTACGGGAATAAGCTGCGCCATGGCACCAAAAATGATCATCATCACGAAACCCAGCAGAAAAAGGTGCAGCCATCCCGCTACATTCATTTGTGCATAAGAGAATGTCGGCTCAAAAAAGAGCAGTGCCAGCATCGAGAGCAGATAAAAGATCACACCGGCACTGAAAAAGGGAGATATCAGCTTTAACGGCGGCGCAAAATCACTGGAAATAGCTTTCATCTAACCTACCCGTGACAAGCAGCATCATTAAGGTCTGCGTTTTCACTCTCTCCCGATTTATAGGAAAAGATCAGTTTTACACGCCCATCGTCCATTTTTTCCGTTTCAATATTGTAATTCTCACCGATCTTGTCAAGCAGCCCCATTGGTTTTTTATGATTGATCATCACTACTTTTTTGTTGGGACCGTCTATCATTTTAAGTCCTGCCATAGCATTGACCATCGGTTCAGGCGGTCCGCATTTGGAAGTATCGAATTCAAAATACTGTGTTTCACCTATTGTATAAGTAAAGAAAGGTACTGTTGCACCGGGTACTTCTATGGATTGTTTGTTTAATTCAGACATAATTACTCCTATTTGGTTTTTGCCATTGTAATGACTTATGTTTAAAATAATCTTGATTTATATCAAGATTATGTCAAATAATGTCAAAATCATTTAAAATTCTTTTTGAAGTATTCTTCCACCAGTGTATCAAAATACTTCATGCGCTCTTTGCCTTTTGGCATCGTCCTGCGCAACGCTTTCATCTTTTTGAGAAAGTCACCGACAGAATCGGGAATGATCTTCTCAAAATGACGGCGAATATATTTGGCGAAAGCCGGTGAAGCTCCCCCTGTCGAGAAAGCGATGGTCAGATCATCCTTCTTCACATAGGAAGGAAAAATGAAATCACAATAATCCGTATTGTCCACGGAATTCACCAGTATCCTGCTGCCTCGCGACTCTTCGTAGATCGCTTTATGCAGATCCACCGTATCGGTCGCCACAATGACAATATCGAAACCATGAATATCCCCTGCTTGATACTTCCTCTGAAAAAGGGTCAGACAGTGGTCTTTAATGAGGCTGTTCGCTTCTACACTCACCTCAGAGGCGATCACAGTAATCTCTTTGGTGAAATCCACCAGTTTTTCCAGTTTTTCGGCAGCGATAGCACCGCCGCCTACAACCAAGACTTTGAGATCCTGCATATCCATAAACATGGGGAAGTAAGACATTGTGTTCCTTTATGTCAATTGTGTATCATAATTTAACAGAAGTTTAGCACATTTGCTTTGATATGTATCAATCTTTGCTACACTAATACTCACTATATCTATATCCGGAGATTTAAACCCCTATGCAAGACGAATTACTATACCAAATGCAAAATGCTTTTCCCATGACACAACAGCCTTTTAAAGAGATCGCAGATGCCATGAATACGACTGAAGAAGAAGTGCTTTCCACTGTACAGAGACTCAAAGATGAGAAGATCATCCGCCAGACTTCCGCTATTTTCGATACCAAGCGTCTCGGATACAAGTCATCACTGGTTGCTTTCAAAGTAGCTGAAGCAAAAATAGACGAAGCCGCACAGACCATCAATGCCCACCCCGGGGTCAGCCACAATTACCTCAGGAACCATGACTACAACATCTGGTTCACCATGGCCGTTGCACCCGACAGCAGACTGGGGCTGGAAAAGACCATCGAGATCCTCAAAGAGCGGACAGGGGCGGACGATGCGATCATTCTGCCGACACTGAAGATGTTCAAGATCTCGGTCAAGATGGACACCACAGGAAAACGCGCCAAGAAAGAAAAGGTCAAAAAAACGGCACATAAAGCCCTAGAACTGACACCTCAGCACATCGCCGTTATTAAAGAACTGCAAAAAGACATTGCCGTCACTTCAGAACCCTACAAAGAGGCAACGGAAAAACTGGGTCTGGACTATAATAAGTTTTTCGGGATCGCCAACGAGCTCAAAGAGAGCGGTGTCATGCGCCGTTTCGCTACTATTCTCAACCACAGAAAAGCCGGCTTCGGCGCCAACGCCATGTCGGTGTGGTCCGTACCCGAAGAGAAAGGCGAAGAGATAGGCCGGCAAATGGCGGAATTCTCGGCCGTAAGCCACTGCTACCTCCGCCCCTCCTACCCCAACTGGCCCTACAACCTCTTCGCCATGGTCCATGCCAAAACACAGGAAGAGTGCGACACCCTCATAGAAGAAATGGCCAAAGAGAGCGGCCTGACCGAATACGGAAAACTCTATTCAACGGTAGAATTCAAGAAACAGCGTCTGGTCTATTTTGATGATGCGTTCAAAGAGTGGGAAGAAAGCGTTTAGCGTTAATACGCAAAATTTTGACATGTTTAGGTTGGATTTGTCAAGATTTTGATCTTCTATTTTTCATTTCTTCACGCGTAGGGTGCTGTCCCCCGACAGCACCATTCACACCATGGACAACAAAACATGAATTTCAAATTCAATTTATTGGTGCTGTGGGGACACAGCACCCTACATTTGGATGGCACATAACGGCCCTCTTTTCTAAAAGACTTTAGTCTTTATACCCTATCTGCTCTTTAAAGTGTGCAATACAGTTCGTACAATCTTTGATCGTATTGGTTTCAACGATAGTATAGAGTGCCTCCTCATGTTCAACAATGACCTTCTGGTCTTTCACGCTGATGATCCCCTCTTTTTTAAACTTGGTCAAAATACGCGAAAAAGTTTCAGGGGTCAGGTTGAGCATCGAGGCGATCTCATTGTTTTTCAGTCTGTGAAAAAGCGGAAGCTTCTGCATCATCAGATCAGCAACTTTTGCTTCTGAGGAGAGTACAGTCTCTTTATGCACCAAAGCAGAAAGCAGTGCCACTTTCCCGGTAAGCGATTTGATAATTTCCAGGGAAAAATTCGGATTGTTCAAGTGCTTGTAGACAAAGTCAAAGGGTAAAAGCCCCATCGTACCATCGGTAAGAAATTCACAGGTTGCAGGAAAAGGCTGGTTTTCAAAACAGGCATATTCACCGATCATTGCAGGAGCACCAAGACGGTTTATCTGTATTTGCGTTCCTTTGGGTGTCGTTTTGTAGAGTTTGATACTACCGTCCAATAAAATATGCAGATACTTGCTTTCATCCCCTTCATAAAAAACAATACTGTCTTTGGAGTACTGTTTCATATGTGTCTGATCATAGAGCTCTTTGAGGTTAGACTCAGACAGGGATGCAAACATCTCTATCTCTTCAAGTTTATACATATTATGTACCTCTTTCATTTCACTTAGAGGCTACTATACTGTAAAAAGATAAAATTTGTCCCATATACAAAATATACTGTAGAAAAAATGCCCTGCTATGCCTTTTCGAACCAGCTGAGCTGTTCACGCAGTTTGACGACCTCGCCTACAACTATGAGTGCCGGGGTAGGAAGGTCTTTGGCTTTTTCATAAATGTCTTCCAGTGTTCCGACCACCGTTTTCTCCTCTGCTGTCGTTCCTTTGCTGATGACTGCCACAGGATATTCTTTGGGTTTTCCGATACCGATGAGTTTTCTGCAGATCACTTTGAGCCGGTGCAGTCCCATAAGAAAGATGATCGTATCGTCACTTTTGTAATTCTCCCAGGGAATCTGTGACTGATCTTTGTTTTTTGACTCATGTCCCGTCACTACCCTGAACGAAACCGTAATACCGCGGTGTGTGACAGGGATGCCGGCATATTCCGGTACAGCGATCGCCGATGTCACTCCCGGAATGAACTCGAACCTGATGTTTCTTTCCCGCAGATATATTCCCTCTTCGCCGCCGCGTCCGAATACAAAAGGGTCTCCGCCTTTCAACCGTACAACATTTTCATACTTGAGCGCCGCCTGATAGATCGCTTCGTTGATCTCTTCCTGGGGAAGCGTATGATGGGAATCTTCTTTCCCTACATAAATGAATTCACATCCGTTTTTTGCCTCTTTGAGGATTTCAGGATTGGCCAGCCTGTCATAAATGATCACATCCGCTTCTTTCACCACGCGAAGCGCTTTGACAGTCAATAATTCAATATCGCCCGGACCTGCTCCCGTTAAATAGACTTTACCCATCTTCATCCTTTTCGGTGCGTGATTACGCACCCTAGCTGTTTATTTTTCATCTTCATCCTCCGTCAATTATCAACCGCTATCTGTTCTTCGGTCAAGTAGCAGGAAGGGTCTTCCGCCCACATATCTCCGTATATTGCGTAGGCACGGCTGCGTGAACCGCCGTTGCAAATATCGATATAGCGGCATTCAGCACATTTTCCGCCAAGCTCCCTAGGGTGGATACGCAGTTTTTGCAGCAGTTCCGTCGGCTCGTTCGTCCAGATATCCGAAAAGTCCTGCGTGAGGATATTACCGATCTTCAGAGGAAAGAAAGGATCAGGTTTTACAAAACCTTCAGAATCGATATTCAGCAGTTTTCGTCCCGCAGAATTGCCTCCCCATGCGATCAGCCTTTGTTTCATCTCATCTGCATACTGAGGATATTTTTGGGCAAACCTGTCGTAAAACAGAATCGCATCCATTTCCATGTTGCCTGTCACGATTTCAATATTTCTGCCGCTTTCGTGGTATTCAAACGCTTTGTCCAAAATATAATTGACTGCTGTGATCCGCTGCTCTTTACTGAGGTCCATTTCGAGGTTTTCGAGTCCACGTCCGCTGTAAACCAGATGCGAAATATACACTTTGGGAATATTGTGTTGTTCGGCAAGTTCAAAAATGAACTGCAGATCAGCATAGGTATCTTTGGTGATGGTGAACCGGATACCCACTTTGGTCTTGCCAAAGGAATTGAGCAGATCGACTGCTTTCATCGATTCGACAAAAGAACCTTTAAGTCCTCTGAATGTGTCATGTACCTCTGGCGAACCGTCAATACTGATACCCACATAATCGAATGTATCGAGGATTTTTTCTGCATTGCTCTGTTTGACATACAGCCCGTTTGTCGAAAGATAGGTTACGATACCCAGCTCTTTACAGCGTGCGGCAATGTCAAACAGGTCTTTTCTCGTCAGAGGCTCACCCCCGGAAAAAATAAGAAATTTTACACCATTGGCTTTCAGTTTTGGCAGTGTCTCCATAATATTCCCGGTGGTCAAAGTATCTACAGCATCAAGATCCGCCTTGGAATAGCAGTGCAGACAGGAAAGATTGCATCGGTTGGTAAAGTTCCAGATGGCAATACTGCCGTCAAGCACCCGTGCCGGTTTCTCTTCGGTAACAGACTTCAGCAGGTTGGATAGTCTAAACATTATTTGCTCTCTTTATTGCTAGGTTTGTAGGACAAAATATACGCTGTGATCGCTTTGAGTTCCTCGGGAGTCAGTTTGAAGGGAGGCATTGCATTGCGTTTGTATCCGAATATTTTGGAAACCGCTGCGGGGTCGGCGATCATTGCCTGGATCTCTTCGGCATTCCTTTTGGAAGCGATTTCTGCAAACGGCGGCCCGAAAGCCACGGCAGTCTGGTGATGGCATCCCCAGCAGTATGTTTCAAAAACTTTTTTGCCGCTCTGTGCATAGACAGAAGAAGAGAGCGCCAGGACGGTTAAAAATACTATGATGCTTTTTGTCATCTTTTTATCCTTCATTCATGTGATAGAATCATAAGATAATAACAGTTTTTTAATGCTTAAAAGTTGATTTAACGCAAGAAGTATCAATGATTATTGTCATCATCCATCACAAAGCCGACAACAAGCAGTCCTATCACAAAAGCGATCACAAGTCCAATATACAAATATGCCATTTGCTATTGTGCCATTTTGTGATGTGCTTTTGCCATTTTTTTAAATCGGCTTTTATCTTCAATGGAATGAAAACCGCTGTCGGGAATATAGTGGAAATAGGGATACTTGTAGAGCATCATGGCATTATCCAGCACAATGATTTCATCGATCTCGTCCCAGGGCCACTGTACGCGCCCTTCTTTGCCTTTGATCTCAAAGCCGTCATCACTGACATCGATAAAGATCGTTTTGTCTCTGAAAGAAGATGTTTCAAAAGCTCTTTCCGCCCGTTTTCTGGCAATGAGCTTTTTACCGTAATACCAGTATATAAGTACGATGGAAGAAAACAGCAGAAGAGAAAAATCGCCTTTTTTGAGTGCAGCTACCACACCAAACTGCAATATAGCGATAAACAGCCATCCGATATAGCGTTTGGCGGAATGCTCAAACTGGTATTTGTAGGAAGATTCAAACAGTTTTTTGACATTTTCCCTGTTCCAGGTATAGCGTATGTGTATCGGATCAGACATGTTCGTCACACTCCTCTATAAGAAGATCGGACTTTCGGATACATCCTTCTTTTTCCAGGTGAGAAACCATCTCCAGGGTCTCTTCATACATTTTTTCATAGATCGCTTTGTTTCTTGCGAACTTTTTCTGTTCTTTCTTCCCGTACCAGTATGCCACGGCAACAGAAGAAGCGAATATGCCGTAGATCAGCCCCTGCCAGGCTTTAAGGTTGAGCAGTACGATGAAATACTGTACGGAAAAGAGTACAAAGAATTCGATTGAAAAGATGATCACAAGTATGGCGCTTTGTTCAAAATCAAGGGTGTATTTTTCCAGCTCTCTGAGTTGTGCCAGATTGGTATTGATCTTTTCTGCCGTCTTTATGCACTCATCTTTTAAATCACCGGTCTCTATATCTCTGAGATGAATATTGCTTAGATTATATTCGACATTGGTCTGCATATAGTCTTGAAGGAGTTGGGGATGTGATCCGAGGATATCAAGGATCTCTGTTTCACTGACCCTGTTTTTGCCTGCGATCTTTTGAACATCCTGCAGGACAAGGTCGTAAAGACCTACAGTTCTGATTTCACGGGCAACTCTGTCTAAATGTATCAACTGCTTTTCCCTTATTGCTCACAGCAGAGAAGTTCTGCTGTGGTTTTTCGCCTTAATTGTTTGCAAAGGCAGGATCGTCTGCCGGTTCAAGCTCTTCCTCAATGCCGTAAGAGGCTGTCGGGTCTTTTGCCGGAGAAAAGATGCCTATCAAGCCTTTGAGACCGACACTCATAATAACATTATATAGAAATGCAGCCCAGGCAATGAGCAGCATGGAACCGAAGATGGCGGCAAACACCATGTCAGGGTTAAACTGTCCGTTTACATAAAGGTGGCGTCTTAGCATCCCGTCAAGTCCTGCCATTCCCATAAAGGCACCCATACCGATACCACCGATAAGGTGAAGCCAGAAGTGCGTATTGGCAAGCTTGTGCGAATAGAGTCTGGTATTGTTGGTCACCAGCGGCCACAGGACATACACGGCACTGTAAAGTGTCATGTACAGTCCGACGATAAGGGCAATGTGCACGTGTGCACCGATGATCCACTGGGTATTATGCAGTACCCTGTTCATTCCCATGTCTGCCTGAATGATAGCTGCCGGAACAGCCAGACCGAAACCGACCATACCGCCAAGCAGATACTTGAGTTCCATTGTCATTTTAAGCGGTCTTGCTTTCCAGAGTGTTACCAGAGTAATGAAAAGTGCCAATCCCTGCGTCAGCAATTCAAAAGCAGTCACCATTTCACCGGAGATCAGTTTCATCATTTCCGGCTGCCCCTGGTCTCCCAGCAGGTGGTGGGACCAGACCATCCAGGAGACAAGCAGTTCAAGCATCAGTGCCGCTCTTGCTACGTTCTCCATAAAGAGCTTCTGCCCTGTGATCAGCATCGCAAGCAAATACCATGAACCCGCCACATAAATAAGCACCAGACCATCGGCAACAAGGTCAAGCCCCCACCAGAAAAAGTTCTTGTAGAGCAGTGCATCGATCGCAGTGACATCAAGCGCATGTCCGCTGGCATCAAAAACCAGATAGATCAGAATCAAAATACCTGCCCCCAGGATCACCAGGGCATCAAGGAAGGTATCGACCGTACCACGGAAGATCGCCACAACAGGAAGTGCCAGGGCCGGCTCTTTGCTGTAGGGTTGCTTTCCGCGTAACTTGTTGACCAGGTTAAGCATACCGTCAATACCGAAACCGGAGATAAGCAGTTCTTTGAGTGTTTTGTTCTTATGAATACCGACGCGGGCAAAAATTGTTGCATAAATATTGTAGATAAACCCTAAAGTACCTACCATGATCAAAGCAACACCGATGATAAATACGATCCCTCCGACTACTTTAAACTGGTGGGTATCCGCAGGAAGCGGCCAGTAAAGTGTATAGAGCGGCGCATATTGCCATACGAAGGCTGCAATCCAGGCAAGTGCTGTTCCGATCGTGATCAGCAGCCAGACAAAATTGGCAAGTTTAATGCTGTAAAGCGGTTTCTTTGTCAGATACGGCACCAGGAACATGAAAGCCCCGAAAACAAGCTGATACGTCGAACCGAAGATACCGACGATCGGGTGTACGGTCATAATGGAAAAGAAATGCTCCGGATGGAAAAACTGTTCCGGCAGCGGGTTGAGCGGAACATGCCCCACCTCCACCATTCTCATGATCATCCCCTCCAAGGCAACTAAACCATAAAACAAAAATGCCATTATGACAGATCGAAGCGTAACCTTTTGCAGAGCATTTAAACTTGTATGATCAAAATTGGTACCATTGACCAGTTTATTGATATAACTCATTGGATACCTCCATCTTCTTTACACCCAACAACTTTTACTAAATTTTTTACCAGCATCAAATCTTTTCCATCCTCACTGTATTGTTTTGGACCCGAATATTCGGTAGATGTCAAATCAAATGAACCGTTATGGTTAAAAGTCCATAGAATATCGTTTGAATCCAGAATTCCATTGACGTCCGTTCCCGGATTGACCTGCATCTGCATCACCATGGAGCCATTCTGTCTGAAAAGTCCGAAACCGTATACCAGATCTTTGCTGTGTACATCAAACTCGACTGTTTGACCGCACTGAATAACGATTTGCTTGGGAAGTCCTATCCACTTGTGATTTTTTATTTCAAATTCATACTTTGCATCAGGTACGATATTATGCCTGTCAATATCCTGTGAAACCCACGGAATGGTATTGTATGTAAAGATGTGGTGTCCGACACCGCCTGCAACCAAAAATGCCATATACCAGTAAAACGGTATTCTAAAGACTGATTTTGCCTCTTTTCTGGTCAGGTTATACCCGAACCATGCCACAACAGAAATAATCATTGCTGCATAGATCGTATATGCTACCCAGTGAAAAGACAATAACTCAGCCGAGTTTGTAAATGTCATTTTTCCCCTCCTCTTGTATTTTTATCTGTAATGCTAATTATAGTAAGCTCTTATAGGAAAAAATTGATGCAAATCAAGTATCTATACAGGATATTGGTTATTTTTTATACAATTAGTAGATTTATTATTAATCTACATTATGCTTATGATTAAAAATTGACCATATCTGTTTTTACTGTCCACGACTGCACAGTATCCAGACAAGGGTGGTCCAGAAAATTCCGAGTCCCACCCCGCCAAGGACATCACTGAGCCAATGTACATTCAGATAGACACGCGTAAAGGCGATGGTCACAGGCCAGAGAATACAGGCAAACAAAAGAAATATACGCGGCAATCCCGTACTGATCCTGTTGACAAAAACAACATAAAGGGAAAAAGCCAGTACCGTTGCCATAGTCGCATGTCCGGAAGGGAACGAATACGTCATCAGATCAAGAAGTCTTGTATCGGGACGGGCCCTCTGAATACTGAATTTAAAGACATTAAACAGCAGTACGGCACCGGTAAAGGAGCACAAAAAGAAACGAAGCTCACTGTACCATTTTCTATTCCACAGAAAGGTACCGACAGCTACAAAAACAACTGTACTTGCAAACAAGCCGTTAAGATCGGTCACAAAGATGATCAGCTTTGTCCATACAGGGGTTTGAAGTTCAGACATATGCAGACTGACCCATTTGTCCACCTTGAGTATCGGACCGTTGTTAAGGACATTCATCAGCATAAGCACAAAAAGGGCAAATCCTGACAGGCTGAAAAGTATGCGCCATCTGTTTTTGTACAGGAATGCTTTTCGTTCTGTTTTCATTTCAGCTCTTTTCCAAATGCTCTCTGGCGATCAGCCTGCCAAGCTCTATCATCTCGTATGCTTTGTTGAATTCGTAAAAACCGCAGGCATTGTTCGGAATGCCGATGATAATATCGGGGGCATAGCCTGCCATTTTACTTTCCATAATGGCATTCTGCATAATATCAATCGTATGCCCCACAATGTCAAACATATCCATTTCATTAAAATCATTGGTCTTCTCTCTGGCGAACAGTTTTTCCGCTTTTTTTGCCATCTCCAGAAAAACCTCCTGCATACTGCTGGCTTTCTCCTGCTCTTTTTCAGGAACATCGAGCTGATATTTTTTGGAGATATTGGCGGAAAGGTTCACTGCAATAGTCATCTGGGTATCATCCGCTACCGTAGGGGCAATAGGCAGAGGATTGAGTATCCCGCCGTCTACCAGATGACGTGCACCGATCTGTTTGGGAGTAAAGATCGTCGGAATAGCGATCGAAGCTCTGAGTGCTTCTACGAGTTTCCCTTTCTGCAGCCAGACTTCTTTCTGCCTGATAAGATCTGTCGCTACCGCGGTAAAAGGGATGGAAAGCTCTTCGATAAGTACATCTCCCACCATCTCTTCGATCACGTCAAATACTTTCTCCCCCTGTATGATGCCTGTTCCCGTGAAAGAAAAATCAACCAGTTTGGCCACATCGAAGAGGTCCAGTTCCAGGACCCACTCCTTGTAGGCATCCAGCTTGCCGCAGGCATACAGCCCCCCTATAAGCGCTCCCATGGAAGAACCCGAGACCGACTTGATATTGTAACCGTATTTGAGCAGTTCTTCTATGACACCTATATGAGCATACCCCCTCGCACCGCCGCTTCCAAGGACCAGTGATATTGTTTTCTTTTTAGACATGTTCAACTCCTCTCCAAATATTGTATCCAAATCATCACCGCAGGACAAAACGTTAGAATAATTTCCCGATCTTTCTGAAGCCGTACCAGTACAGAAGCACTCCCAAAACCAAAACACCGCCAAAATAGGGAAGAAGATCTACAAATGCCGTACCTCTGAAAAAGATGCTCTCGCTCCCTTCAATGTAGTAGCGCAGCGGTGAAAACAGGGAAAGGAACTGCAATATCGGATGCATCGCATAGATCGGGGTCCAGGCACCGCTGAGGAAGATCAGAGGCATCATGATGATAATGGAGAGTTGTGCGACCTGCATGGTACTTTTAGAGACAGCTGCAACGAAAAGGCCGATACCCGCACTGGAAAAAGAGTAGAAGAAGGTCAGCAGCATAAACGTCCAGAACGAGCCGTTCATCGGGGTATCGAACGCACCGAAGATGACAAAACCCAGAGCCAGAAGCACGCCAGCCATTACGATCATTACCTGTGAAAGCGATTTGGCCAGGATGATCAGTTTGGGGTCGACCGGCATCAGCAGCATAATATCCCAGGTCCCCTCCTCTTTTTCGCGTACAAAGACCACCGCTGTCAGAATGACGATCAGCAGGGTAATGACGGAAAGCATCTCTGTCAACGCCATAAAGGAGTGGTTGTCCGCATTCTGGTTGAAGAGTTTATGCGATTTGATGACAACGGGGAAATGAGGCTTTGAAAAATCCATCACGATATTCTGAAGATAACCCAGTGTCGTAAAACTCTGGCTTGCAGCAGTTGCATCGAGAAGAAGATTGAGCTGTGCCTTTTTACCCTGGCGGAAATCCTTTTCGAAATCCTGGTCAAAAAGTATGCCTACAAGGATCTCCTTATCGAAGATAGCGCGGCTGAGCGCTTCCTGTGACTTAAAACGCCGAGGCGGGAGGAACTCCGGTCTGTGCAGGCGGGAGAGTATCTTCTGGCTGATACCTCCTCCGGTATCGTCCACATACCCGATCTTCACATTCCGCGGGGTGATCTGTATCCCCTCACCGGCGATGTAGATGTCTGCCGTGAACGAATAGAGCACCGCCGCGACCAGCCCTATGGAGCGCAGGAAGCTTAGGATCTCTTTACCAAACACCACCCAGAAGACACGGCTCATTTCAGCTCCTTCTTCAAAAGAGTGCTTCCCAGAACAAGCAGGATCACGGCATAGAGGATGAGGATCCCGAGGTACTCGACCGTCTTGGCGGAGGCGAGTCCTGTCCCGGAGAGAAAACAGTCATAGATGATATGGTTGAAATACATGACTGGGAAAAGATGCGCTTCAATGTAAGACTCACCGGCCATAGAAGAGATCGGCATCAGTATCCCCGAATAGAGAAAGCCCGGAATGATCGTGATGATGATCGTCAGCACCACCGCGACAATCTGCTGTCTGGTGATAACCGATATCAGCATCCCGATAGCCAGACTGATGAGGATATAGATCTCGGCAGCGAACCAGTAAAGCAGAAAACTCCCCCGGAAAGGCACACCGAAGAGTTCCGTCGCCCAGAGGAAGAGTATGAAAATATTGAGTGAATGCAGCAGAAATCCCGGTATCAGTTTTGCTGCAAGAAATTCACCCCTGCCCAGAGGAGAAGCGTAAAAGTTGAATATCGTCCCCCGTTCCTTCTCCTTGACGATCATCAGTGCAGAGAGTATGGCGGGTGCCACCAGCAGGACCAGTCCTATCAGCCCGGGGACAATGGCATCTTCGTCACGCATCGCC
>FPHL01000017.1_pt1 | contig 30680 bp, 29 predicted proteins | sample 1057231 | NCBI WGS metagenome assembly FPHL01 (sample SAMEA4473313, study PRJEB15554) | hydrothermal vent metagenome | biome: marine basaltic hydrothermal vent biome; feature: marine hydrothermal vent; material: water | place: Pacific Ocean | collected 2011-06-14/2011-07-23 | depth 1199 m
AGGCGGTCTGAGTACAACACTGCTTCATATACCCGAGAGCGTCATCGTCGACAGCGGCGGAACGAAAGATAAACTTCAGACACCGATGTATACAAAAGATATGTGGCCTTATGACGGCGTACATCTCAATGTACCTACACGCAAACTGCAATACGGAGACACACTGATCATCAATGATAAAAGAGTCGTTGTAAGCGGTGTCTCTTCCACCATCCCCAGATTCCCGCCAAGACCGCTGATGTACACAACACAGTCGAATTTCAAACGACTCAATCCCGGAGAGAACAGATATATCACGTTCATTATGGCAAAAGCAGAGAAAAACATATCTGCCGCTGATTTAGCCAGAAATATCACAAAACAGACAGGACTGAAAGCTGTTACGGACAATGCTTTTAAAAAAGAAACCGTGCTGTGGTATTTAAAAAACTCCGAAGATGTGGGCGACATGATCAATATGGTCATTCTTGCCATGCTGGTCGGATTTGGCGTCACCGGTGTCATGCTCTATATGTTTACATACGAAAACCTTAGACAATATGCTGTCCTCAAAGCGATGGGAGCATCTAATAGGCAACTGGTAATGATGGTGTTCACGCAGGCATTTATAGGTGTGATCATCGGAAGCGGTATAGGAATAGGGGTATGTGCTCTGTTGGGAGAGAGTGTTGCAAGTGCGGATTTTCCGTTTCGCATGATGTGGTTCGCACCGCTGCTGGGATTTTTCGGTGTATGGATCGTGAGTATTACCGCAGCTTTGATCAGCATAAGACCTGTGCTGAGCATGGAGCCGGGTATTGTCTTTTCCCAAAGATAAAAGGTACCTCTGCCAAGAAGAGACAAAGTTCCCGAACCGATCGGACTGTGCTATCCGAGCATCTGACTATTTAACTTTGAGACGATGTTCAAATGTGCCAAAGTACTTTTATCCAACTTTTTTTGTCTGATCCCTGACACCATACTGACAAGATAATCGTAGGAATCCAGCCTGACATCTTTTCTGTGCAATGCCGCATTGCTGAGATGTTCAAGAATCTCGTCATGGCTTACCACAGATGTAAGCCTATCGGCCATCTGGGCGAGAAGCTCTTCTTTTCCATTCATGAATGATGCGGCGATCCTGTCTGCCGCATCTTCATCAAGTCCTCTCTGGTGTAAAAGAGAAGCAATACTTTTTGTAATGCGCTTACTGCTCTTTGTTTTGGTCTGAATGGTATTTTGCAGTTCTGTAGCGGCAAGCGGATTCAGTGCCAGTACAGAAACAAGTATGGTCAGACCGATAAAATGATGTTTATGCATAATAATATTCCTTTACATTATTGTAGTACATGAAACTTAATGTGTCTCGATCTTGACTGTACCCTGCTTCATACCCGAACCGCACTTCATTTTCATACCTTTGCCCTGGCCCATGCCTTTTTTCATCATATTCCCTTTTCCGCCATGATGTTTATTTTTGTTGGCAAGCAGGAAAAGGAGCTGATCTTTGCTCAAAATATCTTTTGTTTTTTCTATACAGTTCAAATGAACCATGGTCGCTTCTGCTTCCAGTGATGCCAGTTTGTCGACTTTTGCTTTGAGGTCAGCAGCTTTCGCACCGGACATACTTGCCTGTACGATCTCTTTTCTCAGTGCGATCACTTCAGGTTTTACTTTCAGTACTGTTCCCATTGTTTCTTTTCTAACCGCAGTAAGTTTTGTCTTCTGCTCAGCGGTAAGTGCAAATGCGGGATTATCCCAGTTTTGCATTACACTTTTTGTCAAATGGGGAAGCCCGTGCTTAATGAGGAAAGGCGAGTTCATTTTTCTTCTCATCATTTTCTTTTTCATCATTTTCTTTTTCATAGCCATTTTATTTCCACCCATTTTCCCTTTTTGCATCATACCTGCACCGCATTTTCCGGCAGCACATTTCATGCCGCCTTCCGCCTGTGCCGTAACAAGAAGCAGGGAGAGTGCCGTAAGTGAAGTAAGTGTCAGTTTTTTGATCATAAGATTTCCTTTTTATAGTGTTGGTTTACAATGGTACTTTGGTTTTGTTAATGGGATGTTAATACGCTTTGGTATCGACAATATCTTCTTCCTTCCCCTTCTCTGAGGAAACTTCCTTTGCAGAAGGCAGCGCATGTATCTGCTGCAGTTGTGTAGACTCAAAGTGTTTTTTCTTCCATTCTAATGCTTCCAACGCTTCTTCAAGACCCAAAAGTACCTGTCGTTTCGGCTCCAGTGTTTCAAGCAGGTTCAAACGTTCGAGCTCCTGCGAAAGCAGTTTCATTTCAAATTCTTCTATCTCATCATTCAGCGCTGAAATCTCTTTCTCTTTTGTTGAAAATATCTGGCGTCGGGCCCCCTCTTCGATAAAAGTGCTGTACTGAATTTTGAATTCTTCCATGGAAATGGCTTTTTGGGCAAACTGTTCATTGAGTCTTTCGAGCGTACGTTCTTCAAAAAATATCTCGTTTTGAAATTTTTGTAATGCCGTTTCATCTTCGGAATTCAATTGGGTTTGCAGCAAGATCTTGTGTTTAAGTTTTTCAATTTCTTCCGTATAGTTCGCCACCGCATCAATATAGGCAAAAACACCCTCTTTGTAACGATCTTCAATTTCTCTTGCAATCAGAGAAATGGTATTACGCATATCCGTTGCCGACAATGCGGCAGGCGAAAGATAACTATATTCACTATTGTTGCCCATGCCTGCAACAGCTAATTCTTCGTGTTCCGTATGATTTTGTGTGCCTTCTGTGTCACTATGTCCGGCTGATTGGTTTGTCTTATTCATCCGTTTATCCAACCTATACCGTCATACCGGCACGTTCAAGCAGTCTGGCTCTTTTGTTCTGCTGTGCCTCAAGTTTTGCAACGACCTGGTTTTTGGTTCCCTCTTTGGCTTTTTTTTCAAGTATCTCTATAGTATGGTTAAGCTCCACGATCTGTTTCTCCAGTTCATGTTCTTTTTGAGTTCTGTTGTATTCATTTTTTGCTGACACTTCCCGGAACCATTTGATCTTTTCATCTTTTTCCTCAAGCAGTGTATTCTGATGCTTTATCCTGTTTTTATATGAAATGACAAGATAGGTCAAAAAAAGTATTATCAGAGCTGCACTGAGCACAACCGGCCATACGAACATCCCTTCCTGCTCCGCTACGGAGGCCTCTGCCAAAGTCGTACCAAACAGCAGTATGGCACTTATCATCATTTTTTCTTTCATGTTTATCACTTTCTGTTTTTTTTCAATAAGCATTATTTTACTTACTTTGCGTAAATCATATATTAATCGCTTATTTCTCTTCAGCTTTTTTTTCGCAAATTTCTTTTTCCCTGGCCTGATGAATGGTTATTGCCGGGTAGGCGAAATCAAGGTCATACTTTTTGAGTATTGCAGCGATCCTGTACATGACGTCCTCTTTGACAGCGAGCCACTCCTGCCAGACGACTGAACGCGAAAAACAGTAGACAAGTATATTGATACTGGAATCTGCGAACTCATCCATAAAGACCAAAGTGGTACGCTTCACACCTTTGAAATCTTCAGCTGATATGATCTTTGCCTGCCGGTAATAGGACTGAAATGTTGTTCTTTCATTTGCAATGCCCGGATGCTCTTTCAGCATGGCACGTATCTCTTCAACGGCCTCTTTGATGTCGTTGAAATCAGACTCGTAGGTCACACCTATCTTCATCTTTATTCTTCGGCCGACGCTCCGTCTGCTCCAGTTCTTGATGCCTTCATTCACCAGTTTGAAGTTGGGAATGGAGATAAGCGCATTGTCAAAGGTACGAATGGTCGTTGCCCTGAGCCCTATTTCTACGACCGTTCCGTCCATTTTGTCAATCTCTATCCAGTCACCCTGCTGGAAAAGGTCGCCTGCCAGAATGGAAATGGAACCGAAGATATTAGCGATGCTGTCCTTTGCCGCGAACGCTACGGCAAAACCACCGATACCAAGACCGGAAAGTACTGCTGTAAGGTTCACTCCCAGGATATAAAGTATCAAAATAAAGGCTATCGTTAAGATCAGTATATTGGTACTTTTGATGATCAGGTTGATCACTTCTTTTTTGAGATATTTGCTGCTTTGTATCTGTTCAAGTCTCATATGGACAAGAAAATTGCTGCTGCGGTAGATGAGAAATGTGATAAGAATAATATAGAGGACGCCAAAGCCCTTGCTAATCAGTACACTTTTCGTATCGACCCCCAAAAAAACGACAAGTATTATTTGAATAATGAAAAGTGTAACAATAAGATTAAGGAGTTTTACCAGATGACTATTGATATAGTCCCTGTCTTCTTCTTTGACCTGATACCGTTTCAATATAAGATTCATGATCAGATAGATGAGCTTCTGCACCAGGAGTATGAAGAGTATGACGACGATAACTACCGTCAGTTTGCTGATGTCAAGATTCAGGGGTAGAAGGTAGGGGTTCAGTTTCTGTCCCAGGACCGATTTATTTATCTTGCTTGCAAAGGCGAAAAGCTTTGCTTCGGAGAGTCTTGCGGTACGATATATCTGAAGCCTGTTCTCTACAAGTTTGGCGCTGAATGTCCTGCTGACAGCTTCAAGCAGTTTGTTTCGTTCATAGGATTTTCGTATCTCATCGACGATACTCCCTTTTTTTTCACTCTGAATGATCGGCTGATATGCTGTTTTATCCAGAGGTTTATACTCTGAAAAATACTTCAAAAGTATCTCATCTACCTTGTCTTCATAGAAGGCTTTGGATTTATTATCTGTATTGCGAAGTACATCATTGAGGATACTGCGGATCAGGTTTTTGATCATATACTCATGCAGAAGGGCTTTGTCCCTCAATACCGCCGTTTTGTTGCCCTGGTGCATATTACGGCTGAGACGGAGTTTGAGCTTGCTTATCTGGGAACGGTAAGGGTTGGAAAGCTGCAGATTCTCTTTTTTGTTCGTGGCATACTGCAAAAAGAAATTCTGGTATGCCCTGTCCTGCTTTTTTTCTATGACGGTTCGTTCTTCTTTTGTCAGGTTCTGTTCAAGCAGCTGCTTCTCGACCTTCATCTGCTGGTCAAGAAAAGTATCAAGTGCCGTGTTTGCCAATAGTATCGATGTGAACAGAATGGTGAGAACAAGCACTTTTTTCAAAGAATATCCTTAAATGATTCGTGTCATTATACCATGTATTACCACTACAGTAATATGATATGATAGTAAAAAAATTCAGGAGTAGACAATGCAGTACAGATATATAGGAAGAACAGGACTACGTGTCTCCCCTATTTGCATGGGAACGATGACATTTGGGACACAGTGCGACAAGAAAGAAGCCTTTCGGATCATGGACAAGGCGTATGAGCACGGTGTGAACTTTTACGATACGGCAGAACTCTACCCCGTTCCCCCGGAAGCCGAACTCGCAGGGATCACCGAACAATGGGTGGGAGAATGGATGCAGACCAAGCCAAGGGATTCCATCATCCTTGCAACCAAAGTTGCCGGCGCTGCCAGCGGATGGTTCGTACCTCCCATCCGCCATGGTTTGACCGCCATTGACCGTTTTCATATCGAACGTGCGGTAGAAGGCAGCCTGAAAAAACTCAATACCGACCACATCGACCTTTACCAGATGCACTGGCCCGATACAATCATACCCATTGAGGAGTCACTTGAAGCTTTCGACAGACTTGTACAGTCGGGAAAAGTACGGTATATCGGTACTTCCAACGACACGGCCTACGGGACGGCAAAGGCCCTTATGACATCAAAATTCAAGGGGTTCGCACGCTTTGAATCCATACAGAACAATTTTTCCCTGCTCAATCGCCGGTTTGTGGATGAACTTTCAACGCTTTGCAAAAAAGAACAGGTTTCCCTGCTGCCCTATTCTCCTCTCGCAGGCGGTGTGCTCAGCGGTAAATACAACCAGGCGATGAAACCCGAAGAGGCAAAAGGGCGTTTCGCCGACTACCTCAAGTCACCCAACCAGAGACAGCGTGCCATGGCACAGCGTTTCATGAATGACAGGACACTGGCTTCGACGCAGGAGTACCTTAAGATCGCTGCAGATGCCGGCATGCATCCGGTCACACTTGCTATAGCCTGGTCAAAACAGTTCAGTTTCGTTGCTTCTACGATCATTGGTGCCACCCGTGCAGAACAGCTCGATGCCTCACTCGAGGCCATGAATCTGACATTGTCCGATGAAATACTCAGAGCCTGTGACAAAGTACATGAGAATATTCTCTATCCGATGGGATGAAAAAAATGAGATGAAAATCACCGTTTCAGAGGATGAGAACACAGCAGAGTAGCAATACTTGCTCTGTTGACTCAACCGGCAATAGTCTTACGTCTTATTTATCGCTGCCTGACCTGTTTGCGTTTCGGTTTCTGTTCCTGCTGTTTCGTCCGGCATTGCTGTTATTGCGCGAAGTACTGCTGTTACCCTGGCGTTTGGTATTTTTCCCCCGTCCGCCGCTTCTGCCGTTTTGTATGGGTTCGGCCTTGATATTCGGGTCCGGTGTAAAGGCCGGAATATGTACCTTGTTGATTTCCGATTTGATCAGTTTCTCAATATCAAAAAGCAGTTTATGCTCATCGACACAGACCAGAGAAACAGCCTCACCGCTCTGACCTGCACGTCCTGTACGACCGATACGATGTACATAATCTTCAGGGACATTGGGAAGTTCATAGTTTACAACATGAGGAAGCTGGTCAATATCTATACCTCTCGCAGCGATATCGGTTGCCACCAGTACACGTGTTTTACCCTCTTTAAAGTTCGCCAGAGCTTTGGTCCTTGCTCCCTGGCTTTTGTTTCCATGGATTGCAGCAGCTGTAATGCCGGATTCTTCGAGTTGTTTGGTCAGCCTGTTCGCACCATGTTTGGTACGGGTAAAAACAAGTACTTGCTCCCACTTTTTTGTCTTGATGAGCTGGGAAAGCAATTCTTTTTTTCGATGCTTATCCACATAATGCACCACTTGACTGATCTGCTCAGCAGTCGTATTCTGACGTGCCACTTCAATAGTTTTTGGATGATTCAGCAGTCCCGAAGCAAGTTTTTTGATCTCTGGTGAGAAAGTAGCAGAAAAAAGCAGCGTCTGTTTTTTCTGGGGCATCATTTTCATCAGTTTTTTGATGTCATGAATGAAGCCCATGTCGAGCATTCTGTCCGCTTCATCAAGGATGAGTACTTCCAACGCAGAGAAATCAATACCTTTCTGCCCGGCGATATCAAGCAGTCTTCCCGGTGTTGCGATAACGATATCTACCCCTTTTCGAATGCTTGCAAGCTGCGGATTGATGCCCACACCGCCAAAGATCATAGTCGACCTGTAGGGTGTATATTTTCCGTAGAGCTTGACACTTTGGGCTACCTGTGCTGCCAGTTCGCGTGTCGGTGTAAGTACCAGTGCTCTGATCTGCTGCTTTTTCATATGGGGTTCCGTCTGTGCCAGTCTTGCAAGAAGAGGCAGTGTAAAACCGGCTGTTTTACCGGTGCCTGTCTGTGCTGCCGCGAGTACGTCTTTTTTTTGGATAATCACAGGAATAGCCTGTTTCTGAATGGGTGTAGGCTCTGTATAGCCCTGTTCTTTTACTGCTTTGAGCAGAGGTTCTGACAACCCCAGTGTGGTGAATGACATAATATAATACCTTGTGAACGAGCCTACCGTATACAATTATATAGGTCGGTCTTAGGCTGAGTTAATGTTTTTATTTTCTATGAAATGTTCCCAAGAGAACAGCTCTTCCCGTTGATCAGGGAATATTTGAGAGTTGACCGATATACGCTTAAATTGTAGGGCATTATAGCATAATTATCCCAAAGTGTACAGGCTGCCGGTGCCATGCACCCGCAACACTGAAACAGATTAGGAAAACTGTTTTTCAAGAAAAGGAATGATCTGCTTTTTACGGCTCATAACACCATCAAGCCAGACTTCACCGTTTTCAAGTTTTATATTGAATGCATGTTCTATTTTTTCAGGTTCATCACTGACGACAAGCAGTTGTGTACCGACTTTCATAATGTCTGTAAGCATCAGCAGGACAGAATGTCTCCCGCCCTCTTCTTTGAGCTTCTTCATATCTTCGAAAAGATCCGCTTTCATCTTGTCAAAGACTGAAAGGTCCACTACTTCAAGCTGCCCTACACCAATAGAATTTCCGCCCATGTTGAAATCTTTGAAATCACGGGTCACAAGCTCTCTCGGCGTTGCGTTCAGTACATCCGATTTGACAATGAACATTTCCATGCCTACTGTTTTATAGTCTTCTATCCCTGCAATATCTGCAAGTTCTTTGCAGGCTTTGGTATCTTCTTTAGTGCAGGTCGGTGACTTGAAGATCACAGTATCGCTTAAAATGGCACACAGCATCATCCCTGCAAGATCTTTGGGAATATCCACTTTGTAGTAGTCGAACATCTGCTTAACGATGGTATTGGAACATCCTATGGGGCGTACCCACATTTCAAGCGGTGTCTTGGTTGTGAGGTCTCCCAGTTTATGGTGATCAACGATTCCGAGGATGGTTGCATCATCGATATCTTCCGGGCTCTGGGAGCGTTCCATGAAATCGATAAGATAAACGTGCTCTCCCGCATAAGATGTTTTGAGCTGCGGTGCTTCAAAACCGAATTTTTCAAGTACCCATTTCGTCTCAGGGTTCACTTCTCCCTGTCGTGCGGGTACACAATCCTCACCAAGATGGTTTTTAAGATAAGAAAGTGATATTGCCCCGACAATAGAATCAGTGTCAGGTATTGTATGTCCAAAAATATAGGTTGCCATGATTATATCCTGTAAGTTTTTTCGTATTATAACTTATTAAAACCCAAATCACAGAATATGGGTTATTGTGTGATTTGTTATCCGGATCTGGAAAATCCGGCCTACTCTTAAGTATCTCATTGATACAATTCCGTCTGTAATACTATTTTGTCCTCGTCGCTTAACCGGATAAAGCAGGGCCCTCCTAAGGCCTAGCTGGGGGTTCGAGTCCTCCCGGGGACACCACTGCACCCTTTATTTATAGAGTTCATCACGTATTTTACGTGACTCGTTCAAGTCATTCAAAAAACATTTCGTTCCCACAAAACCAGCACTTTCATACACACTTTTTTGTGTCTCAGCATCAATAAAAAAAGTGGACGGGAAAAAATTCTCTTTGAAATCCGCAGGAAAATCATCATCTTTATCTACGATCAGTGTCACATCGTTTTCCATTGCTTTTTTGACAGTGCTGTCAGACAATGTCCGATGAACCATTTTATCACACCAGCGGCAATGTTCTTTCACGATCACCATGATCAGCATTTTTTTCTCTTTCTGTGCTTTCACCACGGCACTGCTGTAACGATTCTCCGCCCCCAGTATTTTGGCTGCCTCGGCGGCATTAGCCGCAAACAGACTGTAAGTCAGTAAAAAAGATAAAAAAAGTATTCTCATACACTCTCCTTGGACTTGTATTGGTATATTATCTGACATATTACCCTAAAAAGATATAAATGGTTAATATAAACGTGATAGAATACGTCCATATTTATTACAAGGAGTGGTTAATGACACCGCAGGAAAAAGAAACAGAAATGATGAAATCTCAGATCACAAAAGAACTTAGACTGCTTTTTAAAGCCAATATGAAAATCTTTGACTGGGATATTCCAGAAAATGACGACAGACAGTCGGCAGAGTTGATCATCGATGTAATACAAAAAGCACTCGACGAGCTCAAAAGTGAGATCAAAGAGGGAAAATACGACGAATATTAGGAGAAAAAAATGAGTAAAAGCAATTCAAAACACTTGGAACGGATCAAGGAAAATATTGACAAATCTGCGGACTTGAGTCCCGAAGAAAAGAGCAATTCCATGAAGCACATTGAAGAATGGTATGCAGAAGACCAGGCATGGGGGACGTTCATTAACGAACTGGCACGTATTTCTCCCAAGGTAGAAGCGATTCTTGCGGAACTTGGCCTTATTTAAACATTAAAACAAAAGGATAGACAATGATGGAATTTATGAAAAAAGCAATGGACTGGGTATTGGAAAAAGAGCAGGATGCAGCCAAAGAGTGTCATGCCAAACCGGAAGATATTGAAAAACAGATCAAAATGATAGAAGAGAAAAAAGCGACTCTTGAAAAAAAATATCAGGAAGATATCGGCGAATTTGAACATATTCTCAACCGCCTCCATGCGATCAAAGCACAAAGTTTAAAATGCCACGTTAAAGACTGATACCCAATGGAGCAAAAAAAGATCGGCTTCATCGAAGTCTTCAGCATCGGTGTGGGCGGTATGGTGGGAGGCGGTATTTTTGCCGTTCTCGGTCTGACGATCGATCTTGCCAAAGGGGCGGCTCCTATTGCATTTTTTATCGCGGGTTTTATTGCCCTTGTGACCGCTTATTCCTATGTCAAACTCTCTTTGCGCTATCCCAGTGAAGGCGGAAGCATCGAATTTATTGTTCAGGCTTTCGGCAACGGGCTCTTCTCTTCTATTATCAACAACCTCCTGCTTATCTCTTATGTCATTATGCTGGCACTCTATGCCTATGCGTTCGGAAGCTATGGTTCTGCCCTGATAACAGGTACGGATGTCGTCTGGATACATAAGGCACTGGCCGCAGGCGTCATATTGGTTTTTATGCTTATTAACCTGCTTGGTGCGTTCATGACCGGACGGACAGAAGATGTAATGGTATTCATCAAACTGGCTATCCTGATCGTTTTTGCCGCCGTGGGTACTGCTTCTATCGACATGACACATATGGCACCGCAGCAATGGATGCCCATGCCTTCTGTCATAACAGGCGGACTGATCATCTTTCTCGCATACGAAGGCTTTGAGCTCATAGCCAATACAGCACGTGATGTGAAAAACCCGGAGAAAACACTTCCCTGGGCATACTATTCTGCCGTTATTTTCGTCATCATTCTTTATGTCTGGATCGCAGCAGTGACAGTAGGGAACCTTACTTTTGCAGAAGCAAAAACTGCACAGGACTATGTGCTTGCAGTGGCAGCAGAACCTTTTTTCGGCAAGGCAGGTTTTATCATTATCGGCATTGCCGCCCTGCTCTCAACCGCTTCTGCCATCAATGCAACCCTTTACGGCGGCGGACGTACAAGCTACTTGGTCGCACGCTACGGCGAGCTGCCAAGCAGATTTGAAAAGAAGTTCAAAAACGGGTATGAAGGCATGATCATTATCGCCCTGCTTGGTGTAATCTTTGCAACTTCTTTTGACCTTGACAATATTTCCGTTGCAGGGAGTATCGGTTTTCTTGTTGTTTTTTCACTGGTTAATGTTGCCAATTTCAAACTCTACAGGGAGACGGGGGGCAACCGTTTCATTTCCGGCGGAGGAGCACTGCTCGGCATAAGTGCAACTGCTGTTCTCATAGGGCACAACCTGATACACTCTCCAAAATCGCTTATGACAAGCGGTATTGTTATTTTTGCTGTATCTGTTTTCAGTCTCACCTACTATTCATTAAAGAAGAAAAGACTCGCACCCTATATTGACAAAGACCTAGAAAAAGAGGAAGTACTCGGTTCCAAAAAAGTTAACTGAACAGGACAGCCGGATCGGTTTTATAAAAAGTTTTGAGTTCATTGTAAAGATCAGGGAATTTCTTTTTCAGACTGACGGGTGATTCAAAGAAGCGTTCACTGATCACGGCAAAGAACTCTGCCTCATTTGTCGCTGCATACTCACCGATAAACTTGTAGTCGCCCCAGTCTCTGTCCTTCAGAGCAATCTTGTTTAATTTTTTGAATTCCCCATAAAGTACATTGGTCCACTCATGATATTTGGAACGCTCCATCGGAGGTATTCCGTCTATCTCTCCATCCATAAAATCGATCTCATGGGCAAACTCATGCACAATAACATTGTCTTTTCTCGGATGATATACTTCTCTCTTGGCATCATGCCAAATGATGACCACAGTATCGTTGGCAGACTGTCCGTCGATGAGAAACTGCTCTTGTGAAAAGATACCGCCGTTGTTCTGTACTTTGTCTATGAGTACAGGCTGATTGTATACGATGATGGTTTGAAGGTTGTCATAACAGTTGCCTGTTTCTATATGCAGCAGCAGCAAACAAGCATAAAACGCAATGATGATTTTCATCTCTTCTGTTACATCCAGTTTCGAACCGATAAATTTTTTGGTATGGATAAAACGCAGGATAGAACGTTCGATACGCTCTCTATCTTCCGCAGGAAGATGCTGATAGTGTGAAAGGTGCGCAAGATAGGCACGCTGTTCATCGGTAAAAGGCAATGCAGCGATCTGCTGCAGCTGTTTTTTTTCTCTGTAGGCAAAAAAAAGCCAGAAAAAGAGGATAGAGAATCCGGCCAGTCCGACAAAAACAAGCAGCTTAAGGTAATACTCCCCCATTACTGCTTTTGAACACTTTTCATATAGTGAAACATTGCGATCTCTCCGAAATACGGGCCAAAGAGGTTAAGTACGGGAATAAAGTTGAACAGTGCTGTCATCAGACTGATATACCAAATTCCTGCTTTATGTGCCTTGAGCTCTTCTTTGTTTACTGTTTCATAACTGAGAGAAGCAGCATCATAAGTCAGTGTATCTTTGATAAGCCAGATCCAAAGGGACACCTGCACAATAATATTCAGCACGGGAATGAACAGAAGAGGAAAGGCCAGCAGAGAGATACCGGCAAAGATCAGAGTGTCTCTAAGGGTATATCCTATGACATTGAAAGAATGGTCACGCACCACCTCTTTGTCATCAAAATGTCTTTTTTCCACCGAAACGACTATGGCTTCACTGAAAATACTTGCAACAAAAAGCAGTGTCATCACAATAGCATTGTAGATCAGGTAAAAGCCGATGAGAAAAGCAATACCTTTATCTATCGTTTCAAACGGAAGCCAGGTAAGCAGCTTGAGGAACTGATGGTAAATATAATTACCTTTAAAAAACCATACAGCGGCCCAAAGTATCGCACTGAACCCCGCTACAATGAGAGAAAAATATGTATATTTCTCTTTTGAGACACGTTGCAGAATAAGGTTGCCAAAGAAGGCAAAAACCAATGCAAATGTCAGCAGAACAGCTTGCAGCCACAGAAAGGTTGAAAGCATCCATGCACCGTTTGATCGTATCATGGAAAAAGGCACCAGTCCAACAATATGACTGCTGAGAGACATCAGCCCGTCCCAAAAATAAAATCCGATACCTGTCCATACAGCGGTAACAAGTAAACCGCTGATCAGGGCATAGTACATTGTATGCCAGTTGAGGATTTCTTTAAAACCAAAAACAACCGATCTCATCGCATTTTTCATAGTATTCCTTTACATTTTGAACATAAAGAGGTTAAATACCCCTCCAAAAACAGTCGACATTAACGCTATGAAACCGAATATGACAATCATAGCCGGTATTGAAGCCAAAGCCAGTTTGATTAATAATACCACTAAATCCATAAAAGGTATGTCAATTCCGCCAATAATGACTCTTTTTTCTTCATCCATGTGTTTATTCTCCTATTATTTTTTTAAACTTATTCTCAACATTTTTTTCGAATTTTTCGATCAGTTTGACATCTGTCTGAATTTTAATGACTCTTTTTGTAGTGATACGCAAGAGTATTTCGACCGCGAATGCCAGGACAAAAGCACCAAAAATATAAAGTGCGATCATAGGCATCTGTTTTATACTGGTATAATAAAGGGTCAAGCCGGCTATGGCAAACATACTCAGTGCTGCTCCGAGCACCACATAAAAGTTGGCACCGGTCTCTTTAATGCGCAGTAAATGCCCCACATGGGTCAATCCCTGTATAATAAGCACAACCAGTGCGGCGATCGTAGTAACCTGCGAAAGATTTAAAAAGAGGATCATCGGTATGATCAGCAGCCCCGAAATAACAAGTCCCTCAAAAGAGTGAAATACATTGTACGTATAATCTTCGGGAAGGTCTCCGTCTTTTGCCAGCGTATAACCGATCTCCGTTGCCGCATACAATGTGGCATTGATGGCCGATGCCGTTGCAAGCAGCGCTGTAGCAGCCATGATCTTGAAACCAATGGGACCGAAGATCGGTTCTGCTGCCTGTGCCAGGGCATAATCTTTTGTTTTGATCACTTCGGGAAGCGAAAGGTTTCCCAGGACGGCAACACTGGTTAAAATATAAAGTACTCCCACAAATAAAATGGCAATGGTCATTGCTTTAAGCATCGTCTGTTTCGGGTTCTGCATATCTTCAACTGTATTGGTAATGACACTGAAACCCTGATAGGCGAAAAATGTCAGTCCTACCGCAAAAAGCATACTGTTAAGCGGAGGCATATCAGCAGTACTGAGCAGCTTCGGATTGACATAAAAAAGTGCCACACCGGCAAAAATAACCAGTATCGTCACTTTGATAAAAACAATGATATTCTCAGATTTTGCTACCAGGGAAGCCCCTATCAGGTTGATGAGAATGAAAAGCCCCACCACGCCCAAAGCAAAAAGATTCTGTATCATAGCATCGGCATGCATAAAGGTGCCGGCATAAGTACCGAACGATTTTGCCACAGCAGCAATGACGATCAGCTGTGAGAAATAGAACAGTACTCCTGTGCTTCCCGAAAAAACCCCTTCACCAAAGCCCTGCACGACATACTCGACGATACCCCCTCTAGACGGGTAGGTGATCGCGAGCCTGGCAAGAGAGTATCCGCTCAAAAGTGCTGCAATACCTCCAAAGATAAAAGAGAGCCACACAAGGTTTCCCGCGATAGCACCGGCTTGACCGATAACGATGAAGATACCCGCCCCCACCATGGAACCGATACCGAGAAATACGGCACTCCAGACACCAAAGGCTTTTTTAGTGTCCGTCATTGTTTTTCGGCTCCACAGTACTGCTTTCCTTTTTATGATTCTCAGCATCATTGTTTGTGGCTGTATTATTTTCTGTACTCTCTGCATCACCCGTATCTTTTTCCGGGCGTATTTGCTGCAGGTTCTTCACAATATTGACCCCCATGACCAGTGCAAGGCCATCGAAAAAGAGACTGAATCCGACAAGAAGACCGATCAGAAGGATAGAGGTTTGCGGCCATCCTATTACAAAGATCATTGCCATAGCAAGCGAAAGGACAGCATTCAGTGTCCATATTCCCCAGCCTTTATTGGGGTAGAACGAACTGGCCATAATAAAACCGCTGAAGGCATCCATGAAAAAATAAATGGTAAAAATGAGCCCCAGTGTTGCAATACCTCCGGCAGGAGATACAAGCATATAAATTCCTACACCGAGAAAAATAAGACTTTTCAGCCATCCCGTCCAGTCGCCGGCATTACTTTTGTAGGTAAAGTATCCTGTCAGTACTCCTGCAAAAACCAGTATCCACGATACGAACACCAGCGTCGTCAGTGAGGCTGCTATAGGGAACATCGCCCCTATGGCTCCGATCACCATTAAAATAATTCCTGCTGTTTTTGCATGTTTTCCAAAATTTTCAAGTGCAAGTGCATCTTTCGGGTATTTCCACATCCTATCTCCTTCATATTTATATTAATATACAGAAGTATTATACGGCCCTATATTAAACTTAAGGTTAATCAATCATCGGCATATCTGAATAACACATCCATAAATATGCCTAAAAGAAAAAATAGACTATGATTAGACCAATACACTATAAGCAGATGAAAGAAGCAGTAACGATGAAATATGTTTTATTAATAATTGCCGGCATACTATTGTGGCTCACTACACCTTTTTGGATGATAGATCATTCTACTGTTCCTTCTGAAAGTAAAATAGACAATTATATTGAGAAAAAAAACGGGGAAGCAACAAAACTTTCTGCCAGGGAAACAGAAGCCCTCCGGAAATATGTAGAGAAGTTCGGAGAAAAACCGAAGGTCAGATACGATACAGGTACACCGCTGCTTGTCAGGAACTATTGGAAAAAACATTTTAAACACCCTGACGCTGTGGTGGAACGCCGGTGTTCTCCTCTCAAACGGAGTAATCGCGGATGGATGACAGTATGTGAATATAGAGCAAAAGAAGACTCGGCAGGACTCAGTATTTACCAGGATGTCTACTACATCAACAAAGGTATTGTCAGTAAATAATATGACAATATGACATTTTTTTGTCTTATCCCCTGAAATTTGACTATGATACATAATAAAAAACGGAGAATGTTATGGAAGGTATGATAAAAGTCAGCTATACAGTCATGTGCAAGAATGATGTCTACATAGAATTGGAGCTGAAACAGCTGCTCGAAAATGAAAAAGTCCTCAAAGCGATCAAAAGCGAATTTGCCAAAGGCCTGCGTAATATCGATGTGCAAAGCAGTACGCCTGTTGACATTCTGATAAAAAGCCATAAAACAGTCTTTGAATTCAATACAAGCAAAAACGATTTCGCCGATCTTCTTGAATTGGCAGAAGAAGATGCACGCAAACACAAACGTCTCAGGAAAGAATGCGAAGGTGTGGAACTGGTAGATATTGTTACAGTAGATTAGATATACTGTCGTATGGCAAAGAAAAAGAAAAAATATCTGATAAAACTGAACAATAAAATACGGAATTACTTTAACGGTCTCCCCTTTGACGAAGGGGTAGCTACACTGAATGAAGACAAACTCATTGAACTTGTGATGCTGCTTGAACTTGACCTCGATACCCATGAACCCGATGATATGATACGGGCACTCAGACGTGTCTGGAGTGAAGAGGGAGCAGGTGCCAGAGAGCTCATCGTCTCCTATCTTACCCGGAGTCATAAAGCCGTACATAAGAGCAAACGTACCGCTCCTCTGGACAAAGTAGAAAAAATACTGCATATTCTCGATGAAGTCGAACACAGCAGAGAGGAGGAAAATCAGCTTCTAGATGCTTTCATAAATGTTAAAAGTGCCAAGATCACACCGGAAAAAGTCATAGGAAAACTGCATTACCTCAGAATGAAAGGCCGGCTTGCCCTGCTGGAAAAATCTCTTGAAGTAGAATTCAACACACTGAATGAAATGACGTTTTACCACTCTTTTGTTTTTACGCTGAAGCACTTTGATTTCAACAAACTGCTTCAGTGTACCACCCCTCCTCTGCCGTTGGATGAAATGTGGGAACTGTCCGATGAAAAGATCCTTTCCCGAATGAAGGAAATCAAAGCAGAAGCTGTTTCGGTACGTACAGACGAGATAAGCCGTTTTCTCCGCTTTCTGCAGGAGAAAGAACATCCCTACCTTACAGAACAGCAAATAGCAGGGGCATTGAAGCACATGCCTCCGGAATCACAGGTATATCATGCTCCACTCCCTCTTGAGACCATAGAAAACATTCTGCATCGTATCAGTGAAAAATACGGGGTATTCGAGAGTACGGACCATATCATTGTAGAAAAAGAAAAATTTTATGATCTCTTTGGAACTACGCTGTTTTACAATACTTCTGCCTCCTACGAGAAACCGCTTTTCTATTCTTTCGTCTGGAGAGGGATGGATCTTCCGGTCAAAGAAGATATCAACCGTGTCAACGATGACCTTTTGGCACATTTTAAAGTTGCTATTAGCGACTTGCTTGACGAAATGAAAGAACTCAGTGCCAAACTCAATATTGAAGCAGAGACACTGCATGAATTCATCGTACGTTTTGTAGAACCCCAGATACGTACCTCGCATACTTTGAAATTCAAAGAAAAAAGCCGGCGGCGTATTCTTTTTCATTTTGGTGAATACATCAAACCGCTTCTTGAAAAACAGAAACGTGAAGCACTTCTGGCACAAACGATACGTGATTTTAAAAACCTTTTCCCCCTTGCCAGAGAATTGAAGCGAAAAATTATTTTTCATGTTGGACCGACCAACTCCGGAAAAACCTATAGTGCACTCAAAACACTCAAAGAAGCCACTACCGGCTATTATCTTGCTCCTCTCCGTCTTCTTGCCCTTGAGGGCTACGAAAACCTCAGGAAAGAAGGGGTGCATGTTTCTCTCATCACCGGTGAAGAAGAGATCATTGACGAAGAATCCACCCATATCTCTTCAACCATTGAAATGATGAACGGCTCTGTCGATGTCGATGTCTGTGTCATCGATGAAATACAGATGATCTCTGACCGTGACAGAGGCTGGGCCTGGGCAAATGCACTGATAGGTGCGCCGGCAAAAACAGTGATCCTTACCGGTTCCATCAATGCACTGCATGCAGTCGAAGTACTGTGTGACTATCTCGGAGAAACACTTGAAATCATCCATTTTGAGCGTAAAAATGAACTGGTCATGATGAAATATCCTGTTTCAATGCGGAAGATAGAACCACAGACAGCCCTTGTCGCTTTTTCAAGAAGAGAAGTTCTCTCCCTCAAACAGCAACTTTCTGAAAAGTATTCTGTTTCCGTGGTTTACGGAAATCTTTCTCCCGAAGTAAGACGTGAAGAAGCGAGACGTTTCAGGGAAGGTGAAAGTCAGATACTTGTTTCCACTGATGCCATTGCTATGGGACTCAACCTTCCTATCAGAACACTGCTTTTTGCCAAGGACAACAAATTCGACGGACTGCGCCGCCGTGAATTGCTCCCCGCAGAAGTACAGCAGATCGCCGGCCGCGCCGGAAGATACGGTTTTGAAGAAAAAGGATATGTGGGTGCACTTGACCCTCTTGCTCTCGATACGGTTACAAAAGCTTTCCATGCACCTCTTCCGGACATTCAAATGCCTGTCTCTGTCATGGCAAATCTCGAACATGTCATGCTCATAGGCGATATACTCGAAACGGAGAACATTACTGCTATTCTGGGCTTTTTTGCCGACAATATGGAATTTGACGGCCCCTTTATAGCAGCCAATATTGACTCCATGCTTGAGATTGCAGCTATTGTAGATGAATATGACCTCGATCTTAAAACACGTTTTTACCTTGCCTGTGCACCGGCAAGTATTTCTTCTCCCTACATCGAATCTGTCTTTCACCGCTACATTAAACAGATTGAAGCAGGTAAAAAGGTGCTTTACATACCCCCGCGGGATCTTCCGGCTTTTGCGCAGACCAACGATATGCTTCTCAATGCCGAAGACCGTGTACGGGAAATATCACTCTATCTCTGGCTGAGTTTCAAGTTTCCGGACATTTTTGAAGATGTCGAAAAAGCGATACAGGCACGTATCCGCCTCAACCACTACATAGAAAATTCACTGCGGCAGGGACACTTTACCAAAAAATGCCGAAAATGCGGAAAAGTACTTGACTTCTCCTACCGGTTTTCCATCTGCGACAGCTGTCATACCCAAAACAAAAGAGGTTCCGGCGGAACATCACACCGGGGCGGATACCGAGGCAGACGCAGACGATAGGAAAACGGTGATATAATACACACAAGAAATGTATCAAGGAACCCATTTATGAGAAAAGACTTTCTGCTTTTTTTAACGGCAGCGACGCTGTTGCAGGCGGACTGGAAGTCCGATATGCTCGAACAGGGCACAGAACTGTACAACAATGCTAAAAACAAAACCGTTACGCTCTACAAAGAACTCAAACCCGCAGCCCCCGGCAAAAAAGAGAGCAAAGAAGCTCATATGAATGCCCTCTGGGATACATTGCTGCCGCAACTGGAAGAGGGTCTAGACTATACGGACAAGCTGGAAAAAGCACCGGAGTCCGCCTGGATCGGTTCAGATAAAAAAGATATTCAGGAAGATATAGACAAGGTTTTCAACAAGATCATCAACACCCTTGTCGAAGATGATTTCATGGCATACAAAAAAGAGATAAACAGTCTGGAACAGGATATTTTAGCCAACAAGAACACTGTTGCCTTTTACAGAGAAAAAAAGATCAGCGCACCGCTGCAAAGCAGTATCAAGACAACCAAAGCGGACTATGCGGCAAAAATCGAAGCCTTACAGGAAGAGAACCGGCAATATCAGGCACGTATCACACAGGTCAAGGGGAAGCTGATCAGACAATTTTCGGACATAGGTGTCACACTCACCCCTGAACAGATCAATGTACTGCTCAGCCGTGTAGACGGTGATGACATCATACAAATGGCACTGATGATGGATGTACTTAAACATATTACCAGTCAGATCATGGTACTGATGAAAGAGAATCATGAAGATCTCGGCTATGCCAAAAAATACTACGGTCTGCACCTCGTTACCCTGGAGCTGGTTGTTTATATACAGCAAAAGTACGTCGACAAAGTCGACCGCCGCTATATTCCAAAAATCGATGCCATTATGTTCGAAGCCCAAAAGATGGTAGGAGAAACACAACGTCTTGCCGACTCTGAAATAAGCGAGAGGCGCAGGCGTATTTACCAAAAAAATATGCAGACACAGAAGCTTACTGTACATGTGGCAGAACTCTACAAACAGGATCTCATTACGTCAAAGATCAGTATGATCAATGCCATGAAGATCACAAAAAGAAACCTTATGCTGGCGCGAAATACCTATAAAACCGTTGTCCTCAGTGCAGACTTGTACGAACTGATCTCGCAGAGCCGGAATATGTTTTCGGAAGTCAGCAAGATACAGGTACCCAGCATCGTTCCTTTTGAAAATATGCAGATACAGAAAAAATACTACGAACTGACGAAACTGATAGAAAAGAAATGATCTCTATCGTTCAGTAGCTATTTCCCGGTTCCTTTTCCAAGGAGCAGATGCCCTGTTCCTTTAATAAAATAGGTGACCCCAAGGGGTTTAAAAAAAGCATAAGCTGCTTCCAGATCGATGATCCTGTCCTGTTCTCCCAAAAACACTTCAATAGTCACACCTCTTTCCAAAAGCTGCATGACCTTTTCCTTTTCCCACCGGTAAGACAAGAGCGATTCAAGTTCCTCTTTGGAGCCGACATGCAGGAAGCCTGTCAGGTCCACAGAAGACGGATAGGAAACATTTTTCAGAAATTGGGAAATATAGGCAGCCTGGTCTGCCTGAAAATAATGCAGCTGTGTACGCAGAAAACTTTTCTTTTGTGTCTGAAAAAAGGCAGGAGAGAGAAGGATGAGACGATCTATCCTTTTTTGATGCCCTAAAACATATTCAAATGCCTGCTGCGCTCCGAAACTGAAACCGGCTGCACAAAAATCACTTTTCACCAGGTATTCGCCGAAAAATTTTTCTTCTCCCCGCAGAGAGAAGCCGTTGAAATAGCGCATCGTTTAAAAAAGTACCCGCATGATTTCTTGGCATTCTTCATGGCTGATGTTCTCGTGCTGAAGCAAATAGTCTGAAACTTCTGCAATTGCCTTTTCAAGTGTCTTGACAAGGGCAGTCACTTCCGAAACCGTCTCTCTGAGCAGCGCTTCTTCCTGCAGCGGGGTAACAACAAAATTGTCACTCATGGCGTAGGTATAGATCACTTTGTTAAGAAGTTCTTTGGCCTGTCTTATATCGGCACTCGCATTGGTGAACTGCTCATTGTAGTGCTCTTTGGTCGCAATACTTCCCGCAAGATAGACTTTGATACGGTTCATAAGCCTGGAGCGTGAAAGGATCTCATGTTCCTGACGGACAAGCTGGGTATTGACGATACCTATTTTTTCAAACTCCACATCCAGCCAGGTTGCCACCACCGCTTTGGACCCCTGGTATATGGCCTGTATTTTCCGCTCTTCTTCGGTAAAACTGAGTATTTTCCGTTTGCCGAGCAATACTTTTTCTTTTACCGCTTCAAAATCACTGTTCTCAACAATCTTTCGCCCCTCCCGCATCGCATAAATCGCAGCTTCGTTCGTAAGTGTATCCAGTGCAGCCGAACTGAAACCGACTGTCATACGCGCCACGCTCTCTATATCAACACTGTTTGGCTTGTGCGCCAGATAGAGTTCAAGTGTTTTTATCCGTTCTTCAAGATCGGGCAGGGAAATATGGATACGTCTGTCAAAGCGCCCTGCCCTGAGCAGTGCTTCGTCAAGAACATCTATCTTGTTCGTTGCCCCAATAACGATCACGCCGGAACTCTCTTCAAATCCGTCCATCTCGGTGAGAAGCTGATTAAGTGTCGCTTCACGTTCATCGTTCCGAAATTCTCCACGGCTTTTACCTACAGCATCGATTTCATCGATAAAAATGATGCTGGGCGCCATCTGCTTGGCTTTTTTGAAAAGTTCACTGACACGTTTGGCTCCCATTCCAACATAAATATGAACAAAAGATGCACCGCTCTGGTAGAAGAACGGTACACCGGCCTCCCCTGCAACCGCCTTGGAGATGAGAGTTTTCCCTACACCCGGAGGACCCACAAGCAGTACACCCTTGGGCAGGCGGATATCCATCTCACGGTATTTTTTCGGCTCACGGAGGAAATCGATGATTTCTTCAAGTTCCTCTTTGACATCTTTGATACCGGCAACATCTCTGAATGTCACATGAGACCTGAGTGCCTGAATCGGCTCATACATCTCTGCATTCTCTTCTCTTTCACCGCGTATCTGCCGAATCTGCTGAAGACGGTTCATTCTCATCATGTTGAACAGATAGATGATAGAAGCAAGAAGTATTACAAGCAGAAGAATATCGAAGAGGTAGCCTTTGTCTTCTTTGACCTCTACAGGGTATTTGCTGAAGAAAGCCGCCGTATTGATGGCATCTTTGTAAATCTTGTAGCGATGCGTTTGGGTGACAAGGTGCACATAGTCACCATCCACAATCACTTTTTTTATCTTGTCTTTGCTGTAAAGGAGGTTAGCCTGCTTATGGGTAATGAGTGTATCCGAATCACGCAATGCGGCATAGGCGAGCAGAAACACGATCAGCGCAAACAGGGAAAGAATGATCCGGATATTCTTTTTTCCGAACAGTTTAGTTTTAAAGCTGTGCCTTGTTGCTTTCATGTTCCACCTCCACCTGATTGAGCAGTACCCAGTTTGCACTGAGATCTTCGTCACTTTTGACTTCTACACGGTTGAAATACTGGTCAAAGCCGCTGTAAATACCATTTTTTCCGTGTTCAAGCAACACTTCCAGACCATTGCTGTGTTCCCGCCTGAAGAGAAAATTCTTTGCTTTGATAATTTCTGTCAGTTCTCGGTGGCGCTCTTTGGCAATATTGCCGCGTATCTCCGGCTTCATTGCTGCCGAAACAGTATTGTCACGCTTGGAATAGGAAAAGGCATGCACATGGGTCAAAGGCAGCTCTTTTACCCTGGAAACAGCCTCTTTCCATGCCTCTTCATCCTCTCCGGGATGTCCGACAATATAGTCTGTCCCCAATGCATATCCTCTCTGGGCTATTTTGTGAAAAAGTTCCAGATCAGTTGCAAAACGGTTACGGCGGTTCATTACTTCAAGCATTTTGTCCGAGGTATGCTGCAGAGCGATATGCAAATGTTTCGCCATCCACGGCTCGTCAAGCAGTTCCATAAACTCATCATCGATCTGAATAGGTTCAAGACTGCCTATGCGTATGCGCCGTACCCCGCGGACCATACTCATTTTTTTCAGCAGTTTTGCCATAGAGGTACCATGGTCCCGTCCGTAACTTCCTACATTGGTACCCGTCAGTATGAACTCTCCAAATCCGTTGGCTGCCAGTTTGGCGATCTGTTCGAGGATCGTTTCTTCTTTGTGTGAGCGTGCATTGCCCCGCACTGCAGGGATAATGCAGTAGGAACATCGGAAGTCGCAGCCTTCCTGTATTTTGATGAAAGCCCTGCTTTTTCCTACAAACTCCTCTACGATCGTTGAATCAATATGTTCAAGGTCACCGATCTCGTAAAAACGCGTTTCCTTTTTAAGGATCTCATTGATATTTTCTTTTTCGGAATGTCCCATCACGCCAAAGACTTTGTTGTCCCCAAAAAGTGCTTCACCTTTGGAGTGCGAACCGCATCCTGCAAGTATGACCCGGGCATTCGGGTTTTTTCGTTTGACCGATGAAATATAGTTTCGCACCGAAGAATCCGCCCCGTTGGTCACCGTACAGGAATTGACGACGATAATATCACTCTGGGTATCATCCTGTGAGAGTTCGAACTCTTTCAGTTTTGACATCATTACCTGTGTATCGAACTGGTTCGTCCGACATCCGAAGGTTTTAAAAAAAACTTTTTTGCTGCTCATGCCAAAGTCTCCTCATCATCCTGGATCTCTTCGGGAGGAAGAGGTTTGCGTACATCTTTATCCAGATAGACAGACTGTGTAGGAAAAGCCAGAAAAATATCTTTTTCTGCCTGAAGCCGTTCGATGATCTCGGATGAAATGGTACTTCTCAGCGTCAGCGTCGCATAGGCATTGGTATGGTACCAGGCGCTTACCTTGATGCCGTAGGGCTCTATGAAACTGTAGACACGCGGTTCGACATTGGTATTTTTCATACTGTACTGGCTTCTGAGTTTATTGAGCTGTTTACGGGTGATATCCGTATATCCTTTGGAATATTTTTTTACGATCTCCTTGGTAATGGAAGTTGCTTTTGAGACATTGGAATCGAACGTAATCATAAAATCAATACCGTCCCATACTGTCTTTAATCCGGCATGGCTGTAATTGGCGATCATATCGGTAAACACAAAGTTGTTGGGAACAAAAATGATCCTTCCGGCCCTTCGGTTATGCATATAGGAAGTTAAAGTCACATCTTCCTGAATAGTCATTCTGAGCAGTGAAATATCTACAACATCCCCTACATACTCGACATTGCCCCGAACGAACTTTACCCTGTCACCCACATGAATGGATCCGCCTATAATAATAACGAACCAGCCCATAATGGACATAAACCAGTCTTTCATGGCAATAGCGATACCCGCAGAGGCAAATCCGAGGATCGTTACAAGATAACTGACATTCTCAATATAGGCAAAAAGCAGAATAAAAATCAGCAGTGTCGCAAATGTAATATTCAGGGCTTTGTTAATGGTGTAAAAGCGTTCATTGTCCGACATATAGCGACGGACAAGATATTTGATAATAAAGATCAACAATACAAAGAAAAGGATGATCCCTCCCGTGACAGTAGCCTTTTCCATCTCTTTTTTGATATCTGCACGAAGGTTGAGTTTGATTTCATCTATTTTTTTGTCATACACTTCCTGCGTGGTTTTAAAAATTTCAAGTATCGGTATAAAGGTATTGATCTTTTCTGTACTGTCTTTGAGTTCCTGTTTGAAGTGTACGTTTTTTTTGTCGAGGCTTGTCAGTTCCTCAAGTATTCGTTTTCTTTTCATGAATTTCTGCATAATTGTCTGAAGAGAACGGTACCGGTTCGCATACTCTTCCTGGTCACTTTGCAGTTTTTTGATATAGGAGAGTGCGGAGATCACCGCAAAAGGATTGCCTACAGTCGGTGTTTCTCCTATTTCCGGCGGTGTGAGGAATTTTTTAAAAGGATTTTTTTCATATTCCCTCAGAAGCTGCAGCTTGCCCTGAAGTATCTCACGCGCATTGATCTTCTGTTCAAGTTCACGCTCTTCTTTGGCTGTACGTATATGCGTACGGTTCAATGTGTTGATTTTGTCATTGAGCTTTTCTTCATTTTTTTTCAATTCCTGATAGACATGGTAATTGCTGTATATCTTCGACCAGATGTTATTGTCGAGCAGTTTTTTCTCCAATACTTTTTTTTCCATTAAAAGCATATTGATACGGTTTGTCTTCAGTTTCTTCTGTCCGGCTGCCGGCTGTACTGCAGTTTGGTTCACTTCATGAAGCGGATAAAGCATGGCCGGAGTTGCATTTTCTTCTGTCGCCGGTGCAGCCCAAAGCAGCAGGCTGCAGAGTAAAAAAACAGAAAGAAATCTATGCATCATGCCTGTGCTCCAAATTTTTTCAAAACATTCTTGACTACGGTCTCGTCAATATCCTGAACGATCCTGTGTCCTCCTATACCCTGCGGCAGAATGAATTTAATGCTGTTGTTCGCACTCTTTTTATCGAGAAAGAAATGTTCATAAAAATCATTTACATTCCCGATCACATAGTCGGTAGGAAGAGAAGAGCGCTCCAAAAGTGTTCTAATACGTGCCGCTTCGGCTTCACTCATCAAGCCGAGTTCAACCGCCAGTGCATTGGCCATCACCATCCCTATGGCAACCGCTTCGCCGTGCAGATAGGTGGTATAGCCGGTCTCATTTTCCACAACATGACCGAAAGTATGACCGTAATTCAGTACAGCACGGATACCTGCTTCTTTCTCATCCTGATTCACGACCCAGGCTTTGAGCTCTACACTTCTGCGTATGGCTTCCTTGAGTACTTCTTCCTCAGAAAGGTCCGCCTCCATAAGAAAGTCAAAATAGTCCCGGTCGAACATGACAGCCATTTTAACGATTTCTGCCACACCCGCGGAAAATTCTCTTGCAGGCAGGGTTTTCAGAAACGCAGGGTCTATATAGACTGCTTTGGGCTGATAAAATGCACCAATGAGGTTTTTTCCGTATTTGTTGTTCACACCGGTTTTCCCTCCGACACTGGCATCGACCTGGCTTAAAAGGGTGGTAGGGATCTGTATGAAGTCAATCCCCCGCTGATAGAGACTGGCAGTGAAACCCGTCATATCACCGATGACACCGCCGCCAAATGCGATCAGCATGGATTTTCTGTCCAGTTTATGTTCAAAACATTCATTGAGGATATTTTCTACTGTTTCAAGTGTTTTATACTGTTCCCCATCCGGGATGGTCACAATATGAAGTTCACTCGCTTCTATATGTTTCAAAAGTGTTTCCAGATGAAACCCCGCCACAGTCGGATTGGTAACAACAACTACTTTGGTCTGAAATGTCAAACAGGGAAGTTTGTCTATGGTAATATCATATTTGACAGGCTGGGGAGGAACAAGTTCAATAGGGACGATCATTGGGGAAAACCTTGGTATAATAATTTGCTTTATTTTATCTTATATGCCCTTAAAGCAAGTTCTGCCGATGATTATCTCTCTTCAAACAATTTTGAGATAAGATAGTGTTGCACCAACTAAATACAGGATCGTCCTTATGGATAAAATAATCACATTTTTAGGTTTGAAGGATGGGAATGACAAGATAAACCGTCTTTTTACCGTATTCCTGCTCTTGAGTACTTTTTTATTTTTTTCTATGGTGTACGATATGCTGCAAATACATATTTACCGGCATGATTCTCTCTACTATATGGCTGATTCCGATACTTACTATAGATTCAAAGTTGCCACAGAAGGAAGATGGATCAATTATATATTTTTTAATATATTAACCCGCCTGTCCGGTGAACTGCTATCGCTATTTATCGTATGCTCTTTTGGCTATTTTATATTTACCGCGCTCTGTCAATGGTCAAAAAACCACTATTATTCTCTCATGGTGTCCCTGTTCTTCATACAGTTTCCGCCAATATATAATGCAATACTGTGGCCGGCAACGTCAGCACCGGCATTGGCAGTATTGTTCTTAGCTGTTTTTTTACAAAAAAAACTCAATCTATTTTTATACTTCGTTTTGTTCGGAATTTTATTTTTTGGAACGATAAGCAATTATTATTATTTATTACCCCTGTTATTTTTACGTTATTTTCTCGATCACAGCAGCCAACAGAATGTTGTATTTTTTGTATACAAACTAATACCGGCATGGGCAGCCGGGTTTGTGTCGGGCTATGTTGTGGCACAAGTGATTGTCTATATGGATTTTGGCCACTTTATTACTATTGCAGGCTGGCGGGCACCCCACTATATTCATTCTTTTCATGATTTAGTGGAAAACATACAACATTCTGTGCACTTTTTAAAAGAACATATTAAATTGGTTTTCTCCCATTACTGGTTTATCATTCTATTTCTTTTTTCATTCGCAGTATCCATTACAGGCAGAAGAAACGATAGACTTTTTCTTCCTTTGGCCCTGTTTTTTTTAATACTCATTGTCCATTATGCTGTCATTGTACCTGTAGGGATCTATATGGCACCCAGAACTGCTATCTCAACCTGGATAGGTCTATTCGGTATGTCATTTTTTATTCCGTCTGTCAAAAAATGGCAAATATATGTTCTGGTTCCTGTTATTGTTCTTTTTACATTCACCCTGTATTTGGACAATCATCATAATCTGCTGTGGTACAGAACGATCACCAATACCTATTATGACAGGCTGCTTTCAGAATCTCCAAATTCCCCTGCACAGTATAAAGGCATAATATTGTATGCCTCTGATGCCGATATAAAAAAACGGAATCAGCTTATTTCCAAAATACATCATATCTCTGAGGGAAACACTCTTGAAAATCTGGATGCATTCGGTCGATGGGTTCCCGTTGCCAGAGAAGCAGGATTTAAAACTGCGATGAACTGCAACGGGGAGAAAGGCCGGAATGTACTTTGGCATCCCCGGGAAAATACAACCTACATCTGTAAAAGAGTCTCCAAAATGGTACTTGCTGCAAAAAATATGCCGAACAATGATCTTTCTTTTTATCATATGATCGGAGAATATGACGGAAAGCTCATTATTGCTTTCAACAAGCATTGGGATCACAGATAGAGAGCCTGTTATCCTTCACTCAGTGCATAGGGAACCAGAAGTTTGGGATGTCTCTGTGTCGTAAGAAGGAAATCCTGAACCCGGGTGGAAAGCAGTTTCAGAACATTAAAACGGTTAAACTCTTTTTCAAACGGTACGATTTGCAGAATATCTGTCATTTTCCCCAGTTCCCTGACAGGATTTGCCACTTTCTGTTCGATCTGTATATCCATTCCAAAAATATGTGTCAGTGTTTCATAGTGTTCTATGATCATCTTTTTGCTTTCAAAGTCACCTTCCGGATCGAAATCACACAGTGAGAGTTTCAGTTCGAGAGATTCGGAAATATCAAATGCCGTAGAAGAGATCGATTCCATTTTTTCATTCTCTTTTTGCATCAGGACCACTCCCTCTTTGACATTGTAGAGCAAGTCATCACCAAAAAGATAGACCACTTTTTTAAGGGCATAAAGTGTTTCCTGCAGGTTTTCAGACTGAAAACGTTCAATACTGTTGAGTATCAGACCGATATCATACTGCTGAATTTCATACTCGATCAGTGTTCTGAGATCCTGGTCCTCATAGCAGGCAGAAATAATGATTTTCTCAGACTCATAGCTTTTCAGCTCTTCCATCATTTTAAAATCATTCGGATAGAGAATACGGACATAGAGTTTTTTCTCTTCAAGTTTTTCCAGAAGATAGATACTCTCTTTGAGATAAAGCAGTGCATTGTCATGGTCGAAACGAAGATCAAGGATCAGAAGCAGGTCACGGCCAAAGGGCTCAGGAAAAAGACCTATACGTTTGTTGATCGTTTTGTAGACACCGTTCAGGACAATAGGTTTCCCCAGGATCAGAAGGGTATCGTTGGGGCGTATCATCGTGGCGTTATTGGGAAGGATCTGCTTGTCGGCTCTGTAAATCGCAGCGATCTTCCATTTTCGCTGCAAAATAGAACCTACATGCCTGAACGCATAGGTACTGCCGAAAGGGACATGCACTTCCATGATCTCCCCCTGTCCAAGACCGACATTCTGCGCCACCACGGGCACATTGGGCAAATGGTCATACAGGTGCGCGGCCATCAGATCAAATGAATGCAGTACCGTCACATTTTCGATCTCTTCTCCTATGTGCTCGCCATCCCACTGGTTTACGAGTACGATCCTGGCCTTGTCATCAATGAGACGGAGGTTGGCCAGTGTATATTTCGCATCTTCAATATCCTGCATCACTACGAAAACAAGTGAATATTTATGTTCTTCCATGATCTTGTCAAGTTTGGAGTAACTGGTAGGATCCGCTTCCATCAATGTAATATTTTTTCCCAGTTTCTCAGGAATTACATCTTCATGATAGTAGGCCACAAAATAGCGGTTTTCCGCTACCCTTTTCTTGTCGAGCCATTCGAGAAAATGTTTGGCGATATTACCGTCAGCGAGTATGAGTATATTCTTCATTTATGACCTATTTGGGTATAATCCCACCATTAATTTGGGAGATATTATAACACAATGCAATTTCAGATAGATAAAACCGACGACAAAGCCAGAGCCTGCACGATCCAGACGGCCCACTCGACCATTCAAACCCCTGTTTTCATGCCTGTAGGAACGGTAGGTGCCGTCAAATCCCTTGATGCAACAGACCTTGCCGCTTTCATACGGCCGGAGATCATTCTTGCCAATACTTACCATATGTATATCCGTCCCGGTGACGAGGTTGTAGCCCAAATGGGTAAACTGCACGGTTTCACACAATATCCCAAAAGTTTTCTGACCGATTCAGGCGGTTTTCAAGCCTTTTCCCTCTCGGACAATGTCAAGATCGATGAAGGCGGCATTACATTCCGCAGCCATCTTGACGGAAGCAAACACTATTTTACGCCCAAAAAGGTTATTGACATACAGCATAACCTCGGTTCCGATATTATGATGATCCTCGATGACCTTGTGGCCCTGCCTGCAACACAGGAGCGTATTAAGGCAAGCATAGAAAGAACGACACGCTGGGCAGAGGAGAGCATAGAGTACTTTAGAACCAGACAGGCAGAGGGTGTAGGCACGGAGCAAAATATTTTCGCCATCATCCAGGGCGGCACAGACAAAGCTTTCAGGGAGAAATCTGCCAAAGAACTTTGCAGGCTTGACTATGACGGTTTTGCTATCGGCGGGCTGAGTGTCGGAGAAGCCAATCAGGATATGTACGATACGGTAGCATGGACCACTCAGTTCATGCCGGAAAACAAACCGC